>Ga0265299_10000455_pt1 | contig 51365 bp, 78 predicted proteins | sample AusTroGonzalo_MG_4_FD_193485 | JGI IMG/M metagenome (GOLD analysis project Ga0265299, IMG submission 193485) | Bovine rumen microbial communities from tropical cattle in Woodstock, Queensland, Australia - Gonzalo_02 | ecosystem: Host-associated > Mammals > Digestive system > Stomach > Rumen ...
CTTAATTCCAGCAAAACAAAATTTTTTATGGAAATTCATCAGCAAAAACTCATAAAAGATGCTGAAGGAAATTTAATAAAGAAATAAAGAGAGGATAAAAATGAAGATGTATAAAGAAATAACGATTAAATTATATTTAAAATGCAAGAGAAAACCGTTTGTTATTACACTCGATAATGAATCTCAGATTGAGCAATTGAAAAATATGATAGAAACAGAAAAAATAGTTAGGTTTGGATTATTGATGTTTAAATCGGATGATTTCGCATACATGATAGAACAATAGAGATTATAAAAGGAGAAGTAAAATGAAACTATCACATTCTAAGTTATCTACGATTTTAACTTGCCCGATGACATATTATTTACAATACGTTCAAGGCATATCCAAAAAGGTAGAAAAATCGGCATTATCTGTTGGATCGGCTGTGCATTGGGGTATAGAACACAATACCGAAGATTTAACTGAGTATTTTAATCTCCCAATGGAGGAATATACGAGAGATCAATTGCTTGCAGAGGCAATGGTACATGGATATTTCAAGCACAAAAACGAATTATTCAATAAGATTTTATTTGATAGTGTGACAGGCGAAAAGTTAAAATTGGAAGATGAGCAACACGAAATATATATTACTGGGCAACTTTCTTCCAACAAGTTTGAAGAAAATCACGATTTTGTCGGTATTATCGATTTGCTTTTGCTTACGGATAAAGGATTTGTATTGATTGATTATAAGACATCAACATATGAACCGCAATGGGATAATTATCTTGATCAGATATACAGATATATTTTCTTACTTCGCTCTGAGTTTCCCGATATCCCGATTGTTAAAATAGGCATAATTAACATAAGGAAAACTGCAATCCGGCAAAAGAAAAACGAGAACTTCGATGAGTTTTTACGTCGCATGAAGTTTGAGTATGATATAAATGACGAAAATTATATCAATTACCATGAATTTCCGGTAAGCTCTCTGAACGAAAAATATATAACAGATTATATTGCTAATTTGTCAAATATGGCAGATACAGCACAGATTATACTGGATAATCAGTCATATTTTATAAATTACGGAGCTGCAAACGGAATGTATGGAAAATCGGATTATTGGGATATTTTTTATCACACTCCCGATGCTCATTACCTTTACAGCATTAAGGATCATATTTTGAATCCTGATACAGGAATAATAGAAGAGATCAGAGATTGTGTTCCGATAGATATGGAGACAATAAATTCTAAATCTGTTCTCAATAAATACGAGCTCTTTAAGAAATGCGTAGATGAGAATAAGCTGGACCTGTTTCCTGATGAAAAAGTATTCAAAAAATATTTCGACTATGTCGACGAGTCTCTGCTTGAGAAATATGTGTATACTTATAGTAACGAAAAATAAATTTAAAAACTTTTAAAAAAAGTATTTACATTTAATTTTGATTGTGATATAATTAAAAACGAGAATGGAGGTGAAGTAAGATATGGCGAGAAATCACATTAAGTTACTCACGCAATCAGAGCTCGAGCGATTTAACAACAAATATCAAATTTGTGTTGATGGAGACGATATTGTTGTTAGTTTGAGCAATTATGATCGATATACTCGACATCCAAAAGACAAAGGATTTTTCATCAATTCCCGAATCGAAGTCAAACGTAAAATCAATTTTACGGTTGAGGCAATACAGATATGGATTAAGTGTATTGAGGATAATTATAATTATAGTTTATTTGACGTTCAGCAGGCAGTGAACGCACTAACTATAACTTATCAAACAATAAATTATGAATCTGTATTGAAATATCTTAAAAACCCTATAATTAAAATTTAAAAAGGAGAAGATAATCATGAAAAGTGTAAAAATGGTATTATACGGAGAACCCGGAGTCGGTAAATCCGTATTTGCAAGCAAAGCACCCAATCCGTTTTTCATTTGTACGGATGGAAACTATGAATGGCTCGAAGAATTTGGAGCAGACCCCGAAGCACACGTCAATGTCAATTCGTGGTCGGAGGCAAAACAAGTATTCGAAAAACTTAATACTGAAGAATACGACAAATATCAGACAATCGTTCTTGATTTAACCGAAGATTTTTTCAAATGGTGTGAACAAGAATATTGTATAAGAAATAAAATAGATCATTTATCTGATCTTGCTTATGGAAAAGCATACGATGCAACAAGGAACGAGTTTTTTATTGAAATATGTAAGTTATTTGCAATGAGCAAACACGTCATTTTGTTAATGCATGGTATAACAACGGTTGTAAAAGATCGCAGAGGAGTAGAGCACACAAAATATACACCGTCAAGCAGAATCCCCGATAAGGTCCTCGATATGATCGAAGGTCGCACAAGATATTTTCTCAGATGCTATCTCAAAGACGAAGAGCTCGAAGACGGAACACTGTTGAAGAAACGTTATTTGTCTTTGATTCCGAAGCCGGATGAGTTTGGAATTGTCAGAGGAATTGACGAGAACTCTGTGCCTCACGATATTCCGCTTGAATGGTCTGAGTTTGCAAAGTATATCGGACTTAATAATCCTCTTGCAGAATCCGCTAAAAATGCTTCCAGTCGTGATAAAAAAATAGATAAAGAAAATGTACCTGTTAAAGCAAAACGCAAATCAGAGACAAAAATTGAGGTGTCTGAGACAATAGTCGAAACTCCTACAACAACAGAACAAAAAGAAGAACCTGTTGTAGAAGAAAAGAAAGAACCTGTTGTTGAAACAAAACAATTGTCAAATGAAGAGCGTATAGCAGCCATCAAAGCAAAATTGGCAGCTTTAAACAATAAGAAATAAGGAGAAGATAATTATGGCTATAGAAAAATCATTGTATTCCCAGCTTGACGATCTGCTCAAGCAAACCGATCTTACGGACGTATCTGCAGAAAGCACAAATTACTCGGAGCTCCCCGATGGATATTATAATTGCGAGGTTGATAAAACAGATTTGAAACTTTCTAAAACTTCGGGCAATCCTATGGTATCTTTTCAATTCACAATTACCGAAGACGGATATTCTGTTGAGGTCGATGAAAAACAAAACGCAACATTGATCCCGATAAAAAAGACTAAAAATCGTAAAATATTTATCAATTATGTGCTCAAAAACGATACTTCGGTCAAACGTTTTGTAACAGATATGCTTAAATTCGAAGGAGAAACCCCCGGAGAATCACTTCTTCCGAAAGAAGCGTTTACAACGTCCGAGGTATTGGAAGATGCTCTTGATTTGCTTATCGGGCAAAGAATCTATGTGCAGGTAAGCACAACAGTTAACAAAGATGATACAAAATCAACATGGAATAATCTCATTTCATGGAAACGTGCAGCAGCACTTGAACTGCCGATGTAATTATGAATGCGATAGACACAATTGACAGAATAACAAACACAAATCTCATTTTTTCAGATTTGAAATACTGTATGGTAGATAAAAATAAAAAACCATACAAAATAAACGGCGAAATGGCAAAACCTAATTGTATTGATGATTTTGTGCCATTTGAGGACTTATTCCTGTGTACGGATTTAGATTCGTACGCAGGAATAGGAGTATCTATACAAGCAAGTCAAATTTGTGCTATTGACGTTGATCATTGTTTTTCGGTTGCTAACGATATTTCGTCAGCAACCGAAATCGCAAAAAGTATTTTAAATAAATTCGACAAAATCGCATATTGTGAATTTAGTTTTAGCGGAACAGGATTAAGAATTTTGTTTCGCCAACCAATAATTGAAAATTATATAGATAAATATTATATTAAAAATAAAAATTATGGAATAGAATTTTATCAACCTACAGATTCTTATAGATATGTTACTGTAACTGGCAATGTGATTGCTAATAATTATATTCAGATGTTCGATGATAATTTAACAAACATAACATTTGAGTTTCTTAACACTTATATGCTTAGGCAACATAAAAAGAAAAACGAAACTGTTGCTGAAAAAATCGAAAATCGATCTTTTGAAGATTTAATGAAAATTGTGAAATTTAAATATTTAACAAACGTTAAGTTTCAGGATGTTTGGTATTCTCAAGCACCGGGATCGGGTAAAGATGAATCGGAACGTGATTTTTATTTGCTATCATATCTTTACGAAAATATAACGCAGGATAAAGATTTAATAAAACAAATTTTTGAATCTTCGCCATATTTTAAATCAAAAGATTATAAACATATATGTAAATGGAATAATCAGAATTTTAGATATTATAACTACATTTATAACATTATTAAAAAATAAGGATTTACTTTTTTAAAAATATCAATTATAATATTATTGGGAGATAGCATATGAATATTATAATTTTCGATTTTGAAGTTTTTAAATTTGACACTCTTCTCGGAGCTCTTATTGTTAATGATGATACAATTCAATTATATCAAACTTGGGATATTGATAAAATTAAACAATTTTATAACCAAAATAAAAATGCTATATGGGTCGGACATAATAACATAGGATATGACAATCATATTCTTGAAGCGATTATCGAAGATAACGATCCATATATTGTATCTCAATCTATAATCAACACAGAGTTTAAAAAGAGATCGTCAATACCTCGAATTACATATGATACAATGAAATCCCGAGGATTTTACTCGCTTAAAATCACAGAATTAGCAGTCGGGAAAAATATATCAACATCAGAAATTGACTTTGGTATTGATCGTCCGCTTACAGCAGAAGAAAAAATTAAGACGGAAAAATATAATCAGGATGATTTGAATCAAACATATGATAATTTTAAAGCATTATATTATGATTTTGAACTGCGAATAAATCTGATGCAAGAGTTTAATCTCGATTGGCGAGCTTTAACCATGACGGAAACTCAAATTGCAGCTTATGTACTTAAAGCTAAGAAGATAAAAGGCATTGAAAATCAAATAATAAAACCTAAAATATACGATACTCTTCAAGTTAAAAACCAGCAAGTTATTGATTTTTATTTGAATGAAGACTTTAAAAAAGGCATTAAGCTTGAGCAAACCTTTTGTGGATGCAAACATTACTTAGCTGCTGGAGGCATTCATGGAGCATTAAAAAAAGTATATGTCGATAAAGCTCTTTATTTTGACGTTTCCGGATATTACAACCTTGTAATGCTCAATTATGATTTGCTTCCCCGAACCATGAATGAAGAATCAAAAGAAATTTATAAAGGAATGTATTTTAATCAATTAAAATTAAAAAAGATACCCGAAAAGAAAAAGAAAAGAGCAATGTATAAAGTAGTTTTACTTGCTGTATTTGGATCAATGATGAACGAATATACAGATTTTTACGATCCCAACAAAGGGCAACTCGTAACAGTCACTGGAGAATTATTCCTTGTTGATCTGCTCGAAAAACTTGAAGGCAAAGTAAATGTAATTCAGAGCAACACAGACGGAATTATCGCAGAGCCGAAAGATTGGAATAATGTCGATGAGATAATTGGTATAATTAGAGAATGGGAAGCTCGTACAGGATTTACTATAGAGATTGACGAAATTTCTAATATTTGGCAACGAGATGTTAATAACTATTGTTATATTAAAAACGGTAAGGTGAATGTTAAGGGTGAAGCATTGTCAGCATATAATCAGCTTGACAATCCTATAGTAGAGCAAATATGGAGTTTAAAAGAATCTCAAATTATATCCAAAGGCATTGTTGATTATCTTATATACGGAATTACTCCTGAAAAAACCGTAGAAATGTACAAAAATAACTTGTTAGCTTTTCAATTTATTGCAAAGAAAAACTCTTTTGATTATTTATCTTTTGAGGATGAAAGCGGAGAACGTCGGCTTAATTACGGAATAAATCGAGTTTTTCCGCTTAACAAGCTATTCGGTAGTGGAGCAATTTACAAAAACAAAGTTAGAGACGGAAAACACACAAAATCCAAAATCGCAGGATTACCTGCTAATGTATTTATTTATAATGATGATATTCGATCTCAATCGGTTGTATCAGAATTGAATGAAATAATTGATTTTGAATATTATGTTAATCGTATATGGGAAAGGTTAGGTGAGTTTGTTCCGGATGAATAATCAGATTGAAAAACAAATAAAAGATATTTACTCGGTTGTTTTTAAGAAAGTTTACTCTAAAGCAAGAGTGAATAAATTATCTCAGGGAGATTATTTAGACATTGTTGAAGCAGTGACAATTCTCGAATCATCCGATGATTACAATAAATTTGCAACAAAATTTGCAAAAGAGCTCGCTAAAAAAGGAATCAATAATAAGCGAGGATTATGGCGAAAATATTATCAAGCTGCTAAAAAGTTACATTATATTGCTTTACCGAAAACATACACTGAGTACGAAGCAAATGTAATGAGTGAAGCAGTTAAACAGAATTTTACTATGATCAAGACAATACCCCGAGAATTATTAAAGGTCCTTGAGCATAAATATACATCAACGTTAATCGAAGAGGTTGCAAAGGGCAAGCTCAATAGAGGATCATTCCAGCGACAACTCGAAAAACATGGGTGGACTAACGCAAAGCTCATTGCGAGAACGGAAACAGCAAAATTACAAACCGTCATTTTACAAACGAGAGCAACAGAGCTCGGGAGTGTTGCTTATGTATGGAGAGCATCTAATGATCGCAGAACTCGTCCTTCCCACAGAGAAATGAACGACGTTGTTGTTTTTTGGAGACCTCCAATGGAAAAACCTTTAAGAGATAATATGCGAGGAAATGCTGGAGAATTTCCGAATTGTAGATGCTCGCCACAACCCATACTTGATGTTGATAACTTAACAAAATCGACATATAAGGTATACGATTATAACACAGATAATATTATATCAATGAATAAAAACACATTGATAGAACATATTAAAAAAGGATCACTATAAAAATAAAGGAGAAATGAAAATGGAAGACAATAATGTAAGTAAATTTGAAAAACCGGAGGAAAAATCTGAAAGCAAACTTTACAGACTTGAAGAAATGTATGATGCAATGCAAGCATCTCTTGAGAATGCTAAAAAAGTAAAATCCGAACAGGAATTGCTTATCGAAATTATCAAAAACGATGAGAAACACGATATTTTCGAAGAGTTTATCAAATCTGAAGAAGAACAAATAACGCAGCTTGCAAAACAAATAGACGTGTTATCAACAAGAGCGGAACAGCTTAGATCAGCGATTGATATTTGCAAAGAAAACGAAGAAATTGAAAAAGCAATGACACTTATGCTTGATGCTCTCGGAGTGTTCGCTTAATAAATTATAAAAAAAGAGGTGTCGACAAAATGTCTACACCTCTTTATATAAATATAAAAGGAAGATAAAATATGGAACAGTTAACAGAATTACAAAGAATGCTTTATAAAGAGCTCTTTAAGAAAGATGCTTATTCATTTTGCAAGTATTTTTGGGATGAGATAGATTCTCACGAATTGAAAGAGAGTAAAATTATAAAATTCTTTTGTGAAATTTTCCAATATTATAGTAGATTTTGGGTAGATTATGAAGAAATAGATATCACACTCCCGAAAATCAAAAAAGGCGAAGAGCTTATTGACGTTCGTAACAACAAGAATTTGTTGAGCATCAGCATGCCTCCTCGTCATGGCAAGTCTAACTTTTTCAACATCTTACTCCCGACATGGCTGTTTGTTAACTCTCCGATCAAGGTTGCATCTGTTAGTCATACGCAATCCCTTGCAGGAACAATGAATTTTAAACGACAGCAATTGCTTAACAGTGATAAGTTTAAATTCTTTTTTCCTGAGATTAAACTAACGCAAAACTCTGCGTACTGGATCAAAGACAACCGAAACGGAGAAATGTATTCAGTTCCAAAGAATGCAATTACCGGATTCGGAGCTGATATATTATTGATAGATGACTTAGTTAATGTAGCTGCTTCTGTTCGTGATATGAAAGAAATGGAAAGCAGCTGGATAACCTACACAGAGACATTACCTTCTCGAATCAATGATCCTAACAAATTTATTTTAATCAATATAATGCAGAGAATTTCCTGCAATGATATTGTTGGTCGTATTCAAAAAGATTCTAAGCTGAGCAAAGCATATAATTTTGTTACTCTTCCTGCTCAATTTTCGCATAAAACATATTTAGTATGTCCAGTAAGTGGAGACATTATTACATTCAATAAAGGTGATTATTTGTTTCCCGAGCAATTTGGAGATTATTCAACGATTAAAAATCGTATCACAAACAGTGCATGGGAAGCTCAGTATTTGCAGAATCCGATTGCTTCGGATCAAGCGATAATAACTCCTGATATGATTACAGTTAAAGATTTACCCGACACTCCCGGTATTGAGAACGCAGATATTATATACTCTTCTCACGACTTCCCAGTCAAAGATAAAGATACTTCAGACTATCTCGGTTCTGTGCTCGCTTATAAAGTGGGATCAAATTTGTATATTACAGATTGTCTTGAAAAACGTTTAGCGTTTGTCAAATCTGTTAATTACGTCCGAACATTAAGCGAATTATATCCCGGTATTTGTCAGATAATTGAGGATAAAGGAAACGGATCGCCAATTTTGCAACAATTGCAGGACGAAGTTCCGGGAATGCAAGCGTTTCAACCGGGAACAGCTTCTAAAGTACAGAGACTTGAATCCTCTACATTATATATGACCTCGGGTAACGTAATTTTAGTTCGGACCGAGTTCAACAAGCTCGCTATGCAATGGGAGTTCAGCGAAGCAATGGATAATCTGTATAACAGATTATTAGCATTTCCCATTGTTGAACATGATGATATCGTCGATGCATTCTCGATGTTGATATTGTTTGTATTTATGGACAAGAGATATGCTGTGTATGGACGAGCGTTTAACGATCAGAATATAATAGATTCATCTAAATTGGAACTTACATATAATACGGTCTTCTTTAATAAAGAAGGAGATAGCTGGAAAGCTCTTGAAATTGCTGTACAATATGGAGAAGAAACAAAATTGATTGTGCAACGAGAAATTCAGTTCAAAGCCGCGGTTGAAGAAGGAATGAAAAAGCTCAGAGAGTTCGCTCCTCAAAAGACATTGTTTATTGACTGCTCAGCAACAGAAGCGTTAAAAGGTATGGTCACAAAAGAAGTAACAGTCGAAAGATACGAGATCGAAGACTTTGATCAAAGTGTCGCACAAACTAACCTTGCATTCAGCAAGAAGCTTATATTGCTCGATAAATCTTGCGTTTTCACAAAAGGAGATATAGAAAATTTTAAGTTCAGCAAATCAAAAGATGAAAATGTAAAATATATAACGACAAAAGACGGTTTTGTTGCTTGTATACGACTTGCTCTTCATTATTACGGAGGAATAATTTAAAACAAATTGTGAACTTTTTGTAAACAATCTCTCAAAAGTATTTACTTTTAAAATAATAAGGTATATAATGAAAGTACAAAATAACAAAAGGAGAGATTAACAATGAACGAAAAGAAGTTAATGAACAGATTCGATTTTATCGAGTATGCAGAAGATCAAAAACATGGATATGGCGGGGCAGCAGATTTGTTATTACTTTGCGGATATGATGGATTTGACGGAACGGTTGATGAATACGACGAGTTAATGAAAGAGTTTCGTGAAAGAGAAGCATATATTAAAGAATACAATGAAAAACAAGAAAAGCGGTTAAACGCTAAAATAATAGATTTATTGGGATATTGTCCTTGGTAGTACAAATCAAACCGAGCCGGACGGTTAAATCCGGCACAGAAAGGATGATTCGTTTATGATAAATGATGAATATTATGAGATTCATTATTACATACCTGAAAGTGATGATACGCAATATGTGGATACTTATAGAGGTAAGGCAATTCGCAGTAGAAATACTGCAGAAAAATGCTTAAATCTTATAAAGAAGAAATACCCAAAAGCATTTGATTTTGAAATAGCATTGTATGACTATTCGGGAAGAATAGGATAAGGAGGAACAATAATGATATTGAAAAAGAAACCGCAAGTAAACGAAAAAGTTCAGAAGCTCAAAAACGAGTTTTATGAGATCGTTAAGCAACTTAACAACATTGACAACACGTTTAACAACGTTGATGATCCTAAGCTCATCGAGGCATGTATATATGAGCGTAATGCTCTCGCATTGAGAGCGGATCAAATTATCAAGCTTGTTGCATCTTATGAGGAGGTATAAGTATGATATCTGCAGGAAGAGTATACGACCTCTGCAAAGAACATGGATGGTACACAGATGCAACGAATACGCAAATCAACAAACTTATATATATGGTACAGCATGGAGCATCTTTGCAGGAAATAGCAACAATCATTTGGCTTTGCTCGAACGAAGAAAAATACACTCGCAGAGAGATTCTTGCAATTTTAAAGAAAGAGGAGAAGAAGTAAGATGTTAAATTCTAAGATAGATTATAAGGTAAAAGGATATAAAAATAAATGGAGCATAATCGACAGTAACGAAGAGTACGCTCTGCTCGAAAATGATTTTTGGGGTGACGAAACCTGCTATCTTGTTGTAAGACTTAACGAAGAAGTCGCAAATCTTCCGTATCATAAAAAAGACGGAACAGAGGTCCTTCTTCCCACCATAATGAATGTTGTTGGCGAGACTTACGACGATCTTGAAACCGCATTACTCGATTTGTTATGATAATCTCTCCAAAAGGTTTAAGAAAACCGTTCGCCTTAAAACGGACTCAATTTTATTAAGGAGATAAGATTATGAGTATATACGAGCAGCTTTATCCGTTTCAAAAGCATATCGTTGATAAATTTGCCGATAGAAAATCCTTTGGTATATTTATTGATATGGGTTTAGGTAAAACTCCGATATCTCTTGCATTAGCTGAGAAAAATGAATGTACAAAAATTATTATAATCACAATCAATTCCAAAGCTCTTGAAACGAAAGAAGAAAAAGGATCATGGCTTTACTGGGCAGAACAGAGCAATATAAATTATACTCATCGTATAAAAAAAGATAGTCAATTTGACGAAACAATTCCCGAAGTGCTCTTAATAAATTATGAAGCATTGTTTAGTCGGGATAAATCATCAAACGCAAAATGTGCTTTGCGAAAAAATGTAATATCATTTATACAATCATGTGCAGGACATAAAGCAGCAATAATTGTTGATGAATCACACAAAATGAAAAATCTCAATTCGTTGCAAACTCTTGCAATCAACAAGATTAAATCTCAATTAGAGCTGAGAGCTCGAAAAGTATACACATATCTTTTAACTGGTACACCATTTACAACCGGATATATTGATTTATACTCACAACTTAAAACTCTCGGATATACTGACACTAAAACACAATTTATCGATCAATTCTGTATTCGAGGCAATATCCGAGGTTTGCTCGGTTGGCAACAACCAATCGTTGGATATAAAAACATAGATCAGTTATTTGACGTAATACATAGGTATGCGATTACGATTAAATCAAAAGATGTTGTTGATCTCCCGGAAAAAATCTTTATCAATCATACATTACCAGTAAGCGAAGAATTTAAGATTTTTACCTCGGAAAAAATACCCGAAAAAACTCTATTTAAATTATTGGATAAAAAAGAAAAAGGGCAAGACAAAAGAGTAAATAATCCTTTTTATCGGGATATTGATTATCCAACAGATAGATGGATTGCGGAAACTCCGGCAGCTTTCCATTTGAGATGCAGGCAGTTATCAATCGGATTTCAAGGCAATGCAGAAGATTCAAAATGGTACGATAAAAGGAGATTAGAACAATTAAAACGCTTTTTAATCGAAAACGAATCAAACTATGTATTGTTTTATAATTATACACCCGAATTATATGAATTGTTTGAATTATGTACTGATATCGGATATAATACCGACGTATATTGCGGAGAAATTAAAAGCTTAAAAAATTATGAGAAATTTTCAAATCAATCCGAATCCGAAAGATTAGTAAATACGAAAAACATTATTTTAGCTAATTTTGCAAGCGGATCAACAGGAGTTAATTGGCAGCTCTATAACAAATGCATTCTGTTTTCTATACCTCTATATGCTCATTACGAGCAAGGTATAAAACGCATTCATCGGATCGGACAAAAAGAAAATGTGCAATATCATTTCTTTTATCAGGAAAACTGGCTTGATAAAGCAATGATAAAAGCTCTGAAAGAATCTGTAAACTATTCGGATGAAATGTTTCAAAGCGACCTCGTCAGAGTACAAGAATTATCGCAAGAGTGATTTTTATACTCATACTAATGAAATTATACTCTTAAATATCAAACGTTTATTACAGCTTAAATTTGCCTTGCTGGAGAAGGAGATATATTTATGACCCCCGAAAAAAGAGTTCAAAACCCGATAATTAAATATTTAAATGAATTAGAAAAAAATGGTAAAAAAGTAACATATGAACGCAGGCAAGCTGGAGGAGCATCCTATAAAAAAGGTATTCCCGATCTGTATGCTGTAATAAACGGAAGACATCTCGAAATCGAAGTTAAAGCTCCTAATGGATCGCTCGGACCTATGCAAGAGAAATGGAGAGATAAATGTATTCGATTAGGCATCGATTATATTTGTGTTGACGATTTTGAAAAATTTAAATCCTTTTTGCATGAAAAATATAAATTATGAACTTTTTGTAAACTTTCAAAAAAAGTATTTACTTTCAAAAAAATTGAGTATATAATGAAAGTACAAAATTTGTTTTGGAGGTAAATTATTATGACAAACACAAGAACAACAACATGGGCGAACATCGGAACGGATATCTCTTCAGTAAGTGATATCGAATCGGCATTGACAAAAGCAAATCTCAATTTCAACGTTGAGAAAGCTCCGTTAATGGCTAACTACAATGGACAGGAAATTGTAATCCCGAAGAAAGTCATTACTCTTAGAGATGACACACTCGAACCTCTCGGAATAGTCGGAGAAGATTACAATGTATGTCAGAACATTGATGCTTTCGATTTTGTGAATTACGTTTCAGGCGATCTCAAATTCGACAAAGCAGGAATTACCAAAGGCGGTATGGTATATGTAATCACCAAGCTTCCTGATGTGACAATTCTTAATGACAAATTTACACCATATGTAATTTTCCAAAACTCCTTTAATGGAGGATATCCTGTAAGAGCTTGCATAGCTCCCTTGAGAATTGTATGTCAGAATCAAATGTCAATCGCATTTAGAAACGCACATAACACAATCACTCTCAAGCACACATCTTCGTTAGCAGACAAACTTCTCATTGCTAAAAAGACTTTCTCCGAAGTCGCTGAGTATATGCAAACACTCAATGCAGAAGCTGAAAAGTTAGCAACATATAAATTCACTTCGAATCAGTTTACCAAATTTGTTGACGAAGTTCTTCCCATCAAAGAAGAAATGTCTGATCTGCAAAAAGAAAGAGTCCAACACGCAAGAGACCAGTTCTTCAGAGCTTACAGACAAGACGATAACGCAAACTTCAAAGGAACTGCTTGGGGAGCAATCAATGCAATATCGGATTTCCTCACGCACAGAGAGAACAGCAGAAACACTGCAACTGCTAATGAAAACAAGTTCGTAGCAGTAACGTTCTCCCCCGAAATTCTTCAAAAGTTCTATGATAGAATTTCGGTTAGATAACAGGTGGAGCACACAACCTGCTCCACCCAAATAGAATAGAAAGGAAGTATTTAAATGAAATCATTTAAACTCATAATAGGAATAATCGCTATTGTACTGCTTTTTGTTTTTATCTTTGCATTTACAATCAAAGCATCAGGACAGTATACAATCGATACAAGCGAATACACAACGGAATCTCACGTTGTTAAAAGCGGAGAAACGTTATGGAACTTAGGTAAGAAATATTGCGGAGAAGACGATGATATCCGAGCATGGATAATGGCGGTTAAAAAACTTAATAATTGCAAATCCGCTCTGTATGCTGGGCAAACACTTGAAATATATATTGCAAAATAAAAAAGGAGGTCCTATATTGTAGGACCTCTATATGTTTTAAATAAAAGACTTCTTCGAGCTCATGAAGAAGTCTTTTATATTTTATTGGAAGGTTACTTTACCGCATGTAAAGCTCCAATCTTGTGAAGCAGATTCTTTACCAAAAGTTTGATCAGGGAAATCTGAAATATAACAATCTTCACACAGAGCTATTCTATTACCTTTAGCATCACTTACTGCGAGAGTACATCCATCATAATCTCCTCCGTAATAAATGTTACAAAGTTTGATGAATTTTAACACTTCATTCGAAAGCTGGTGCAAAGTTACTTTACATGTTCCAGTTCTATCAAGGTCTTTATCATGTACCCAAGCTCCAGTAGCAAACCCCTTCGTTGTCCACAATGTTCCAGTAACGCTCAAACTGATTGATCCAAGATATGACCCTTGACCACCAATTGAAATTGTACCAAACATAGATTTTATCGTCGAGCTTTTAGGTTCAATTGAAAGAATGTAATTTGCAAGAGAATATCTTTTCATTGTTCATACCTCCCTTAAATTACTTCACCATTTATTGTTATCATACGGATTCCATATTGTTCCGCAATAATAACATAAATGGGAGGTGTCTTATGAGCAGCTTTATCAGTATCGGAAAGCGATTCATAAGGCAATATTGTGATTACATATCCGTTATCAAGAGCCGTACCTTTTTCAATGATTGTGTACTGAGCACTATTGTAAGTAACAGTCAAGTCATTGTCTGTCCATATCTTATCTGTCGTAAGATATCCCGAAACAAGATATTTGTCAAGCTCTTGACTCATAACAGCATATATTTTGCTTAATCCGGTTGTGTTTTTAATCTTCTGCGAAAGTAAGATTAAAAGCTGTTCTGTCAAAGTTTGATGTAAAACAATCAAACAAAATTCATTGACTAAATCCGCACCATCTTTACAGTTACCACCGCAATTGCGAACAGCATTTGCAAGCGTAATATCAACATTCATGTTGTTCGTTATGCAAGTACCATAAGCTGTATCACTTAATTCTTCTGCAGTAAGAACTTCCGAGGTAAACATATAGTCATATACAGAATCTTCTCTATATACATTTATGTTCGAAAGATACGCTGCAATCGTCATTTCTGCACCAAGAACATTAGAATACTTAACTACAAAGTTTTTAACCGAAGCTGTGTCCGTATTATCTTCTGTTCTTGCAAGGATCAATTTCTCGTTGATGCCATATATCGTGCTTGAAGAAGCTCTGCTTGATGCCACAGTTTTTAATGCACTATATGTTGTTGCTACATTTGCATCCGTATCTGCATACACAACATAAATATACTTGTCATCAAGACCAGCAACTGTTGTAGCAAAATCTGCAATCGCAGTATCACCAATTACTCTTGCCTTAACTCCACCATTGTCAAAGTAAACTTTGAGGTATGCAAGAGTCGTAGTCATACCAGCAAGATCGGTTGTTGCTTCAGAATATGAGCTTACGTCTACAGGAGTCGTAGAAGACCCTTCGGCAGTGATTACAACAACTGTGTCACGAATACCAACAACTGTTGCAGGTACATGCTTCTTGATATTGACATCAACAAAACGTTTTAAATCAATACTCATTGTTTATTCTCCTTTATTTCATAATATTTATTTTGTCAAAGCTCGCATAATCCGCATCGGTTGATACTTGTGTGATAGTAACCTCACAAGCAACATCAATGTTGAGATCGTTGCGAAACCAAACAATATTATTTTTAAACTCCGTTATACGCACTGGCTCACTAACATGCTCCATGTATACACCGGATGCTAAAAGTTCATTTCGAACTTTTTCCGTTCTCAATCTTGCAGCTAACTTATTGGCTGTATTATCGGAATCACTACCATACACCATTACATGCATTCTGTAACTTCTGAAATAACTAATTGAGTTATCATCATTCGTGTAACTCATATCATTGGCAGTTCTCGTTTGAAGTTCGAATAGAATAAGTGTGTTTGTTGGAGTAATTGTCTCGAACACACTCCCACTTGTATTACGATCAAGATATGCTCCATACTCAGTAGTCGCATCTCTTACCATTTGTCCATTTAATCCTGTTTGAGCGATTATCTTTGAGCGTAAGATTGAGTTTATATCGTTAATATCCGTCATACAATCTTACCCCCATTCAAATAAGCAACATAATCTGCGAGGTCTCGATATGCTTGCAATTGAATTTGTTTCAAAGAACAAGAACGACAGCCAAACTCATCATAATCATTCACATCTGTAACCATCAGATAATTATTCTTATAAACAATAACATCCCCAATATTGATACGATACAAACTCTTACAATAAAAGTTATAATCAATTGTTGTAGTATTTCCTGTAAGGTCTTGCTGTAATTTCGTTCCATGCGACTGTAGTGAACCACGAATAGTCTTTGTTGTAAACGTTGTAAGTGTTTTTCCTGTCGTATTATCAATAGACTTTCCAGTCACTACATAAATAGTATAATTGAACGAAAATTCTTCGATTGCATCATAGAAATATGTCGGATCAATAACGTGATTTTGTGACATATCAGTTCGCCCCCGGAATAGGATTTGACGTGACAACAAATATCGAAGGTACTGCCTTTGTCTTGTATAATGCCATTAAAGCTGCTCCGTAAGAAGTCTGATTCCAAAACATTGCATCATCTGAACTTACCATAGATTTGTCAAGTTCATACGTTTTATGAAAATCTCCGATTTGCATTGAACTAAGAACTCCTCGAGTAACTCCACCACCTGCAATTTCAGATAACGAACTTCCTGATGGAGCTTGCACTTGCTGAGCAATCAAAGTTAAATAGTGTGCAATCGCATAGCTCATTGCAAGCTCCCAATCAGAACCGAAAATTGAATAAAATATCTTTTTGTTACAAAGTGTGTAAAGTTTGTTAAAAGCTGCAGTACCATCTTGAGTAGCAATGTATGCGGTAAATTGAGGCATCCAAAAAGTAAAATCACTCGCAGTGAATGCTGGATTTTCTTTATCAATCTGAATACCAATTATTGCCATTTTACATCACTCCCTTTTATTTTAAGCTATTATTGCAAAAGGTAAATTTCTCTCAAAGACTTCTTTTGCTACAGATTCGATTTTTTTTCTATCAATTCCACGAATAGCATTCCCAAAATTATTAGGTCCAACACCTAAAATTTTACGCATTTTGCCTGTTGCTTTTTCATATCTATATAAATTTTGATTATCGTTTGTAATAGTAAAATCTATATAGTCAGGATCACGCATAGTAACTTTAAGTCCAACTTGTTTCTCAGGAGAAATTTCATCATTAAAAAAATCATTAAATTTACGTTTTTTTAAACAAGCATCAATATATTCCATTGCTTCATCGCTTGTTGCCGTTTCAACAATTTTGCCATCAATAATAAATTTCCATCCATAAGAAGTTAAAATTATAGGAATCCCTTCATAACTAAAAGAATGCGGTTCTTTTTTTGAGCTATCAACAATCTCAAAATTTCCGCTCTGTGCGTTTCTCAATTCTTCAACGTGCATGACTTCTTCGCTCAAAATATGAGAAAGAACATCGAGCAATTTCGGATTTTTAGTTTTAGCGATCATTGCTTTATATCCGTTGATTGCTTCAATTTCATCTTTAATGAGATAATCGAGAGAAACATCTTCGTCATGAACGGAATCTCTATACGGTTCAGTAAATTTGATTTCTTGTTTTACTTGAGCAGAAATATTTCCTCCCCAGCGAGCTCTCCAATCATCCCCAAGAGCATCCGCTCTTTTTATTGCTATATCATTAGCTTTATCACGAGGATAACCGAGCTTTTGTAATTCTAATGTTAATTCGGAAATAAATTTTACTCTTTCACTATGTGACAAACCATCTTTTACAGAATCAACTTGCTTTACATACATAGAATACCCGGTTTGTTTGAATTTTTCAATCTCTCTTTCGGGGAAACCAAGTTCACGTCTCAAAGTGCTATCAACGTTTCCGTCTCCAACATCAAAACGAGCACCATGTACTCTATATTTATGCTTACCAAGCGAATAAATAACGTCAATGTATGCTTTATCATATCCCTTTTTGCCACTCGCCCGAAACTTATCATCTTCCGTTTTAAGAAAACTTAATATTTTATCATAACTAACGGTTTTGTTGAGCATTTGTCTTCTTGCAACCGAAGATTGATCTCCTTCAATACCTTCCAAGACATATCCAACAACTTTCGGTTTTTCGTTTTTCAAACTCGTTATTTCGTTTGCTTTATCGGAAGCTTCAAATATTTCACCAACCAGTTTGTTTATATCTGATTGTTTAACAGTCATAGAATTGCGATCATAAGGAATATCTAATGCGCTTGAACCATTTTTAAAAACATAAAAAGAACCGCCATTAGGATAAAAACTTAAAACAGGCATACCATTCCAAGAAAGTCTTATTCTGCCTTTTACTCTTTTTCCGTTTATATCAATATCTTCCCTATCATATTTTCCAGTCTTTTTAATTCTTCCAAGCCATTCGTTGATTATTCTCGTTAAATCAGCAGTTCCGCTTGCTGTTGCATCATCAAGATTTATAGATTTTTTATCACAATCACCAAGCTGCTCTTTTGATTTATTTAATAATTCAGATAATTTTCCACTCCATTGATATGTTGCTGTATTAGATGCCACGTTAACAACAAGACAATTCGCTGTGCCGACACCACGCATAACAACAATTCCCGAGAGTTTCTTTAATGCTTCTGCAACATCATTTGCTTTAACAGTATCTTTAAAGCTCCAAAAAGACTTATCATATCCTTTAGATTTGCTATATGTGTCAATCCAATGAATTTCATATGTGTTCATTGCATCTTGAAGCTTTTTTATAATTTTTATTGCTTCATCGTGTGACTTAGCATCGACAACATACTTTTTGTTAACTTTAAATTTCATAACTATTTCTCCTTCTTTTTAAAAATCCCGGCATGTACAAGCATACCAAATACATGCCGGGTATATATGAGCATATAATTATTTCGTGAAATCCCAGTATGTGACAACACCAAGCTCAGTAGAAGATGCATTGTAAGGAAGCTGAATCTCGGAAACCTGTCCAACGAATGCACTCGTGTAAGACATTTTCTCGATATTCGGGAGAGTGATGTAATGCTGCATAGGATAAGGCATATCCAAGCGTACAAACTCTTTTTCTTTCTTATATGCAACGATACGACCATGAGAACCGCAAGAGTTAAGTGCAGGTCTCGAAGCTATCGTGATCTTCACGTTTCCGTCAGATTCATCAAGTCCGAGGTTGTGGTCGATTATGAACTTACGGAGAGTAGAGGTGTAGAGAGAAGAGAATCTGCTCGTAAGATCAGCACCAACAAACGTAGGAACAAGGAACGTATCAGGAAGAATCGTGATGTTCATGTTGGAGTTAAGCAAATAGGTCTCGAAGACACCGTTGAAGAATGCAACAACCGCTGCATCCGTCATGCCTTGGAATCCAACATCAGAGCCGGAAGCGGAGCTGTTATCTATTGTAGTAGTGAGAACGTTAGCATCGTTGAAGAGACCAGTTCCACCGCTAATTCCAAGATAAGCAACTTTCTGAACGAACAAATCCCATCCAGCAACTATAGCATTCTGATAAATATCCTGAATGCTCTTCTGAAGAGTAAGTTTCTTCATTTTTTCGAGTTCGATAAATCTAAGATCATAAGCAACTTCGAACGTGAAGACGTTTACTTTCTTCTGATTCAGTCCAGCATTTACACGAGGAATGTAGTTAGCATTGTTGCCAACAACATTGCGGAACTCATTCATTATTCCTGCCCAATCGACAGTGTAGTAAGAAACATAATCAACGAAACCGCCACCAACATCTATCGGAATATCGTTAGCGTAAGTCGTGTAATGTTTCGGTTCATAAAGAGTGTTATGAAGCTTTGCAAGCGTTGTGGTCAAGAAAGCAAAGTTAGTATCATGAACTTTGGCATCATGAACTCCCGGTACTTTTATACCTCTATACATTTTGTTAACTGAAAGAGTAGTACCACGATTTTCAGGAGCTATGCTATCTACGAAAAAGTTTTTCTCAATAGTGCTCGGGGTAAAAATTTCAGCCATCTATATTTCCTCCTTATTCTTTACCGATTTCGATGATATACTCGTAGTTAGAGCCAGCAGAATCTTCTTCAACTATCTCGAAAGCACCAGTAAGAACATATCCGGTATCAACGTTGTTCAAAGAAGTCAGCGTAAGAACACCAGCACTTGTGATGTAAAGTTTAGCTCCGGGAAGTATAGAAGATTTGATGCTCGAACTTGCGGCTATATCAACTGCAATGTAGCCTTTGACAAGCAAATTGATCGCTTCACCAGCAACAGTTTCAACCGTAGTTCCGGGGAATCCTGATGCAAGTTTAACGTTTGTTGCTACGGCGAATCCAGCAAAGTTAGCAGCCGTTACAGTAGAAGCAGCTTTCTTTACATAATATCCGTTAGCATTTTGCGTTCCGCTATCCCACATCAGAGGATCACCAAATTTAACCGCAGAAGAACCAGTAACGGTTGCTCCAGCTACGTCATATTTGTCTGATACTGTGGGATAACCAACCATGAGTTTTTTAATTGACGAACCAATGATCATTCCCATTATTTTGTACCTCCATATCTTTTTGCCCAAGCATTCTCAACATCGAGAGATTCGTCGAGAGAATCCTGAGATTTTGCTTTTCTTTCGATTGCACCGAAAGACTTTTTGGAATCACGAGGTTTGATTTCTTCTTCCTCGTCACTGTCGATAACTTCTTCGATTTGCTCTTTCTCTTCCTCTTCGTCCTCGAGCTCTTTTTCTTCTTTTTCTTCCTCATCTTCATCTTTGCATGCATCTTCAACATCAGCAACGAGTTTCATGAGTTTTTCAGAAACAGCTGCGAGACCTTTGAGTGCGAGAATTTCGTCTTTTGTCAATTCGACAGATTCTTCGATTTCTTCGGAAGACTCGGGAGCTTCGTCTATCTCTTCGACCTCGAAAACTTCTCCGTCTTCATCTTTGACATGAAATTTCTTCATACCTAAGTCTCCTTTTCTTTTTATTATGTTTTTATTATAAATTACTTTTAAAAAGTAATATAATCAAAATTAAAATTATTTTAATTATTCAGCAGGATTGTATTCATAATAACTGTTTGGATATAACGCATTTACTTCTTCTACAGTCGTAGGTTCGTTACCTGCTCCAAATGTTGCAGTTAAATCGATTAACTGAGCCCAAGAAAAATATACTTTTTGTGTTTTAGTTAAAACACTATCGCGATCAAAATAATAACGAAGTGTAAGATCAGAAGTAGTAGTAGTGGATGAATAAATACCCTCTATTCTTGACCAGTCACCACCTGAAATAGTTCTATCTATAATTGCTGCAGTGCCACGAGATATTCTGAATTTAATTTGTTTTGGAGGATACACAAATATTTGATAATAATATTTATGATCTTTTGTTATTTCAAACGCCTCATGTGTTATGCGTATGGCACTGTTAACCGTACTTACTGTTGCAACACCAACGTTATTTGAGGTAACACTTACTGCACAGTTTGTACCACTCCATTTATCTGTACTTGCAAAATCACCATTTTCTATCAATTGATACGGTACAGGCGCAGAAGGACTCCCGCCACCATTAAGTGATAAAATCGTATTTAAATGATTTGAATATAATGGCATTTTGTTTTTAAGAGCAAATATTTTAGATAAATAATTTGTCATAACTTATGCACCTTGCTTAACCCATTCTTCTCCAGTATTCCCATCCTCATTGTACATATACAAATCTCCTGTGTCGATCTCATAGAAAGTGCTTCCATTTAACCCATCTGCAACAGGTTTTGTGTCTGTGGACAATCCATAATACTCATTAAAAATTCCGTTATGTTGTACTGTGATCATAATACTTCCTCCTTATTTATATATTTTAACTAATTGACAAGTTATGCTTCGAGCTAATTGTCCAGTATCAAACAACGGATGATTTCCGCTATCTTGCATAGCAGCTTGTCTATCAGCAGCCGTTCGTGCATTACGAATTGCTTTTTTTCTTTTTTCAGCTGCTACACTTTCCGAGTTTGGTGCAAGTCTTCCGTCGTTTGAATAGATAATATCTCGAGCATAATTTTCAAGTTCCAAACAAAAATTTTGTAATTCTCGTGACATTGCATTCTCGTCAAAGCCACTATCAACAAAAGCTTTTGTTGCTTTATCCAATGCGTTTTTCAAGTCACCTTCATGTGCATGATTGATTGTCATTGCAAGCACTGGACGAGGAGGAATATTGTTCAAAGGCGATCCATTCTCGTGTATAAACATGAGCTCTGCGTTCGTTACACCCTTTGTCTCCTTATCTCGTTTAGTCTTTCCAGCAATAACACCAATTTCAATACGATATTTCGGTAACTTTTTAATTGCTTGTTCTAATGTCATATATTAAATTCCTCCCTTTGATATCTTCCAACAACAAATGAGTAGTTTCGAGGAGGCAAGCACTCGACTTGCTCACTTGTCGCTGAAAGTGTAGGAGAAGTTTTAAAAAGAGGTATTCATTTTTTAATTGCTTTTATTACTCTGACTATTTTCTGAGCTTTCTGAGCTTTTGTAGAATCTTTTACATACATTTTGTCAAGATCAATTCCGGCAGTGCATATATTATTTTCAGTATCACTTGCTATACTCCAAGTCATAGGAATTTCTTTTGATCTCATGTATTGATCTATTTTCTCGAAAATACTATTTAATTCTCGACCGCTTCCATAATATTTTACTTGATAATGATTTCTTCCAAGAATCATTGTTTTTCCAGTCGCTGTAATAATAACACCGTTTGCTTTAAGCTGTCTCTCAAAATTATTTATGATGTCTTGAGGAGGATCAACGAGTTTATCTTCTATAGAATCAACGTAATGTCCTTTTAATCCCCACTCTTCGATCATACTTTCAATTTGCGATTTTGTACCTTCAACAACCGTTCCCGATCCACTCACTCTAATGATTGTTAATTTGTAAAGCTGTCTTAAAGATTGTCTGTCATCAGCATCCAATTGTTTATGAATTATATATTGAATTTTATCAGCATCTTGTACAGAATCTTTCTTATTCCAATAACTATAAGCAACAGCAAGTCTTTGTTTTTCATCGGGATATTCTTCTTTTGTCTCTCTCATAAATCTCGCTATGAACTCGTCTTTTGATTCATCTTCACGAGGTTTAACATCTTGTACGGAATCTTCAAGCTCATATTTCATATGAGCATTCATAAAAGCTCGTTTAGCATCATCATAAGAAAGACCAAATGTACGTTTTAATTCTTGTATAACAGCTTCGCTATTCATCGCACCAAACTTTAATGCTCTATATGCCTGTTCAGTCGCTTTATTAAATTTGTCATCATCAAGTATTGTAATGTTTCTCTTTGAAAATTCTTCACGAACTTCTTGCCAGTTTTCAAATATCTTAACTCTTCCGCTCTCGTTCGTTGCTTTTATGCTTCCATCACTTTGCTCTTCAAGAGTAAACCGTCTGCCAAGTTTATCCTCAGCATATTTCTTTATAGCATCTTGTACGAACTGTTTAATATTAAAATCGTCGCTCCATCCCCAGTCAGTTCCTTGCTGTGAATTATATGCTTTAACAAATAATTGCTCGCATTGTTTACGAAGAGATGCAATATCTGAAGCAACAATGTCCTTGTTTGTTGTTATTGCTTTTGTACCTTCTATAAGCTTTGCGTTTGAATTATATGGACTACGATTTATCATTTTAATTGTCGTTCCTGCTGGAATTTTAAATGATCTCGCATCGTCAACAGAATCTTTCAACCCTTTATCGATTTTAGCTTTTGCTTCGTCAAGAGAATTTGCTCCACCAACGATTATTCCGTTCTTTGTGATTTCGTATTTGAATCCTTTTTCCTCGTTGTGTAAATAAACGTGCTCATCAATTTTATATCCTTTATAGAGCACACTATCATTTACAGAATCCATAACTTTCACTTCATTCTTACCAAAAATCAATTGAGAATTTTTATCTCCAGCAATTCCCACGAATACGTCATCTCCATCCTCGCTAAATACAATTCCCCATTCTCCGTTAGCCCACGAATCAGGAGATTTTATTTTTACTTTCTTACCAACAAGAGAATCGTTTACACTATCAACAATTCTCGCAATACCTGCTCGACCTTGTTCACAGAGAGCAACGTGATTTCCTCTTATATTCTTCTGACAAGGATGCTCTTCGTCCTCAATATCGCAATCATATCCACAAGAAAGCTCTGTGTGCTCGCCATTCTCGATCTCTTTTATAGTTTCTTCATCTGTTATAACGAGATTACCGAGCATTACAGGTTTTCCATCTATGCTGCCCTTACGAACATCTCTGACAAATCCAACGGCATACTCTTTATAATTGTGAACATTTACATCTTCATCGGGATGCTCAACAGTTATCGGTTTGTTCTCAAATGATGCGAGTGTTGCAGGAGAAAAAACTTCGTCCTCAGTACGATCAACTTCTATTTCACTGTCATCGTTTGAATCCGCAAAAATCTCATTCTTGCGATATGTTTGCTTTCCGGTACGAGCAAGGATAGCATCTAAGCAAATCAAATATCCTTCAGGAGTTTTACTTCTGTGCTCGCTCAGTCTTTCTGTTATTAAAAATTTCATCTTCTCACACCTTTGTTAAGTATTTTTTATCAATTATACCAGTGTTAAGTCCGATTTTGAAAATCGATATTGTTATATTGTTGCCATCAATTTTACGAACGTACATTCTCGAATTGAATACCCAAGAAGCAATTTTCTTACCGTTCGCCCATGTTGCTCCCTTATCAACCTTAACAATGTTACCAACAACGAGCTTTGAGTTTTCTTCCGGTACGAGAATTTTTTGGACCTCGTTTCTAAACCAAGCCATATCTTTCTTGAACTTTTTAAGCCAGTGATCTATATCGCCATGATTTGATGCATATCCTAAATCATAAGCTTCTTTATGAGATACAATATCGTCAACTTTTAAATTATACTTTCTGCACAAATAAGCACAAAATTCTTGTGCTTCTCTCATAACTTTATTAAAATATGTTGAATCCGTCAATCCATCTTCACAGATTTCAAATTGAATATGAGCTGTCGGATTATAATTAAATGATCCATTTTTACCTTTTCCGCATCCCCAGCAACACATATTAAAAGGCAATGTTTGATATTTTTCTATTTTTCCTTGTGCATTTTTACCAATAAACCCATGCACACATTTTGTTATACCCGGATTATTCCACGAATTACCATACTGATTAAGACCTAAATCGAGTATTACTTCGCTATAATTACTTGTTCCTTTTGTGGGTTGCACATATCTTTTTAACGCTGGATTATTTACACCAGTCGAATGTACAACAATACCTGTAGGAAGTCCGTCAATTAAATTAGCTGATTTATAACAATCGTTTTGAGTGAAGATACATTCTTTTAAAATCATTATCTTTCATCTCCTTCATTGCTATTTTCAGCAATTTCTTTTTCCTCCTCTTTAGCAGCAAGTTTGTCTGCCAATTCTAATTCCGGCAAACCAGCAATAGACGTTAACAACGACAAAATTCCTGCGAGCAAAGCTGCTGATCCAACAGCAAGCCAATCGACCTCAGAGATCAACGAGCCAACTCCTATTGTTGCTATTGCGGTTTGTGCGATAGTTCTTAGTGCTCTTATTCCAGCTGCTTTAAGCCAATCCTTAAACATTAAGCACCTCTCCTTTCATTTTCTAAATCAGATATTCTATGATTTACAACTTTCATTTGCTCCTCGAGTATGGGAACTCTCCGAGCAAAGTTATTATGCTCTCGGACCTCTCGAGTGAGAGCTTCGAGTTTTGTGTCTGTGACCGCTTGATGCGTTTTTAATTCTGCCATAATTTTATTTTGTGTAGCTTTAGAAGATAATAATATCCCTGTCAATGAAAAAACTCCTGTTATTATAGCAACAATTACCGCTTCAAGCATATCTATGTTAACTCCTTTAAATGAGATTATTTTTTCTTGATTATATTATATATTATAGTTAAAATATGATATAATCAAATGCTCAAACTTATATCTCCGTAAATCGTGTTGATCGTCATGTTACAACTGTAATTATGCTGTATCATTTTCGATTCGAAATTTGTAACCGATACAACGTCGGGATGCTCGCTCACTATTTGAATTATAAATACGTCCATTTCTGATTTCGAGCTCACTTTATCAATGAGCGGAATACCATATCGCATATCATACCACAATTCATTCTTGATAACGCTTAACCTCTCTGTTAACGAAGCGACTGTTCCGTCTGTGTTATCAACATAGCTCGTATGATCCTCGTTCGCAAATTTTGCTGTTCCGTCATCATTCACTCCAATTGAACCGAACCATACAATATCGCCATTTACGATATTTCTGCATCTCATATTACCATCACCCCATTATCAAATGTGTTAGAGCTGTCTTCGCTGTCGAATATTGCCAAATTGTTGATTGTATGTATTGAGTAAGTATACGAGATTCCGACACTTTCAACCGTAAGCAATCCTGCTAAGAACATTTTCTGTATGTCTGCAGATTGTGCATACTCACTATCTTCCAAATCAATCAAATGCATTTCACATTGTGCAGAACCAGTAGTAAGAACAAATACAGGCAATCCTGCATCTTTGTAATATTTGCTAATCTGTTCAAATGATCCGTCAAAATAGTTCTTAATTATCGTACATCTTATAAGTGTTAAGAAATCCGCATTGTTAAGATTGAGCTCGTACGTCGTTCCACTAACATCAATCGAAAATCTTCTCTTTAATCCGAACAAATTTCCTATTTTATCCAAAATATCGGATTTTGTTCCATTTTCAGAATTTTCAATTGAATTTATAAAACTGAGAAAATGCTGATTTGATTCATATCCCGAAGGATGATTTTCTGTACAATTCAAATCGAATATGTTAAGCATCTCAAACAATAAATCTATTGTTGATGCTATTGCGTTTGTTGACATACTTCCCCGATCATAATCATAATAATCCTTTGGATATAACGCTTCAAATTCTTCGACTGTTGCAGGTTCATTTCCTGCACCAAAAATTTCAGTCAAATCAATAACCATTGCATTTGACATTTGAACAACATCGTTAATTGCTAAATCACCATTCCGGTTAAACTGATATCTTATAACATTTGAATCAATTGCAGGTGTATAAATACCTGATATTGTCGTTTTTGTGTTTGCGGTTAATGTACCCGATCGAATTGCTCTTGTTGCCGATGCTGTTGAACTATATGCTGCAACCAAATAGCTTGTTGATTTTGGCGATAACAATGTGACAGTATTAAAATATTTGTGTCCAACAGATAATTTAAGAACTTGTTGAAATCTTGATGTTGTCGCTGCTGATGTTAACTTAATATATCCAATATTATCTGATACTGTAAGCGTACACTGATATTTAGTCCATACACTTGTATCGACAAAGTTTCCATTTTGTATCAACTGATTAAACCAAAGCGAACCGTTTTGTACGAGTAAGTCAAACCAAATACGAAAATGCTCTTTGAATCCATATGAGTTCTGCAAGTACAGAGGAAGCTTTTGTTCATAATATTTGAATGTCGAAAGTTTATCATTTAAAACATGAGCATCTGTCATATTAAAACGACCTCCTTATTCAATTGTAATTATATATTGCGTAGGAACTGCCTGAGGATATCCTGTTGTTACAATCTTGTATGTTGTATTATCATATACAAATCTATTTTGACTATCAAGAGGATATACATAATTATACTCGTTAACAACGCAATTGTTAAAGAGTGTAAAATCAATACTGTCAAGAGTGAATGCACCCATAGTGATTGTTGTTGTCGGGGAAGATTGTCCGTCAACGTACACCGATCCACTTTGCGGTACGCTATATCTTGTGTATTTGTAATATGTGAGATTGTTTGTATAGCTCGAAGCTGATACACTCGTCACAGTATATGTTGCTTGTCCTTTGAACGTTGGATCAGCATACACCGACTGCACCATCAAATCATTAGCCGTTAATGCTTGATTTATCGGAAGTCTGTTAGCATATGACATTAAGGAATTTGCAATACTTTCAAACTCATCGGTTGAGAAGAAATCTTTTACATTTATCGTGAGTGTAATTGTCGGATTGATCGGAACAGCTTGTTTCCAATATACGTTTTGATTTTGAATATTTTGATATATATCATTTACTTCTGCAACATAAATATAAGATTTAGCCGTTCCGCTGCTTGCTGTGCATTGAGAAGTTCCAATTCCGGGAGTAAGCTTTTCATATATTATTTTTCCGATTGTCGAATCAGGAATAACAATTCCGTCATCATATCTCAAAACCACATACACCGAATGAGCTGCGTTTGTTGATCCATCACTCAAACTAACCGCAGAACCAGTATTGTTGTTAACAACTTTAACATCATCAATTCCGACAATATTAAGCAAAGCACCTGTGAGTGCTCCAAGTGTTGTCACACCATTCGCACCCGAACTTTGTGCTCTGCGAGCTCTGAGCTCTCCGTCCATTTCGGCATTGTTTCCGACATTAGCCGGATTAGGTTGTGAAACTGTTATCGGAAGAGAAGCATCAATCAATTGATATATCCAACCTGCTGGAGCTTGTATAGCACCTTCTTGCTCGCAAAATACTTGTACGCTCACAGTCTCTCCCGGATTGAACGTTTGCTCTTGCTGTGCAGACCATTCAAGACCCGATTTATCAACAAAGACCAAATCTTGTGCTGAGAGAGTTATCTGAGAGTCACCACTATATGTGAGTGTTAAATATACATTTGACTTCGTTGCAGGTTTCCTCGTTACATTCGATAATGCACAAAGAGTATCAAGATATACACCTGATGCACTATCGACATCAAGATTTGCGTACATCGTATTGACCGTTTGAAGAATGTTGTTAATTATAAGTGCAAGATCATTGACAAACACACCGTCTGCTGATCCTGTGCTCAAATCAATATCAGAACCATAAATTGTTCTATATCTTTCGATAATTGCAGAACGAATATCGGTAAATGGAGCGATATACACTCCTCCATTTGTTATTTTGATAAGTTCGTTAATACTTGCCATTTATATTAAACCTCCTTTATATAATACCGACAATAATTCCATACTCTGTTGAGTGTTTGTTTGTTGTTTCCTTATTTAATGTCGCTTGAGATGATTTAACTCTCCTGTAATTTGCTCGGATATCATCATCGCAAAACAATACTAAAACCGCATTGCCAACATTGACTGTTATGTTGCTTACTGCAAACGCTTGAATTGTTCTCGATCCGTCCTCAATCGAAGTACACATATACGTTGTGATTCCGTAAGCATCATTTTTAATTGATGTGACCTTGCAAATATCTGCAACGTGTAAATCTCGCATGATGTTTGATTTAACACTCATCATAACTCGTGTAAAGTCCGAGCTTACGTTCTTATTTCCGGTTTGATTTTGAATAATATTTGCCATTTATTTCACTCCCATAAAACTTGAAACGAGCGATCTCGATTTACCTGTTATCTCGACCGAGAACTCAGAAGATCGATTTGTCAAGTTATATTGCATTTGATATATCATATAGCATCCTTTATCATCAAAATACTTAGCATAATTCTTAGACATTTCACTCTGTGAGCGAACTGAGATATTTAACAACGAATTATCTATTTGAATAACATCACCGCACATAAATGCTTGTGTTGGTAACAATGTTATTGTTAATCCGTCTGAAGTCAACCTCGGATATCCAGTCTGCATACTTATATTATTCGTATCAATTTTAAATACTCGTGCGTTCGTTCTTTGTGCATCGAATATCGAAAGTATATTATTTGCATTCACTGAGCTATCCGCATTCGGAATAAACGTTTTATTTGCATCTGTAAGTTTCTCAATCCATTGTGGCAACGTATCATTTACGTTTATCGTTTCTTGTACAAATGTTTTAGTTAAAGCATTTGATATATTTGCAGTATTTATTCCAGCTCTCTTGCAAATAAATTTTAATGCCGAATACATGTTAATCCCGGAGTTAAGAGTTAAGTTCATTCTCGATTGACCGAATCTTGCAACGACCTTGCTCGCACAAAGAATGATAATTGTATTTGTATGTGCTGAGTTCACCGAGTTCGTTATATAGAGCACTCCACCATTGAAGATTGTTTGAATATTTCCATGTCGATATCCACATCGAATTTCAACATCGTAAAATTCACCGCTAATTATCTGAATAACCTCGCTATAAGTGAGATTGCTTATCTTGATGGTAAAGGAATCTTTTAACATACTCATATACTTGTTTCCAGTGATACTGATATTTAAATCGTCCTTACCACGTTTCCAGTTTGTTCCGAACGTAAGTGATTTTTTATGTTTTTGACTTGAGAGAGTAACTTCAAGAACTCTCATCCATGCATTATTCATATAATCACCTCAACAATGCGTTGTTTATTGTTTCTTTGACTAATGTCATAAATTGTTCAGGTTTTACCGTTGAAACGAGTATGCAATAATTACTTAAATCTCTACGATTTGGATCAGCTTTATTTTGATTTTCTTGACTCATAAAACTTTGTCCAATCATTGAAGATGAAAATTCAGGAATAACTGAATAATCAATATTTTCTTTATCAGGGCAATATATAAAATATACATATGCTCCTGTTGGACCGTCTTTAAATAAATAATTTGATGATGTACATTGATCAAATGTCGACTTAGCTATAGCACTTGATTTATTGGCAACAACGGTTTTATCATTTGACATTGGGTCTGTGACTGTAATATTCCATGTATTATTAGTATTATTTTTATTAAACTTAAAATCATAATATGTATCGCCAATCGTTAAATAACATTCTTGCGGTTCATTGCTCGGAATGCGATATACATAAAAACTTTTATTTAATGTATCTGTTAACAAACTATGAATACTACCAATAAAATTCATATACCTTGCATTTTCTTGTAATTGTTTTTGATCGTCTTCATAATATTTGAATTGCTGAATTTGATAGTTTTTTTGTAATTTTGCTTCCGTAATAGCATTTGAAATTGCTTTATATACAAAAACACCAATTGCTCCCAAAGCAATCACTCCTGCAACAATCCAACCTGCAGGATTTGATACAAGAGCTGCAAAAATTCCAACCTTTGCAGCTGCAAGAGCACCAGCAGTTATTACCAACGACGAGGCAGCAGCTCCAAAAGCGAATGTAGTCCAATCAACAGATTGCAACTGTTCCCAAAATTTTTTTTCAACTAAACCATTTTCATCTAAAATTGCATTGACAGATGCTGTAATTGCATTCCAGTCTACAAGAACAGATGAAAAGCTCATTACGTTCGGTTGAGTTTGTGCAGGCAAATTCTCATCTTCTTGAGTATAAGGTATTGTGACAATATCTGCACTCATTGCTTCTTTGAAATTAAAATTGAAACTCACTGAATTGATTTTCTCTGTCCATTGAATTGTTGTAAGCACCATATTATCTCGTGCTAAAAAACGAACTTCTCCTGTACCTCTTACAATTTTTGTAATTTTACATTTGAAGCCCTCATCCTTCATTCTCTTAAATTGTTTTTGAAAATTCTTTAATGACAAGTTACTTGTAGACACTCTGCTATCGTCATTCCGAATCAATATATTACTCGAACCATTCATCGAGAATGCTCCATTTATATCCATCGTTACCGGATTTCTCACCATATGATCAGCGATCTCGTATCCCGAAGCAACCGGATGAGCAGTCAATGTTGATGATTCATTTACTGTAATATCATCGACAGAGTCAAGAAAGATAGTCATCGGAGTTCTCGAAGTTATCTCTCCGCTTGATCCATATGCAATATCGTCATATTCCATAACCACAGACATATATGCCATGTACGTTTACCTCCTTACTGGAAAGCTTTAACAACAGGTTCGTATACTAATTGTCCTGCGTTAGCAAGCCATCCTTGATCTTCTTTAGCCACGTTGTTAAATGTGTTATCTATACTAATATTTGTTGTTTTCAAATTTGAATAATTATTGAGAATAGATGCTTGATCCGCTAATCTCTGAGACATCGTTCTATCTTCTTTCGGACCGTCTATTATATCTCCGAGCTGAGCAATTATTTTTATAATTCCTTCGCTTATATGAATAAGAGCTTCCATCGCAGATTTAATAACATCCTTATTATCCATGAAAAACTCAACAACCTCGAGCTTCAAGTCCTCTTTGAACTCTGCCATTTCAACGTTGTACTCTTGCATTTTTTCGAACATTCCGCTATCGTACAATTCGTTATATTTTTCTGTATACCTTGTAAATGCTTCGATAAATTGTGTTTTCTCTTGATCTGTCGAAGACCACAAATCCTCTTCACTGCGAAAACCGAGAACACTCATTGCTTTACTATATCCGTAAGCTTGCGAAGAAGAAAATCCGTAACCGAACATCAATTCTCTTGTTTCCTCGTTTGATAACTTCGAAAAATCCAAAATGTTCTCTAACTCAGAGAAGCTATCACTCAATAACTTTCCGACAGCACTCAATGCAGAATCAAGAATATTACTTAAAGCTGCTTGTCTTTGTTTTGCATTTTCAGCAGACAATAAACTCGAAATGTCTTTCATTGCAGTTCCGATACCCGAAGAGAAATCTCCAACAAATCTGCCGAATGTGCTCGTTGACATCTCAAATTGTCTTCCGAAATTCCCGAGTGTAGTTCCCGCAGACATCAAAGTCTCAGCAGCATTTCTACCATCTTTTGTTTCCTTTTCAGTTTCTCTACCAAAACTTTCGAATCTACCGCCTCGACGAGAAAGTTCGTCTTCTATTGCTTTGAGTTTGTCTTGTAAATCTTTTCGAGCACTCTCTGCTTCTGCACCTGTAATATCTTCAATTGCTTTAAGACCTTGTCTTAATTCTTTTGCCTTATCACTAAGAGCTTGAAACTCTTTACGAGCTTTTATAAAATTATCGAGATTGTCCTTACCGAATATGTCAAGCTTACCGAGTCTGTTCATCTCATCCTCGATTCGCTTGTACGCACCAGTATTTAACTTAGGAGCAACCTCGATTACAGTTTGTAAATATGAATCCATGCTTACCCTCCTTTATTGTTGTTGTTTTGCATCATTTGAGCTTTGTTGTAAAGGTTGATCATACATGCCTCATATAAGTCTAACACTTCATCAACAGAATAGTCATCTCGTATCTCCTTCAGCGTTGCGTAATTGCAAGTGATAAGAGTATAGATTATGGGATGTAACCTCGAAGAAGATACGAGATCAAATTGTTCTCCGACGATACCTGCATCTGTTAATTCTTCGATACGTCGGATTTCAGAAAAAGCGGTTTAAAATAATCATTTAAAAACACTTCAACGAGTTCATTTAGAGCATAAATGTTATCTTCGATTCCAACTGGATAATATATCTCTCTTCCCTTTTCTTTCACTGGCAGCCACTTGTCATCTAACCTGACCTCGATATGCTCGATAATCAACGTTAACATTTTATACGTTGATTCAAAATTATCAAAGTCAATCACACTTCTCATCGCAAGAGCTTCGAGTGCGTTCATTTTTGCAATTCTGAAATCGTTCGGTAAAGTCTTAATATTAAATTCCATAATCTAAACTCCTCCTATAAATAAATCAATTAATTAAAATGCGGTCCAAGAAATCTTTTTTCCTTTCGCAGTCTGTGTACTCGTTGACGAGCCGCTCGCTCCCAAAATCGATATGCTCGTGCAAGTCATATCCGTTGTTGATCCAACATTAGGAGTCGTACCGAGAGGATTATCTATTCTCTTAATCACAAGATCGTACGTCGAGTTTGAATTGGACGTGATTCTAAAGATAAGATTTACTTCTCCGTCAATACTCGTTACATTCACTTGATATGATTTGTTCGTGCCTGTCGTAATTGACATAAATCCAGTAAAGTATTTAGTCGTTGAGCTATCCGTATATGATATATCAATCGGATAACTTCCTGCAGTATAAGCACTGAATTTTGTCTCAAGAGCACTGTACAAATCAGCACCACCGAGTGTGCTCATCGAATACGAACTGCCTTTATTAAACAGCATTACGTTTTTGTATGTTGAACTCGAGCTGAAATCAAGCGAACTTGCATTGAGCATTTTACGCAAATCATATCCTGTTGCTGTAATCGTACCCGAGCTCATATACACTGGAGTATGAGAATTACCCACTGTTGCACTACAAGCAGTGATCGTTCCTGAGCTCAAATAAACAGGTTTCTTCGTTCCACCTACGGTTTCAGAAGATTCTGTTGCTTCACCACTGCTCAAGTATATAGGTTTCTTACCCGAGCCAATAGTGCTCGAACCAAGATACGCAGCACTTCCCGCACTTCCTGCAGTCGTTGCATAACTCGCTGTGCTCGCATTCAGAGCATTCGTTATCGTTGCTGATACGAGAGTTTCGTTTGACTTCGACTTGAGAGTCAATACAGTACCGTTTATGCTAAGACTTGATGCATAACTTGACGATATTACGTTTCCATCGGCATCCTGTGTTGCTTTTGTTGCTTTAGGAATTGTTGTCGTTCCATTCTCAATATTCGTTACTCTCGTTGTAAGAGCAGGAACGGTTGAGTTATTCAATTGACCGAGCACTGTCGACATGTTATTGATTGCGGTTGTATGACCACCAACAGTAACTCCCAAATCATACAAATTACTCACGCTGGCAATTCCGTTAGCCAATGCTCCCTTAACATCCGCTAAGCTCGATACAAGATTTACCGTTGAGCTCGGGCAAAACTGATCCATCAATGCTGTTGTAATGAGAGAGACCTCTCTAAGTATTGTATTCAGTCTTTTGGACGATATCGTCTGACCCGAAGCATAACCGCTCGTTCGCTGTGAGTCAGAAGCAAAATCCGATTGACTAAAGACGTTTCCCCCGGAGCTATCGTCCGGGGAATCGATCCAAGGTGTAAAAAGAGTAGCCATATACTATTCCTCCGTTAAATCACTAAGAGATTTTTTACCCCTTTTCTTCTTCTCCTCTGTACTTTTCTGTTCTGCTTCTTCAATGTTCTTAATCAATGTTTCTTTTTCCTGCTTAACGTTTTCATCCGCATCATCAACAAACTCGCCAATCGTGAGTATTCCGTCAGCTGCAAGAGCTTTAACAGTGTTCCACTCAGCGATCTCGGACGGATAAAGTCCGACACCCTGTTTGATCAATACGACTGCTTTTGCCCACAGAGGATTGATCTTGAGTCTGTCGGGAATGTGTGCATCAGGATTTGTAACGTCCTGACAGTTAAGTCCCATTGTTACACGAATGTTTTTTGAACTTTGAATGCGTACAAATGCTTTGTTTTCCATTTTACTTTCTCCTTTTTGTTGTTATTCGTCATCGTCGACGTCTATTATATACACTCTCATCACTTCTCCTGTGAGAAAGTGAGTAAAGTGATATTCTGTTTTAAGTGCTCGATAAAGCTCAACGTTAATTAGATTTATATTTGTTCTCGTTAAAGCTTTTCCTTGAAACTTGAGTATTTCTCGAGCGTTATCAAAAGAGTATAAAAATTGAGAATCTGTTTCATCATAAAAAACTATAAAATATCTACCTTTGTACAGTTTGTGTGTGCCTGTTCTTACCTCTCGTCTCATACTCCAGCACCTCAGATTTCAATTTTTTCCATCTCTTCAGTCATTTTATCATCAAGCTTGTTAATCTCTTCCTCAGTAAGTCCAAAGTTAACAACACCGTTCATAGCATAATCTTGAATCGATTTAGCATAGAGCTTTGTTGTTAACACACCGTCACCGAGCATTTGACTAAGAAGATCAACGTAAAACTTAATTCCTTCCATTCTCTCTTTGTCATGTTTATCCATCAACAAGCTATTAAAAGTAAAGTCAACTTTGTCTTCAATATCCTCGAGCTTAAAGAGCAATCCGATGAATTTCTCATATACTGGACGTAAATAACTCTCGCACCGATTGTTGATTGTTTCGTCGTATCTTTCAAGTGCATCAACATCGTTTGACCAACCGTTTTTCATATCGCCAAAGAGTATGCCTTGCATCTCGAGAGCTGCAGAGATTTGCCACATATTTTGCTGTAAGAGATCAGCTAATCCGGAAAGTCCTCCGAATGTGTTCTGACTATATTCATCATCTTTATCAAGAAATGTGAGTGAGTTGTAGGACCTTCCCCAGTTGACCATTTCAAGTCTCTTTCTGAGTTGTGCTTCGTTGTTTGCATCCGCACCCATGAACACACCACGCATACCGCTCATTTTAATAACTTCAATGAGAGCTTTATCAACGAGTGACTGTATGCTCGCTTTGAGCTTATCATCTCTCAATAGTTCGTTAAGTATGTGCGATCCTTCAGCATATCCCCAACCTTGAAGCATTCCGTTCTTAATGAGTTTAGGAGCAACTCTGTGCTCGTACCGCAAGACAAAATCGTGATGAAAACGAATAGTGTTTCCGTCCGCAAGTGTAACATCGTAATATTTCGGTTTTCCGAAATCAACCGAGCTCATATCGGTCACAGTATCGTCGAAGCTCGGAGCAACACCGTACCAGCGATCAACAACATACATTCGCATTGCCTTCGCTCGCTTAGCTTTCTCAATATCAATCTCTCTCGCATAGTCCTCGTTTGACATGTTGTCGAACATCATGACCGCAATCGATCCACCATAGAGAGCTCCCCACTGAAGTAGCTGAATGAAATCAAATCTGTATCTTTTAAGCTTACGATAAATCTCATTAAACTTATCATTCACACCTTGCAAAGTAATACCGCATCTGATTTCGTCTTGTGCAGGTTTGTCAATCGCTCTCTTGAACACCCATGAACTGTTATAGAGAATTGTCCATAACGACCAATGTAGAGAGTTATTGTCCAAGTTCCAATTTGTAAACCCTTCGACTTTATCATCAGTTCCGATTGCAAGTAAACTGTTGCCGTAAGAGTCCTTTAAAGCTGCCGAGTCTTTGACAGAATCTTCGAGCTTAGTCTTCTCTCGGATCAAATCATCTTCAAATTTAGACGTTGAATGCTGCATAATGATTCGCATCATATCTTCTTGTACCGATCCTGCCATATACTACCTCCTCTCTCATGAAAGTTATTTTATAAATTATGATACTTTAACTTCCGTACCTGTAGCAATTTCCCAACAATTTGAGAAATGCAAAGTGATATTCTCCGTAAGTGTAGGCACACTATCAAAAACGCATCCAGTAAATATAATAAATCCGGTAGCTCCTGCGGTAGCAGAAACTTCAACACTTCCAAATGAGTCACCAGTGAATGTAACACCAGTCGCATCAAGTCCGAGTACAGTTCCTCCATCGGCTTCAACTCTGCAATTTGCAATAAGTATGTTTTGAGTACCACCAGCACACACGATTGCCGCAGTATTCTCAAGAAGTATAGAATCCGTAAGAATTATATCCGAACTATTATACGCATAATATCCATATAAGCAATTTGAAATATTGCAGTTGTTGATTATACATTTCTTTGCAGGAGCAGTCGCTATACCAGCACCACAACCAGCAATATAACAATCCTCTATAATAATTCCAGTATCTCCAGTAGTTGCAACAATACCTGCTTGATCAAAACCTTCTATTACCACATCATAAATTTTTGTATTGATGTATGACTCACTATTATGAGTTCCAATTCCCGAATGATCTCCTAAGTCTTGAGGAATCTCTCCGCCATCTCCGATAATTCTCAAGTTGTGAATTTTGCATTCATTTGAAATTATAATACCCTGTTCAATATCGGGATCATCATCATAAGGAACGTGCAGGATTGTTGCTCCACCAACTTCCTCCAAAGAACCGTTTGTTCCAGCTCCATAAAGTTCCGATCCTGCAGGCATATCAAGCCAGCCAACAGTATAAATTCCTGCAATCAATTCGCATTTACCATATTCTTCCAAGCAATCAACAATATTTTGAGTATCATCTTCTCCTTCGCCAAGAGGAGCAATTTTCCAAGGATTTTCAGAACTGACTGCGTACACCGTATCACCGATCTCAATTTTACTCAAGCTCTCAGTAGCCTCACCCTCGGGATTCGCTTCTATTGTTGTTAAATCACTTTTCCGAGCGAAATCTTCCTCGCCCTTCGAGCTCGGTTCATTCGCATAGAATCTTTTCAAATCGCCATTATTCAACATAAGTCACTCCTTGTAGTTATATTTTTATATTTTAATTATATAATATAATCGCAAATTTGTAAACAACAAACTGGGAACATTCAAAAAATTCGATCCGTTCGGAGCTCGTTCGCAGAAAATTTTTTATAAAAATTATGCATAAAATTTTTTATCCAATTTTTGAAGCAAATTTCACGCTCAAAAAGTGTGAACGTTTAAACTTTTAACCTTTTAACCCACTTCGTTTTATACCTATATAAAATGTTATATTCATACCCCCGAATATAACATTTTTTATTTTTTGATTTTTCTTAATTTTAATTAAAAGTTTAAACAAAAAAGAAAAAAACATATGTCTATAGAGACTGTTTTGAAAGTACATTTAAGAAAATGTTTAAACTCCGAAAAAACTTAAACTTTGATTGTCCATACTTTTTTTAAAAGTAACCCAAATGTTTAAACTATTTTTGATTTTAAGAGTTTAAACATTTAGTTAAAACGGATTTACTTTGTTTATAGGTAAATACTTCACTCAATATTTGAGTAAAATTTATGCATAAAAAATGTATAATTATTCATTTTTGGGGGTATTTTTTGCATAATTATACATTTTTAAGCGTAAAAAATGAAATGTTTAAACTATTGTGAAAATCGGAGTTAAAAGTTTAAACATTTTGCCCAAAAATATATGTCTATATAGACTCTTTTAAAAGTACATTTAAGTTTCAAAAATGATCGTTTTTTGGCGATAAAAATATTTACAATTTGTTCACAATTTTTTGTGTTAAAAGTATTTACTTTTCAGAAAATAGGGTATATAATAGAGGTACAATAAAACAAAAGGAGAGGTTACATTATGTATATCGCAATAACAAATTTATATGGAATTAAGGATGGAAGCAAATCATATTTCAGGAAGCTCGGAGACTGTTTTGACTTTGTATGGAAGAAAGAATTTGCAACACCGTTGTCGCTCGAAGAGTGCAAGGATATACTCAAAGATTATCAATGGTATTGTAAGCAGTATAATGCCGAGACAATGCTAATCGAAAAATAAAAATGCTTAAATAAGCATATTCGAAAGGAGGTGACAATAATGTACGAAACCGTTAAAATTGTAAATGGATACGAAATTTACCGCATGCAAGGAGCTACACATTATTATTACGTTAATCTCAACACAAAAGGTAAATACGCAGTGTTCCACACAATTAAAAAAGCAGCTGAGTTTTGTGAATCACTTCCTGCTAAAAAATAAAAATGCTTAAACAAGCGTACTCAAAGAAAATGAGTACGCTTAAAGTGTTATAATTTTAATAAGGAGTGTGTGAAATGAATATATTCTTACCGTTTGACAATATCAACAAGAGTGTTGAAGCATTGGATGATAAGCGATTGATCAAGCAAATACTCGAGTGTTATCAAATCTATACAATGAGTGTTAAGAGCTCATATAGTAAGCATCCAGTCGTAGAGCATTATAAGAATTATCCGTTCTTTGTTGTTCGATATGCATTAGCTGCTTGTGGAGAATACAAGTATAGATTCGGAAAAGAGCATGAGTATGAGAAGTTTTTTATTGATGAGTTTTCTCATCATGTTCAGAATGCTCGTCAAGATGATTGGGATATACCGTTCTTTTACGCAGAATACTCGAAAACAAATGCTAATTGCATTCGTACAAGATTTAACGTACCCGAACTGTTTAAAGTAAAGCTCACACAAAAATGGATCAACGATAAGCAAAAACCAAAGTGGACAAAGAGAGAGCAACCTGCGTTTTATAGAGTGATTACTGAGATGTTCAGAGGAGAGTGAGAATATGGATAATATTATATGCGACTGTGCGTTTCCTGCAATATTAGGAAACACAAAATGTTGTGAGAATTGTTTGAACAATCCTAATTACGGACAAAAAACTGTTGATAATAAAATGCCAAATTTAATAGTAAAAGAGGAGAAAAAGAAAATGGAGTTATTTGAGACTGCAGACCTCATGAAGAGCTTAGATTATAAAGAGCGGTTTATTGCCGAGTATGTTCAGTTAAAGATCAGACACGATAAACTTTGCGATATAATCGTTAAGTATGAAGCGAATAGATTACCGTTTGAACCTAAATGCTCGCTCGATCTGCTTAACAGACAAGTTAATGCAATGGAAGAATATTTACATTGTCTTAGAGTGAGAGCAATACTGGAAGATATTGAATTACCGGAGGTATAATAACTTTGATTCGCACAATAACACAAGAAATGTTAAGAGGCAATTTTTCGTTTATGATACTCGTTGTTGGTATCTTACAATTGATTGTTATGATAATAAGGAGGAGATAAATAATGACAAATCAAGAGTATGAAGAAATTCAACAAAAACTATCTGATTTAATAAAAAGAACACATCACTATTATTCGTGTCAAGGCAATTTTAAATATGCAAATGTCGCTAAAGAAAGCATGTTAAAATGCAAAAGTTTATTATCAAGATATAATCCAAAAGAAAAGGAGAATGAAGAATGTTAATTTCGAGACTTATAGACTTAGAAGAAATTTTTGTACATTACCCAGCAAAGATTAAATATTATATTGAGAGCAAGAATGAAGAAGACGTGCTTCAAGCTGAGAAAGAAATACAATCTTTCTTTGACGAGGAAGAGGATCGGGAATTAAAATTTGTGTCAATCGACAGTGATAATAATGGATTGATTGTTGATATTGAACTGTATTGATGGAGGAAATATGCAAACGAATTATATTAAATGTGGAGATAATGTTAAGTTAATGAAAACATTACCTAACGAATGTATTGATTTAACAGTTACCTCTCCTCCCTATGATAATTTGCGAGAATATAATGGATTTGATTGGGATTTAGATTCTGTTGTTAATGAATTATACAGAATTACTAAATGGGGGGTTGTTGTTGTTTGGATAACAAATGATGCTACAATTCAAGGAAGCGAAAGCTGCTCATCTTTCATACACGCATTAACATTTAAATTAGCAGGATTTAATGTACATGATACAATGATATGGTATAAAGATAGTTTTAGTTTTCCCGATCCTACAAGATATAGACAATGTTTTGAGTATATGTTTGTTTTTTCAAAAGGCAAACCAAAAAGCATACATCTAATTAGTGACAGGCAAAATAAATGTGCTGGGATACGAGTACACGGAACAAGTAGATTACCTGACGGAACAACCTTTCGCAAATCAAATGATAAAAAATCTCTTGTTAAAAATATTGGAGTGCGATTTAATGTATGGGAAATGCCAAGCGAAAAACATAATATATATGGACATCCAGCAGTATTTCCCGAACAATTAGCGACAGATCATATTTTATCTTGGTCGAGCGAAGGAGATTTAGTATTTGATCCTTTTTGTGGTAGCGGAACAACCTGTTTAAGTGCAATAAAAAATAAAAGGCAATATATAGGATTTGACATATCTCAAACTTATTGTGATATCGCAAATAAAAGACTATTTTCAGAGCGAATTTTTGTTGAAGGTTGGGATTGTTGGAATAAAGAGGAGAAGTGAGTATTATGACATGCCCAGTATGTGGAGCTCGTACAACGGTCATAGACACAGCATCTGCAGACGTTGAGAGTGTGTACAGGATGAGAAAATGCAAAGATTGTGAGTATAAGTTTTATACGATCGAAATCGAGTGTAATGATGACAACATTCGGAAAATATATAATGAGAGAAGGAGAAATAAAAATGTCTAAGTGCTCTGTATGCGGAGATATAACCGATAAGAAAGTTTTATGCGATACTTGCGAAGCAATATTGAGAAAGAATGTACCTTGCTTTAATTGTGAGGATAGACATCCCAAATGTCACGCAGCTTGCTCGAAATATAAAGTATGGTCGGAGATTAGATCAAAAACTCGAGAAGAACTATACAAAAGGAAATTGATTGAGTGGGGTGTCTGTGAAATTCGAAAGGTGAGACAAAAATGAAATGCTCGTTTAACGGATTAACAATCAAACCTGATGGTATACACGAGCTTGATCCTTGTGTGTACGAGGATATCGAAATGCACACGAACTGCACAGTCATTGTTGCTCGATGCAAGAATTGCGGTAACATTGACATTCGTTGGATAAGACAAGACGATACGGAAGATATTGATTTATAAAGGAGAATATATAATGAAAAATAAGTTTTGGGAAAACAATGAATTAAAAGACAAAGAAATTATAAGAGCATTTAAAAATATGACGCAGTGGTATGAAGACGGTTATCTGTGCGAAGTATTGGAAGAATGTGAAGAAATAGTAAGGGCAATTAAATTGTTTATTAAACACGATTCTGAAATTCATAAAGCAAGATGGTGATGGTGATGAATAACTATGAATTAAAACCCTGTCCTTTTTGTGGTAAAACGAAAGGATTTTTTGCAAAAATATACGGCATGCAACTTTATGATAACCATGGTAACGAAGCGGGTTATACTATTGATAAAGAAAGCAAAACTGTAAGATGTATAAATTGTGGTCACAGGATTAACTTAAAAGCATTACAAAAAAAAATGATATAGGAGAAGAAGCAAAATGAATGAAGAAGAACTTGATATTTTACATAGCTATGATGAAAAAACACAATTAAAAAGATCATCGGGTTACACTTTTGTTTCAAAAGAATTTTACGATTACATTCAAAAAGTGTTGTGGCTATCTTATGTTGAGGAAGATAGTAAGATTGAGGTGATATAAATTATGGCAAGATATATTGATGCAGATCAATGTGATGAAATTATTGAAAAAGAACTCGGAATATATGATACAACAGAATTAAAAGAAATGCTTTCATATTTTCCAACGGCTGATGTACAGGAAGTAAAACACGGAGAGTGGATCAAGACAGAACGCTCGGAGTATTACAACTGGGAATGCTCGTTGTGTAATGGTCTTGTAGAGTTTCGATCTGATTATTGTCCCGAATGCGGTGCGAAGATGGTGGAGGAAAAAGTAAAGGAGAATAATTAAACTATGGAAAAATACTGTAAAGATTGCATTTATCGAGTATTCAAAAAAAATGATCGTTTTAAAACTTATGGCTTTTGTTTAAATTCAAATGTTTCTTGTGCAGAATATAAAATTACAAATTATAATTATGGCTTTATATCAAAAACTGAAATTAAAATTCCAAAAGATTCTTTACCAGCTTGTTTATATGTTCAAACTTACTATGAAGGAGACTGTCCTTATTATGAATCAAAAGTAAAGGAGAAAAAGCAAGATGAAAATACCAACATTTATTGAAATTCTTTTAACGAATCGCACAACTCAAGCACAACAACTTGAAAAAACTTGTACTCTATTAAATAGCTGGTGCAAAAAACAGGGAATTGATCCATATAATGATTGGTACAATGTTTCTGTGCGATCTTATCTTTCGGTTGAGAGTGCCGAAAAATATTTACGAGAAGCAATAGAAAGGAAAAACGAAGCAAAGCAAAATAGATTTTAAAGGAGGATAACTAAAATGAACGAAAGACTATGTATGAATTGTAAGCATTATGTAAATGATAGTCTAACAATTCGCTTGTTTCCTACTGATAAAGATGGTCTTCGTATGAATTTTGAAAATTATTGTGATATGTGGCATTCTCAAATTCCTTACGAAAACATCAAAAAAGCGTATTGTTGGAAATTCGAGGATAAGAATGAAGAACTTTGTGAGAATTGTAAATATTATTTAAAAGAATATACGCATACTTTTTATAATGATATTGGTCCGGTGACAGTAAACGATTTCTGTTTATGGTGGAACTCAATAATTCCTTGTTTTGACGGTTTTACAGGAAACGATATTCGAGGTTGTTATTGTTGTGGATTTAAAAAGAAGGAGAATGAGAAATGACAAAATACACTGATGTAAATAAATTGGTAGAAGAATGGATACGAAATGCATATCACAACCGTATTTACCTTTGTTCTAAATATGGTAGATGTGTTGACTATTACTCTAATAGCTCATCCGAAAGATATTCTTATTGTTCCGAACGTGGTGCTAAAATGGATTTAAAAGGAGAAGAAGTAAGATGAAAAGTGTATTATTTTCAATAAATAAACCACATACAGACAATATTATGAATAATATAAAAACAATCGAATTAAGAACAAAACCTCCAAAAATAAACGGAGTGTACATCGGATTTATTTATGAAACAAAAAGGAACGGAGGAAGTGGAAAAGTAATAGGTGAATTTACGGCATATAACGAAGATACATATAGAATTTGTATGGGTGTGCCAAAACACATAGTAATTGAAGGGTGCATTTTAGCACAAGATATTTTGAGATACACAAACAACGGGCAAAAAGATGTTACAGCTATTTCGATAACGAATTTAATAAAATATAATAAACCGAAAGAATTAAGCGATTTTATTCATCCCGTTGCTCTTGGTTGTTGTAATCAAGGAGATTGTGATGAGTGTAAGTTTTATGTTATGGGCGATGAATGTGGAATATTTGAAAATTATTGCGTTGCCGATTTTGATACCGAGAAAAACGAAATACTTAAAAGACCGCCACAATCTTGGTGCTATGTAGAGTTATTATAAGGAGAAGAGAGGTAGAAAAATGAAATATTCTAATATTTATTTATATATTGTTAGAGAAACACGTTATTTTGTTGATTTTAGTTTTGGGAGAGAAGATATCGGGCATTTTTATGTTGTGTCATATTATTTTGATACAATTAAATCTCTTTTGAAAGAGTTTTCACATTGGTGCAAAGAATCAATAGATGAAAACGTATTTACTGTTTATACTAATGCAAATGCTAATGCTTTAAAAAGAACAAAAGAAAAAGTAAGTAAAATTAAAGCAAAATTAAAAACAGAGGAAGATTTTAAAAAATTTAAAGAAGTATATCCGAATGAGGTGATATAAATAATGCTATACAATCTATATAGAATCTCGGATAATAATTATGATTGGTGTTGCTATACAATCGATGTCAGTAGGAATAAAGCAAAATTAGCGGTTGCAAAAGAATTTGATATTGACTATATTGATATGAGATGCAAAACGCTTGCGAAAAATGTTAATTGTGATCGTCCTATTCTTGTATACGACGAGGATTGCGATGGGTATGACATTGTAAGGAGTTTCGGGTATGAATACAAATACGAATAAGAAAAATAAATGGAGGATATAAAATGATTAAAATAGAAAAAGTGACAGTATACGGTTGGGAAGCTGCAATCAGAGGATTACGCAATCCATATAATAGCTGGGATAGAAGCGACAGTGTTTTTGATCCTGAACTTAATATAGGTCCTAATGATTTAGAGCTCATGAAGAGAATGAATATATCTCCTGAGCAATCTAAATATCGCAGAATGATCACAGTGACATTTGATACTGTTGCTCCTCTTTATTGGTATAAGGAAATGGACACATATAAGGTTGGAACAGTATGTGATTCTTGTTCAACAATGCACAAGATACACGCTAAAGAATTTGTGCTCGATGACTTTTCTCATGAACATTTGTTTAATGGATTACCTGATAGTTACGACGAAAACGACGGAGAAAATCAGTATTATGAGAATCCAACAACATGTTTATCTTATATTATCAATTTATTAAATTATTATCGTAAGAAATATATTGAAACGCTCGATCCTCGATACTGGTGGCAGATGATTCAATTACTTCCGTCATCATATAATCAGAGACGAACGTATCAAGTCAATTATGAAGTGTTGGCTCAAATTCATAGACAACGAGGAAATCACAAGCTCGATGAATGGAGAGAGTTTTGTAAATGGATCAGAACATTACCATATTCTGAAATAATAACAAAAAGGAGTAAATAGAGTTATGGAAATCAAAGATAGCGGAGAAAGAACAGAATTTAAATCGGGAGCAGTACGAGACATGCACGAAGGAAAAGGAAGATTTGATTTGTTGCCTATGTGCGTATTGTTAAGATTAGCAAAACATTACGAAAACGGTTGTAAAAAATACGGAGATAGGAACTGGGAGAAAGGTATTCCGACACACAGTTTTGCTGATAGTGCATTTAGGCATTTAGTTAAATATCTTGATGGATATAACGATGAAGATCATTTGATTGCAGCTATTTGGAATTTATGTGGATTGGCATGGACAGAAGAAAAACATCCCGAATTACAGGATATTCCAGCGAGACAAAAAATAGAAAAATAAATATAGATTTTTCTGCTTAAAGGTGATATAATGTTAAATATAAACGAACAAATAATTGAAATATCGAGTAAGGAAGCTTGGGAATTTTTAAAACCTCGACATTATGCTGGACGGAAACCGCAAATATCAAAAGCTTTCGGATGGTATGTTGATAACGAACTTGTTGCTGTATGTACATTCGGGAAACCAGCAAGCAACTGTCTGTGTGTTGGTATTTGTGGACAGGAATATTCTAAAAATGTTTATGAATTAAATAGATTATGTAGAATAGATAATTTAAATTTACCGTTGTCTCATTTTGTCGGACAAGTATTAAATTTTTGTAAAGATTATAATTGGATTATTGTATCATATTCAGACACAGGAATGCATCACAATGGATATATTTATCAAGCAACAAATTTTATTTATACAGGTCAAACTAAAGAAAGAACAGATAAATACACAGAAGGAAATAAACATTCGAGACATTATACAAATACAGAAATTGAATTATATAGAAAAGTTAGAACAGCAAAAAATAGATATGTATATTTTGCAACACACAATAAACGTTTAAAAAAAAGAATGGATAAATCATTTGAATTATGAAATCTTACCGTACCCTAAAGCAGAAAATAAAAATTATATATTAGGCGAATATCAAAAACCAATAATAATAAATAAAAAGGTGGTATGAATTTTGAACGTTATAAAAGTAACATTGCCAAAAACATTGAAACAAATCGAATTGCACACAATCGCTGATCTACACATTGGAGACAAATTCTGCAACAAAGATAAAATAAATGCAACGTTTAAAACGATTGCAGAAAATGAAAATGCTTACTGTATTCTAAATGGTGATTTAATGAACACAGCAACAAAATCAAGTGTCTCCGATTGCTATGCTGAGGAATATTCTCCAATGCAACAAATTGAGATGTGTGTTAATTTTTTAACCCCGATAAAAGATAAAATAATTGCTATGAATCAAGGCAATCATGAATATCGGACATACCGCACAGAAGGCATTGATATCAGCAAACTTGTTGCTATGCAGCTCGGTATTGGTGATCGATATTCACCAACGTCTTCTTTAATTTTTCTGCGGTTTGGGAACAATCGAACAAAACATCCTGATGATTTAGCGTTGTATACTATCTTTTGTATACATGGATCAGGTGGTGGACGAAAAGAAGGTGCAAAGGCGATCAGACTTGCAGATATGGCTTGTATTGTTGATGCTGATATATACATTCATTCTCATACACATTTGCCGATGATTATGAAACAATCATATTTCCGGACACATTTACCAAGCTCATCAATAAGTAAAGTCGATAAGCTCTTTGTAAATACAGCATCTGCATTGGAATACGGCGGGTATGGCGAAAAATATGAATTTAAACCGAACAGTACAGAGTCACCGATAATTTATCTCAATGGCAGAAAAAAAGAAATGAAAGCAAAATTATAAATAAATTTTCAAAAAAGTATTTACTTTTCAGAAAATCAGTGATATAATACTCAATAGGAGATGATTTTATGAAAGAAGCATACTGGAAAAAAGTAAAAGAAAACGATCCTCAGAGTGAATATGAATGCTCTAATTGTGGGGGATATGCAGCTTTAAACATATATCGTTTACATGTAGTAAAAGACGAATATTGCCGACATTGCGGAGCGAAAATGGTAAAAGAGGTGATAGAATGAAATTCGAAACGGTTGGTCAGCGAATAAAAGCGTTTAAAACGTTTATTGATGATGAGAAACTTTGTGATAAGCTTTTAGACATGGGATATTTTAATGATCCTGCATCAACAAAATATCATTTAGCATATGAAGGAGGATTGTTTGAGCATTCCGTCAATGTTGCTATTGCTCTTATTGAGTTAACAGCATCACAAGAATTAAAATGGCAAAGAGAACAATCCCCGATAATTATAGGATTACTGCATGATATATGCAAATGCAATACATACATCAAACAAGAAGACGGATCGTATAAGTATAATCCTAACGCAGATTTTCGGCATGGAATAAAATCCGTTGAAATTGCTAAGACATTGATTGATATTACAGAGGAAGAAGAAGCTTGTATATTGAATCATATGGGAGCGTTCACCGAGAAGGAAAAATGGTCTCAATATACGTTGGCAATACACAAATTTCCAAATGTGTTGTGGACACACACTGCAGATATGATAGCGAGTCATATCGAAGAAGAAAAATAACCTTAATGGAGGCAAGAAATGAGCAGAATACAATCAATTCAAGACATCACGAATGCGGTTGATACTGAAGCTCTAATATCAAGACCGTTATCGGACTGGAGACCGATACTGTCTCAGGAATGTCAAGTATATGTTTTTGGAGAAAATTATATAGCAAAAAGATTTGATGCGATCAATTTTAAATTTTGTGAAAAGCAGGAAGCAAAAGAAATTTTGATTGATAATATATATGCATTATTGAGATATAAATATTTCCCGAGAACAAGTGAAGAGATTGATGAGCGTATAAATCGCATTGTTGCATCTTTTACTGCAAATCTTAAAACAACATTGAGGAAGGTATCTTTTGATAATAACACAGATGCCGATAACGTGAAAATGATTCCTGATTCTTGTGTTGCGTTTCGAAATGGTGTTTTTGATTTTGCAAAAAACGATTGGCTTTTCAAATATGATATAATCAAGCTCGAACGCATTTCAAACACAATATATTTGTACGATCCAGCATATGTTATTTTATGGTATTTGGATTATGATTTTGAGAGTTTAGGAGTTAATATTTTCGAGACAGAATTAAGTGATTTTATTGAGATCATGAAAGATTTTACAAAACTTCCCGGAAATCGTAATTTCTGTTTTGAACTTATGTATAATATAGCACATGATCATTCTCATAAATTTTCGCTTGCTCGGTTTACTCATTTATGCGAAATTCTCGGATATACAATATTACAATCATTTTCGCAGTATTTTATATTACTTATTGGATCAGGGCAAAACGGAAAGAACTCACTGTTTGACGGATGCTTCACGAACAGAGTTATACCTCGTCCAGCGAGTAACGATCTTGATGCAATTGAGAATGACAGATTTATCACAGGAGCACTTGAAAACAGATGTCATAATATATTCCTCGAAACGTCTGCAAAAACTTATACAGAATCAAAAATGATAAAAGCATTGACAGGATCAATGTATCAGACGATTGAGCAAAAAGGAGTAAGTAAATACTCAGGATTTATCAATTGTAAATATGTATTTGCTGGAAATGATCAAGATAAAATCAAATTTTCGGATAATACGACAGGTTTCCGCAGAAGAATAAATATGCTGGAAATATATTATCAATGGGATGCTGCTAAAAAATTCCTTAAACTCGGAGATTATTTTGATACTACTTTTTCTGATAATTTATCCGAATTAAAAACAAATCCGTTGAATACAACAGCATATGTATATTTTGCTATGTATGGAATACTTAATGCAACAAGAAATTTTACAAAGAATTTCCAGTTCGGATATAACGATTGGAGCAACACATATACAGATGTAGATTTAGACATCAAAGAAAAAATCGAGGCAATTGATAATACAACGATTGTTAAATATATCGAAACGAACGATAAAACCCGAGAAGAAAGCAAAATTATGTTCTTTGACATACTTAAACATAGGTTGTATCAATCTAATGGTATGGCTGAGTTAGGAGTTCGAAATTATGATGCAATGATTGATTTGTTCAAAGATACCGAATTGTTTATGTCATACTTTACCGAGCATGACGTGTATATGTCGGTAAGAGCAATACAATCAATTATTAAAGATATCTCGCCATCGACCAGCTTTACGTCCTCGTTTAAAAAATTATATATGATATCTAACTTTGAGTATATCGGAGCAAACAAACCTTACGTTAAAGTATCATTGGCTAAAAACAGATTAAAAATTCTAAGGTAAGGAGGCGAATTATATTGTGTCAACCAAACTTGAGAAAAAAGAAGAGCATTTAGCAATCATACAATCTCGAACAGAATTATTACAGCAAAATTATCAAAATGAGCTCGAAACAAATCCGAAATATTCGCTCGAGGTTGATCCCGAAGACAAATATAAAATGTCTCCAGCACAGAAAGAATTTGTCAAACAATATGTTGAGTTTAAAAACGTAAACACAGCTGCCGATCTTGCAGGAATTGATATGGACACAGCAAGACAATTTTTCATTGCCTATGGCTCACAGCAAGAGATCAGGCGAATAAACTTAGCGTTATATCATCGACAATTTGCAACCCGGTTGTTAAATCTCGATGAGATCGGAGGATATTTAACTTGTCTGTTGACAGGAGCAAATGTGCCGACAGGAGATCAGCTTCGGACAGCGGACAAACTAAAAATTGTAGATCAGTTAATTAGATTAAATGAATTAAAACAAAATGCACTGCAAGACCCAAGTGTTGTTATGATGCAAGATATAGATGTACAAATTAAAAACTTATCTGTTGCTACACTTGGGCAGCTTATACAACAAAGCAATAAAAAGGAAAAACAGGATATAATCAAAACTTATGATGCAGAAGATATGCTTACACCGGAAGAAACAGCATATTTGAGCACATTGCCAACAAAAGACTTATTACAACTTATAGACGATACAAATAAAGGAGGAAAAGGAAATGATAAATAAAAATGCACTTAAACTTTGTGGAGTAACCGAAGAAGATTTTTTAAACTGGTGTAGAGAAAATAAAAAACCTGCATATCTTAATTCCAGCAAAACAAAATTTTTTATGGAAATTCATCAGCAAAAACTCATAAAAGATGCTGAAGGAAATTTAATAAAGAAATAAAGAGAGGATAAAAATGAAGATGTATAAAGAAATAACGATAAAATTATATTTAAA
>Ga0265299_10000460_pt1 | contig 51090 bp, 77 predicted proteins | sample AusTroGonzalo_MG_4_FD_193485 | JGI IMG/M metagenome (GOLD analysis project Ga0265299, IMG submission 193485) | Bovine rumen microbial communities from tropical cattle in Woodstock, Queensland, Australia - Gonzalo_02 | ecosystem: Host-associated > Mammals > Digestive system > Stomach > Rumen ...
CGGCAGGGCCCAGGCGCTCTACGCGCACAAGTGGGAGCTCCGCACGGAACTCGAGGCCGCCGAAAGCTTCGACGAGCTCAACGCCGTGGAAATCTCCTTCGAAGGCGTCTAGGCCGTGCCCGGCTCAATCTCCTACGTCAAATCCGTGGCCATCGCCCTCGACCAGCTGCTCAACGCGCTGGCCGGGGGCTGGCCCGACGAAACGCTGTGCAGCCGGTCCTGGCGCTGGCATGTCTCCGGCGCCAGGCACTGGCCATGGCGTGCTCTCGACGGCATCGCCCGCCTGTTCGGCGACCGGGACCACTGCCGGGAGTCCTTCGAGTCTGAGCGCCTCGGGCGCCAGCTCCCTCCGGAGGCCAGGCCATGACGCATGCCCTTATCACGTCGGCATGGTGCCTCGCCTGCATCGCCCTGGGTCTGCCGTGGCCCTGCCTTTTCTGGGCGCCGGCTTTCTACCTGGGGCGCGAGGTCGCCCAGGCCGAGTACCGCTACATCGAGGCCCACGGCGGGCAGCGCGCCGCCTGCCCCTGGTGGTGCGGGTTTGCTCCCTCCGCGTGGACGGCCAAGGCCATGACTGACTGGCTGCTTCCGCTCGCAGCGTCGTTGGCGGCATTGATCGGGCAGGCCGTGGTGTGGTAGCCTCCCTGCCTGGAGGACAGCGATGAGCGAGCCAGGCAAGCTGGGCGTGCAGGCAAAATGGGAAGACCTCGCGGAATACCTTTACGGATCCGTGCTGAGGGACATGCCCAAGTCTGAGCGCTTTACGCTGGGCGCGGACATCCGCGCCTGCGTCTGGAGCACCCACGCCGCCCTCGTCAAGCTCTCCCTGCGCGCCGGCAGCCGGGCATCCCTGCTCGATACGGTCGACGTGCAGGCCAAGGCTCTCATGGCAATGATCCGCCTCGGCATCAAAGTCGGGGCAATCCCAAGCAAACGTCAAGAGCCGGTCGCCCGGATGCTCCAGGAGATCGGCAGAATGATCGGCGGCCTCAAAAAGGTCCGCTGACAGGGAGTGGCTCAGCAGCGCTAGCCTCGCGTATCGCGGCGGCAATTGGAATAATGGCCTCGGTTGTGGGCCGTTCGCCCTCAATCTGAATAACGAACGCACGAATGCGAATCGCAATATCGGCTTCCGCGCCGGCTCTCGCCCCTGACTTCGCCAGAAGCCTGCCGGCCACGGCTGACAGGACGGTGCGCACGGGGCAAAAGGGAGCCGCTCCCCTCCCCTCGCGAACGGGGAAAACATCAGCATCCCCGCGCCTCAAGTAGCTCCGGCGAACGCGGCGCGGGGAAACCATTTTTCGGAGGACGCCATGCCAAAGCCTGCCAAGCACTTATGGCCCCGCGTCCTGGAATGGGACAACCTGCTCCTGGCGGCGAAAGAGGCCTCCAGGGGCAAGCGCTTCCGGAGGGAAGTGCTGGACTTCAGCGCCGATCTCGAGTTCAACCTCCTGGGCATCCAGGAGCGCCTGGCATCTGGCCTGTGGCGCCCCGGGCCGTACAGGGTGCTCGAGGTGCGGGAGCCCAAGCGCCGGCTCGTGCACGCTCCGCAGTTTGCCGACAGAGTTGTGCACCATGCCCTGGTGCAGATCATCAAGCCGCACTTCGAGCGCCGGTTTCTGGGGTGTTCCTACGCCTGCCGGGTAGGCAAGGGCACCCATGCGGCGTCGGCGTGCGTGACGCGCATGCTCCGCTCGGCCTATGACCTCTGGGGCAGGACGTATGTGCTCAAGGCTGACATCTCCCAGTACTTCGCCTCCATCGACCATGAGATCCTGCTCCGCATAGTCTCCCGGACCATCTGCGATCCCGACGTCCTGCGCCTGATCCGTTCGCTGGTGGCAGATTGCGGATGCATCGAGGGCCCGCGCGGACTCCCTCTCGGCGCACTGACAAGCCAGCTCTTCGCCAACGCATACCTCGACATGCTCGACCACTTCGTCAAGGACAGGCTGGGCGTCCGGCACTATGTCCGGTACATGGACGACTTCGTCATCCTCGGCCGGCGCAAGGCGGAGCTCTGGGAGCTCCTGGCAGAGATCCGGGACTTTCTGGCCTGCGAGCTCAGGCTGAGCCTCAATCCCAAGACCGGCGTCTTCCCGGCGAGCCATGGCGTGGACTTTGCGGGCTACCGGCACTGGCTCACGCACACCCTGCCCCGCAAGCGCAACGTCAGACGGGCCGCCCAGAAGTTTGCAGGCCTGTCCCGCGTCTACGCCAGGGGAGAAGTCAGCCTCGACACGGTGCGCTCGGTTGTGGCCTCCTTCGCCGGCTACATGGCGCACTGCAAGGGGCGGCGCAGCGCCGAAAGCGCCCTCCGGAGGCTGGTGCTTGTCAGGCCTCCCGAGCCGGAAGAGGACTGATCTTCCCTTCCCTGCGGATGTAGTCCCGCAGGGCGAAGCGGACGGCGTCGCTCCGGCTTACGCCGAGGCGGGAGGCGATGGCGTCCATCGCCTGGAGCATGTCCTCCGGCACGCGGAGGGCAATCTGCGGGCCGGCCACGGTTGCGGGCCGGCCGCGCTTCTGCTGCTGAGCCATGCTAGTCCTCCTCCCCAACGTACAGACGGGGTTCGTACCCGTCTGGGTATTCATCGAGGGCCTTCCCCTTTTCTGCCCAGAAGTAGATAGTGCCGGAGAAGCCCTCGTAGACCTCATCGGCCTCTTGGCCCGTGTCCTCGTATCCCTGCTCGCGGAGCCACCGCTCGGCGGCTTCACGGGTCTCAAAAGCCACGTCATCCCCGTGGCCGAGATTGATAAAGACCTTGTCGCTCATGGTTAGTCCTCCCCGGCGCCGCATTCGACGGCAAACTCACTGGCGAGCCTGTCTAGCTCGCGGTTGTGCAGCATCTCTTCGTAGCGCCGGCGAAGCTCGCGACGCGCACGATCGTCGCTCCATCCGCAGATGCTAAACTGGCATGTGCCGGCGTACTGCGTCATGTAGTCATCCGAAAACTCGCCTTCGCCACCACCATTTGTCGTGATGGTGACACGGTCCCCGTTGGGGGCGGTCGCGCTAAGGGTGATCCACTGGCCGCAGGGCTGCCAGTTATTGGCGCGAAGATCGTGGAGATCAGAAAGTTCGTAGCGCAGGCGGACGGGGCGGATGGTGTTGGTAGCGGTGGTCATGGTCAGTCTCCTTGGGGTTTTGGGTTCCGGGGCCCTTCCCCGCTTCCCTTGACTCCCTTCTACGCCCGCCCAGTATTTTTGTCAAACAAAATTTGACAAAATTCATTCTGGCAGGCCAAAAAAATCCCCTGCCGGGAGGCGGGGGATGATGGCTCTTCGCGGATCTGGCTGCACCAAGCGATTTGGTGCAGGGTTAGGTTAACTTACTGATTTTACATATATTTCCCGTCTCCCTCTACAAGACGGGCGATTACATTTAACATGTTGAAACGATTACATTTTTGACGTCTGTGCTGCACCATCCGCACCAAACGTGGTGCAGTCCGGCAGGGCCTTGGCCGCTGCTTTTTGCGCAGACGGCAGGGCGTGCGCGTAGTGCCTCCCCGTCGTCGTGAGATCCTTGTGGCCAAGCTGGGCGGCGACTGCTGCAAGGTCGATGCCTCTCGCCAGCATCTCCGTTGCAGAGATGTGCCTGATGGCATAGAAGGGCAGCTTGACTCCGGCCTTTCCGCAGGCTACGCGCCAGGCATCGCGGTAGCCGTCGCGGCTTACGGCGTTTCCGTGCGCATTGCGGCAAACGTACCGCTCGCCATCGCACCCGTCGGCCTCGTAGCGGGCTCGTGCTTCGGTCATGAACCTCTCCGGTAGATACGCGGTTTTTGTCGCATTGACTTTGGGCATGTAGATCGACACTGTGCCTGAGCGCCAATTGAATGCGCTCCAGCGGAGCCGGAAGAGCTCTGCCACCCCCGGGCGCAGGCAGCAGGCCATGGCCACCCGGCATGGCCATCGCATCCATTCTGGAAGATAGGCATAAACTTTTTGAAAGTCCTCCAGGGTCCCCTGGTGCGAGCCGTGAACCGCAGGCAACGCACGGTATTTCGCCCATGGATTTATCGGGATTAAGTCCTCTGACGCGCACCACGTCAAAGCGGCCTTTAGCTTCTGCTCTCCAAGCTGCACTGTCGCTTCCGATGTACCCTTGGCCAGGTAGGCATCGCGAAAGCTCGTCAGATCACGCCTGTCGAGGGCATCGGCAAACTTGTCAGCCAAATGCTCGGCCGGGCCCACGGCATGCGTTCCGTCCTTCCGGTCGTGTCCCATAACGAGCCACTCGTAGCATCTGCTCGTATGATCGGCATGTGGCACCTCTTTGATGAAGGCCAGCACGCATTCGAGGAGCGTGGGCCGGCTGGTTGCTGGTTCATCGTACGTTGCCTCGGCATCGAAGGCCTTGGCTTCTGCCTCCTTGTCTTTGGAGAAACTCCTTTGCATCCACTTTGGGCCGGTTGGCGTATCAATCTTGTACTTGACGCACCAGCGGCCGTCCTTACGCTGGGAGATGCTCATTGTGACGCCTCCTGGCGTCCGCGAAGAGCTGCTTCGCCTGTTCACGGCTCAGCATCTCTCTTTTCGGCTTTCTCGGCCCAGAGTTTAGGCCCAGGAGCTCATCCATCTGACGCTCGAGCTTGGCTATCTCGAGGCGGATCTTGCGGAGCTTTCCGGCGAGTTCGGCATCAGTCATCGGCGCACTCCCTTATGCAGATGCAATCCCAGTCAAGTGGTTCGATGCGATAGCACTTCCTATTTCCGTCGCCGAAGAAGGGGCACTCGAAAACATCGGTCAGTGGACAGGAGCACTCCGTCTCCCAGTTTTCCTGGCAATCCTCAGCCAGTTCCTCGCACGTCTTTGCAAGGCGGAGGCTGACGCGCCTTCCCGTTATGTTTCTACCGTCCATAGAACCACTCCTCGGGGCTGACCACGCGCCCCGCGACGCCCTTGGCCAGATAGCCCTTGCCCATGTCGAGCTGGGCGACGGCGCCCTTGAGCTCCTGTTCCACGACTTCTTCGAGGGACCACTGCTTTCCTGTCTGCCCGCCGGGGTACCCCGTGCAGTCGCCCCAGTGGGCGTAGTCCCATCCGACCCAGCCGAACCCCTCCGGCATCCAGCGGAAAGGCCTCGACCCGAGGCACCACGGGATGCCATAGAGCGTCGTAAATGTAATGCCGCCATGCACATAGATCGTGCGCAGGGCGTTCTCAAGGCTGGGGCAGAGTCCGACATAGGCACACCACCATCCAGGCCCGCGCACATCGCCTGCGCGCACGACGGCGGCATAGCCAACGACCTCGCCGGGGCCCTCCGGCTTCCTGTCGCGCAGTACCATGCCTACCCAAGCCACGCCCTCATGCTTCGCCATGGCCTCACACACGGCTCGTGCGCGCTTGTCTGTGCTAGGCATGCCCATGGCGCTCCCTCCCAAGAAAGACTCCTGGCCAGACTTCCTCGGCCGGCTTCACCTGGCACCACCAGCAGGGCGGGGTCACCCTCTCCAGCCCGACGCAAAAATGCTGGCCCTCGGGCGAGGCGTGGTCGTACACCCTCAGGACCCAGGCGCCGTCGCCGCCGTCCCTGACGGCCACAAGCTGGCCCTTTTCAAACTGCGTGCTCATACGTAGTACCCTCCTGCATGCATTACTTTTTCGGTGAGTATCCAACCCTCGTCGGCGATGCTCGGGAAGCGGGAGCACTCCCTGTCCACCCATGACCAGAGGCTGTCCCGCGCCTCGGCCCAGAGGCCTTTGGCCCTGGCCACCCAGAGCGGGCAGAGGCGGGCCGCATCGTCCACCAGAGGCCACGAGGCCACGGCGATGATGCGGATCATGCGTGGTGTCAGCTCGTCCATAAAGCCGGAGCCGGCGCCTGGGCAGGCCTCAATGACGGTCTGAATTGCGTGGAGCAGGGAGCGCTGCACGCCGGCGCTCATCGGCGCGACATGCTTTCCGCATGTGCAGGTTATGTCCCAACCGACTTTCTCGAGGCGGGCGCCGAGCTGGGGATCAAAGGGCTTCCCCTTGCGCTGCCACATCCTGCCGACGGCCATGAGGCACCCGGCGGCCATGCAACAGGCGAACTGCTGCACCGAGCGGTTGTCCGGCCAGCGGACGTACTTGAGCCCGAGGACGGGCGTGAGGGCCTCGGTCTTGCCCATGGCTTCCTCCCCTATGGGGCGGGGCGCAGGTACGCCCCGCCCTCAGTCTTGTGCTAGGCTATGGGCTCCACGACTGCGGAGAAGCGGCCAAACTGGCCCGGCGTCCGGCTCGAGGGGCGCCAATCGCAGAGGCCGCACTGGGCGCCGGAGGCGTCCAGGATGCGCTGGAGGATCTCTTCCGTGATGCCGGAGACCGACTTGTCAATGACCGTCACCTCGGCAATGACCTGCCACTCGCGGAACATGGGGCGCACCCTCACGTGCTTGGCCTGGCCAATCTTGGCCCTCTTGACGAGCAGCTCGAACCCGAGCGACTCCACGACCTCGAGATGGTGCTGGAAGTCGAGGTCGAGGCTGAGCTCGTTGATCGGCGCCATGGGGATCTGCTTCCCGTTGACGAGCAGCGTGGAGCTTATGTCGCGGATCAGGAGGCCGCTCTGCGTGTGCCTCTTGTACGTTTCCTGCTTGAAGCCCGTAGGCACCTTGGCGCCGCCCTCGCGCAGCATCGTCATCAGGTTGTCGCTGTCCATGGCGAGATGCTGGCCGTCGCTGTAGAGAGAACCTATCCACGTCCAGGCGGGGGAACGGTCGTCGCCGGCAACGCTGAGCTCCTTGTTGACCGGGTCCTTCTGCCACTTCTTCACGAGTTCGGACCAGTTGATATTGTCCTTATGCATGAGCAAAGGACTTTCGCCAGTGAGGACAATCTTATAAGTTTCCATGTTGAGACTCCTTAAATGCTAGTGAGTATTGTTGAATATTGTTGAGCTTTGCCTTGTTCCTTGCCGCACCAAGCCCTGCCCAGCCGCGCCGTACCAGACCTAGGCCCGCCATACCCCGCCAGGGCCTTGCCTCGCCTTGCCGCGCCAAGCCCGGCCGAGCCTAGCCTCGCCTGGACCTGGCCCCGATCCATGACCATGCCTTGCCATGCCAAGCCCTGCCTTGCCCGGCTCCGCTCTGCCACGCCCTGCCTCGCCCTGATCCATGCCCGGCCGAGACCTGCCGTGCCTAGCCGAGCCTGGCCAATCCTTGCCTATGCCTCGCCTCTCCCGGCCTCACCCTGCCTTGGCCCTTGCCCTGCCGTGCCCCGCCAAGGCCGGCTCTGCCGTGCCCAGCATAGCCCTGCCATGCCAAGCCAGAGACCCTCGCCGCGCCCGGCTATGCCAGGCCACCCACGCCATGCCAGGCCCTGCCGAGCCTCGCCCCGCTCCATGCCCTGCCCCGCCGTGCCTTGGTCCGCCGTGCCGGGCCGAGCCCCGCCATGCCGATCCGAGCCTCGCTCCCTGCCCTGCCCGGTCCTGCTCTGCCCTGCCCTGCCGCGCCATGCTACGCCTCGCTCCGCCGATCCATGCCTTGCCAAGCCGTGCCAGGGCCCATGCCTCGCCATGCCAGGCCAGGGAGTGCCGCGCCATGCGCTGCCTTGGCATGCCGTGCCGTGCGCCGCCCCGGCCTCCGCCCTGCTCAGCCAAGCGCCGCCCCGCCATGGCTGGCTCAGCCATGCCTCGATCCTCGCCGTGCCGGGCCGGACCATGCCTTGTCTGGCCCCGCCTTGCCTGGCCTAGCCGAGCTCCCTGCCGTGCCTTGTCTTGCCACGCGCTGCCAAGGGCGGCCCTGCCAAGGCACGCCCCGCCGAGTCCCTGCCTCGCCTTGCCTTGCCGGGCAAAGCCACGCGCAGTCTCGCTCTGCCATGCCGGGCGCTGCCTAGCCCGGATCCGCGCCGCGATCCGCCTTGCCAGGAAATGCCCCGCCGAGCATCGCCCCGCCGTGCCATGCCAGGCCACGGCCTAGACAATCCGGCGCGCCTCATGGTCGCCAACGGCATAGCCGGACTCCTCGAAGACGGCGACGGCGTCTGGCGCGGGGTAGCCCTCGGCCCAGACGATGCGCACGATGCCTGCCTGGGCAAGCAGGCGGGCGCACCCTGCGCAGGGCTGGCACGTGACGTGCGCCGTGCAGCCCTCGAGGGAGACGCCGTGCCTGGCCGCCTGGGCGACGGCGTTGGCCTCGGCGTGGACGGCCCGGCAGAGGTCGAGGCGCTCGCCCGGCTGGAGCCCTTCGCGCCGGCAGCCGGCATCCGTGCAGTGAGGGGCGCCAGAGGGGCTGCCGTTGTAGCCCGTGCACACGAGCCTGTGGGCGCGCTCGACTATGCAGCCCACCTGCCTGCGGGTGCAGGTGGTGCGCCGGCTGGCGATGCGGGCCAGCCCCATGAAATACTCATCCCATGACGGGCGCGGATTAGCCATATCGAGACTCCTTTGGAATTTTGGCCGGGTATCCTGCCGGCCTCAGGCGGAGGCGAAGATTAAGGCCCTCCAGTTCGCCGTTGCGCATGCCCGGGGAGGCATGCACGTCCATCCCGGGCGCCCTACACGGTCGCGGTAGCGGAAACATCTGTCACTTTCGCCCCTAGAATTTCCATTACCGGGGTGAGGCGCTCCCTTCAAAACGGCACGACGTCAAGGGCGGTGTCAGTGAAGCTCCAGTCAGGACAGCTCTTTCCCCACTTCAAGATGTGGTGCGCATGCTTCCCACAGTAGGGTTCAATGGTGTCGAATGGAAATATGCAGTGCACGCACGTGCCGCATGTCGGCGTCTCCTGGATATACGGGGCGCTCCAGCAGTGGCCCTTGTAGGGGCACATGCCGCACTCCGGGCTGTCCTGGTCGAACCCGCGGATTTCCACGTCTTTGCCAATGATGGACGTGGCCTTTTCCTTGAGCTCGACGAACGAGCTCCTGGAGAAGTGCACCCGCTCCGTGTAAATCTCGCACGTGTTTTTGTTCATGACAACGAAGATGGCACGCTCGAGGCCGGAATAGCCCATGTAGCACTGGACCTGCCCGGCATACTCCGGCGAGATGGCCGCGATGCCGGACTCCTGGAACGCCTTAAACCTGGAGGCCGAGGCCGACTTGATCTCGAGGATATGTGGCTTCTGCGTCACGCCTTCGACGATGCCGTCGCAATGGCCGCGGAAGAGGCCGCCCATGTCCTCGAAGGCAAGCTGCCGGTCCCTGACCTTGTACCCTGCCTGCTCGAGCCACTTGAGCACCTGGAGCTCCACGGCGTCGCCCAGGCTGAAAATCATCTGGATCCGGCCCTCGATAGCCGAGGGCGTGTAGCCCCGGAAGCCGTACCAGATCTTGCGCCGGCAGAGGCCTCCGATGCCGGACATGCCCAGGTAGCTCCTGACGCCCGAGTCCTTGCGCCACCTGCTGGCGCCCTCGTACATCGCCTCCGCAACTCTATCCGGCAGCTTCGCCATCGTCCCACCTCGCTACGTTCCAGTACTGCCCGCTCTTGTCCTTCTTCACCATGATGCGCCCGGGGATCCTGAGTTCGCCCGCCCGCTCCTTCGCCTCGGCCAGCGTCGCCGGCGGCGCCGTGTCCGCCAGGCGCATCCAGACGCGCTGGGCCTTGAGCTGGCCCCACGGTCCCGCCCTGCCTTCCACGTCCAGAAATTCCCTCACCTGGAACGGCATGCGCCCATGGCCCTCGCTGCAGACCATTGCGATGCACACCATGGCGTTGCCTTTCCGGCTAATGAAATCCGGATCCACGCTCGAGCTGAGCACATCCACCGGCATGGGCCCCTGCGGCGTTTCGTCCTTCCAAAGGTCCACCTGCTTCATCGAGACATCGCTGGCCTCGTTGAAGACAAAGCCGCAGTTAGAGCAGGCCACCGCCCTGAGCGGATTTTCGGCACGGCACCGGGGGCACTCGAAAGTCTCCGGCTCGGGCCACTGGTAGCCGCAGTTCTCGCAGATCATGGCGCCCTGCCTGTTTACAAAGTCGCATGCCGGGCACTTCCGTCCTTTCCTGGGCTCCGCCTTGTGCCTGCCCCACGTCACGCGCGGATCCGCCGGATCCCCGTGCTCTGCCCAGTTTCCGCTGAGGTCGAGCATAACGCAGTCAGTCTTGCCGGGATGCGTGCGCAGGCCCCGGCCCACCATCTGGACATACAGGGCCGCCGACTTCGTGGGCCTGCACATGAGCATGCAGTCCACGCACGTGCAGTCCCAACCCTCAGTGAGCACGCCCACGTTGACCACCACGTCCAGTTCGCCATTGTCGAAAGCAGCCAGGCGGGCGAGCCTTTCGCCATGGTGCATTTTGCTGTGGACGGCTTCGGCGCGGTAGCCGGCCGCCTTGAAGGCGCCGGCCAGCACTTCGGCGTGCTCGATCGTGACGGCAAAGACCACCACGTGCCGGCGCTCTGGCGCGTACTTGGCCAGGGCCTGCACGGCGCTGTGAACGTGCACGGCCCTGCTCATGGCGTCGCCCAGCTCGTTGAGGGCGAACTCCCCCTTGTCGGTGCGGACGTCCGACAAGTCGGGATCCTCGGCGATCCAGATCTTGAGCGGGACAAGATACCCCTGCTCCTGGAGCTCCGGCGTGCCGATGGAATAGGCCAGGCTCTCGAACCAGTTCTCCTTGGGGTTGCGGCACCGGTCGCCATAGATGTACCCGTGGCCGAGACGGAAGGGCGTCGCGGTGACGCCCACAAGGCGCATCTCGGGATACCACTGGCGCAGGCTGGCGATGAGCTCGCCGTACTGGCTCCTCGTGTTGGCCGGCGGGAGCCTGTGGCACTCGTCCACGATGAGCATGTGGACTGCCGGCATGTCGCCCGTCCTGCGGGAGAGCGTCTGGGGGGAGCCGATGACCACGGGCTTCTCGACCTCGACCTCCTTCGATGCCGAGGCGCAGGCAATGCCGACTGACAGCAGGCCCTCGGGCCAGACCTTCAGCAGCTTGTCGTACGCCTGGCGCACGAGCTGCTCCCTGTGGGCGAGGATGGCGATGCGCATCTTGTACCGCTCCATGCAGTGCCGGATGAGCGCCGAAAACAGGATGGTCTTGCCGGCTCCCGTGCTCGCCTGGAGCAGGACGCTCCTCTGAGTCCTGACAGCCGCCAGGACGGCGTCGAGGGCGTCCTGCTGGTATGGCCTGAGGCTTACCACGGCATCGCCGAGCCGGGCTGGGGCTGGGCCTGGGGAGCCGGCTGCGCCACGGGCGCCTGCTGGACGGGGGCGGAGGCCGGCGCAGGCTGGGCGCCGGCGGCGCCGATCGGCATGTACTTGTTTATGGCCTGGTACTGGTTGCCATTCTTTTCGCGGACGGCAACCTTGATCTTCATGCGGCGGCCAAGAAGATCGTCGGTGTCCCCGGGGATATTGGGGTTGAGGCCGATCGCCGAGCGAATGCTCTTGAGCCTGGAATATGCCACATTCTGGAACTCCGGCTTCGAATCCCAGAGGCTGAGGCTGTCAAAGCATATCTGGCCGATGGCCTGCGGCCCGTCCACCTTGTACCAGAGGGACAGGTAGCGGTCTCCCGAGGGCCACTGCTTGAGCTCGGCGTGCGTGATGGTGACGTCATAGGTGCCGGGAGCGAGTACGGAAGAGCCGAACTCGGAGTCATGAGACATGTCGCGGTTGCCAAGATGCATTGCGTTCTCTCCTTATGCGGTTGCGTTTGCGGCTGCGTTCTGCGGGGCTGAGGGGGTAAGTATCTTCTGCTTTATGGAAAGCAGGTTCGGCTTCTCGAGGGGGTTGAGGCGGCCGGAACGGTCCTTCGCCAGGCCGATAGGCTCGGCCGTCTTGAAGGCCAGGAACTCCCTGCCGTCCTCGAGCTTCATCTTTTCCATGACGAGGGACTCGTCAAAGTAGCTGGTGAGGCGGTTTTTGAGGCCGCTACCGGCAATGTCCGGCACTGGCCAGCGCCTCTGGAACTCGTCCTTTTCGGTGGCGATCAGGCAAGTGAAGCAAACCGACACGCCGGGGAGGTCCCGGAAGGTTTTTACAATGTCGGTCATCGTTTGCGTGTACTCGCCCCACAGCTTGAAGCTGTCCTGCTTCGACGGGTATTTGACCTGCATGTCCTCGGCGCACCGGCTGGCAATCTCAGTGAGGCTGTCAATGAAGATCCACTGGTAGCCGGCCTCGCGAAATTGGGGGCTCTGGCAGTGCTGGAGGGCTTCCTTGAACTCTGCAAGGCTGCGGATCTCGAACCCCTCCACCTTGCCCGCGGCCACGAGGTCGTGGGCGCAGAGCAGGCCTGCCTCGGCGCTCAGCACGAGCACCTTTTCCGGCTGGTAGCCGGACGGCACCCATTGGCCGTCCCTGTACTCCTGGCCGAGCAGGCAGCGGATCTGGCTCGTCTTGCCTATGCCGGCGGGCCCCAGGAGCAGGCAGCAGATGCGGGATGCAGACTCGGCAGTGATGGGTTTAAGCATCCTCGATCACCTCGTAGGTTACGGCGGGGGCGCCGGGCGTTTCGGTCAGGGCGCCCTTGACGAGGGCCACGTGCTCCGGCTTTCCGAAGTCGAGGAAGCCCTTGAGCTCCTTGGCGCCCTTCGGCTTAAACTCGTACTTGAAAACCTTGCGGAACTCGTCCGCGCCCATGGCGTCACAGGCGCGCTGGAGCTTCGCCTGGTCCCACTTGAGGTTGGTTTTCTTCGTGACCTTGGCGCTGATGGCGCCGGCGGCCAGGTGGCCGGTCATCTTGCCGTCGGGGTACTCGCAGAGCTCTGCGAGCGCGGCGTTGATCTGGCGCAGCCTGGCCGTGTCGGCGTCAATGCGCTGCTTGAGCTGGTAGCCCTCGCGCAGGAGGGCGGAAACGTCTGCCATTTTAAGACTCCTTAAGGAAATCCAGAATTGCTATGTGCTCGGGAGCCACTTTGGCCCCCGTCTCAAATTTCACCATGGCCGGCAGGAGCTCCGGCATCCGGCGCACCACGTCAATGCGCTCGTCCGGCTTCACTCCGAGGCGCCGGCAGAGGAAGCGGATGTACTCCGCATGGTTGCTCCGGCTGAAACGCTCCACGATGCCGCGCACCGTGTGAATGCCGTGCCGGCGGGCGTAGTTGCGGAGGACTATCGCCCCCGCCCGCAGCGACCATTCCGGGGAGCGGAAAATTGCGTGCCCATGCCTGTCGCGACCGCACTGGCCCTGCCAGTACGAATCTGACGGCGCCTTTACGTTGCAGTAGTTCCTGGCCTTGCGGGCCAGCGTGCCGGACTTGCCGACCTGCGCCTGGCGGACAGGCCTTGCCTCTGCCCTGGCGATGCCGAGCATGCGCTCGAGCCTGTCGGCCCTCAGCCTCTGCTCGAGGGCCTCATGCCTGCTGGCGGCGGCCCTGCTCTCCGCGCGGAAGCCAGCGCACACGCCCAGGCCGCCGGCGAGGATGGAGCCGGCGCAGAGGGCGGCGAGAAAATGCGTGCCCCTCATGGCGCTACTCCGATGCCGCCCAGAAGAAAAGGACGGCCAGGCAGCCGGCGGAAAGCGTGAAGGTCGCGCTTAGGATGCCCTGGAACAGGGCGTCGGCATTGCGCCGGGTGCGCTCGGCCTCGCGGATGCGGGCGAGCTGGGCCAGCACGCTGGGGCTGGTGTCGGGATAGGGATAAAGGATTTCTGCCATGACGGCCTCCAGAAATTCGTGGTTGCGGGGGAGGGACTCGAACCCTCGGCCTCCGGGGTATGAGCCCGGCGCGCTGCCTCTGCGCCACCCCGCGCTGTCTGCCGGCCCCCTAGCCGGGGCGGGGTGACACTCCCCGCCCCTCTAACCAAAGGACCAACCCAGCTATGAGCTCCCCGTTTTTTCGGCATGCGGGCGAGAGGTCGTGCCCGCCTGCCATCCCCACGGGGTCCAGGGAAATCTATTTGCCCTCGAGCTCCTTCACCGCGCCCTCGGCGTAGTGCACGGCGTCCTCGAGGGCGTCGCACAGGCTGTCGAGCCACTCGGCGAGGTCGAGCAGGGCCTGGTCGCCGGGGCGCTTTGCGAGGCGCGCCTGCACGCCCTCGTAGAGTTCTTTGGCCTCGTCGGCCAGTGTGTCGGCGCCGGCGCTGATTTTGCGGAGGCGGAGGAGGCTACTGGCCATTTCCGGCCTCCGCTGCGTGCTTTCCGGCCCTGGCGAGGGCGCGGACGGCCATGCCGAGATACTGCTCGGCATCGTCGAGCAGCGAGGACAGCTTCTCGTCGGGCTCCACGGCAGTTTCGCACTGCTCGAGGAGCTCGCCTGCCTCGTCCTGGGCCGCCTTGCAGTCGGCGTGCAGGCGGGAGATGCGCTGGTGAAACGTCATGCTGAGACTCCTTGGGGCTTGCCCCGGGACGGGAAGGATGAACGAACGACTTGGGGTAAGGAGGCCTTCCCGCCCCGTTGGCAAGGCCAGAGTATCTGAATACAGATTTTAGTCAAGAAAAAATCTGTTAACAGATAAAAATATGTGGCATCTTTCTGTCGCCCACCCTCCCTAGGGGCAACGAAAAAGCCCGCCTGGGCGCTGGGCCGTGGGCGGGCGGAAGACGAAAAGGCCCCGCGCTCAGAGAGAGGGCGGGGCGGAGATATATGTAAAAAATTTAAGGAGTTAGTATGGAATTTAGCATGTCTACATTTTTAAACAGTATTGGAATTATTTTAATTGGTATTTATCTAATCATTGAACGAATCGAAGGCCACCATTGATTGATAACACTAATTATACCGCATAATGTTCCTATTATCATCATCCAATACATTTTAGAAGATACTCTTTTTTCTGATTTTCTATTTAAATACTCATCAATACATGAGTGAACATTGTTTTTAAAATACTCTTCAAATGATTTTTGTCGTTGTTCTACAACTTTTATCTGTTCTGTTCGAGCAAACTGGCATTTATCTGAACAAATTGTATCTATAGCATTTTTTATTTTGATTATATCATGTATAGTAATATATTCTTCAAAATGAGCTATTTTTTCATTTATTGTCGATATATCTTTCTCTATATCAGAAATTCTCTTTATTGTAATGTTTTCCTTGTAATTCTTTATATCGGCTTCAACAGTTGCCAATCTAGTTTGTATGTCGTTATATTGATAAAAATAGAATCTTTCCGCCTCTAATGTTTGACGCTGATATGTATCTTGTGTCTTGGCAGAAGATAATAATTGAGTCGACGGTATTGGCGCTACTTGCGCAGTTGCAATTGAACGCTCAGCCTCTACAGCTGTACCTTGATTAGGTTCATTTATTGCCGTCATCGTTCCACATTCCAGATTTCTGCATGCAAGTTTTAGCCGCATCAAAGAAATCAGTTATCATTTCTGCATCTAGTTTTGCATGTGTTTTATCTATATTAAAATCTCTTTGTAATATAATGCCATATTTGTTTGAAGGTTTTAATGTTCCAGGCTGGATTGTATCAATTTTATTTATACATAGACCATTCAATTCTATTTGCTCATTAAAGTTTATATTTATATTTATTGATTTTGTCGGAATTGTTCCTCTAAAATATTTTTTGTTTATCACCATATCAGGCGAATTATTAGGTATAAAAGATTGATTAACAATTCCTATGCGACCACATATATTATCTTCAGATGCAACAATACTAGATATTAACCTGGAGTAATGTATAAATTTTTCTACTTCTCCGTCGTAATTACTAGGTTCAAAAATTGGTGTTGTGAAAAAATCTAATTTATCTTGGATTATTGATAGAGCATATGGATTAGCATTTGAGGTTATCTGTATTGGCTTGTACTCTTCTGGTATTTGAAAACTTTGAAATTGTGGCGGTGGTTGCAAAATTTCTTCTTTTGAATCAGAAAAAATATCTATTGTATTAACAATTGCATTCTTTGTAGAATTTAGATCTAAAAATTTTGTTCTCTGAAAAAAAACAACCAATAGTTTTATAAGTTTCATCTCCATATTAGCCTCTATGAATTCAAATTAAAGTTTTTCAACCACCGCCAGCATTTTTCTCCCTTCTCGACGCCGTCAAACCAGATGTTATCCCCCACACACCTTGCACGCCCTGAATCTAGTGGCCTCGGCCTCTCTGCGGGACGAGAAGACAACAACGCAATTCTTGCAGTTGTAGTACCGGCAGGACGAGTTGTGTCTTTTTAGTCCTGCAAAGCACGGATGCTGATGTTTACCTTACCCTTCTGGCAATTAGTGACGCCCCAAGCTCCGCTACCTACCTTGTAGTGAGGCAGATACCACATAATAAACACGTTCTCGTAGGTGTCTGTGTTGTAGTCTTGACGCATTTTTTCATAGAGCCGCATAAGCATGGTGCGACTCACTGGCTTCTCGAGAAAACAATCAAATGAAATCTTAATTCCTGGGATAGTATGTTGTTGCTTGACGCCAAACTCTGGCAATGAAGCAGTCGCATCCGCAGGGTCGTCTTTGACAACGGCAATGGAGTCTTTGCCATTGCTCTGTGCAACGTCCTTCCCCTTGTATATAATGCGCATTTTTACCGGCTTACCAGCTACACAGGCTTCTTCGCCGTACACCTCGTCTGCAAATTTAATTTGCTCTTTTTCATCCATTGAATACCATGGATAGCGCATATCATAAACCACAGTGCCGTCTTTTGCTTTCGTGCGCTTAAATAGCCCAGCTTCAATAGATGTATCTATTTCATGCTTAGCTTTTTTCTTATCACATTCCGCAAACGCTAAACTTGAGTATATCAGTGGGATAGTTAAAAAAGAGATAAACAATAATTTAATCATTGTTCATGCCCTCCTACATCGTCTGCCACACCCAAGCCACGCGCCCAATGATGACGTTCTCGTACTGCTCCAGCGGAACGGCCTTCGGCGGATACTTGGGGTTGTCGCTGACGAGCTCAATGGTGTCACCCTGGCCCGCCCTGACGCGCTTCACGACGCGCCCGAAGGGCGGGATGTGCACAAGGTAGACGCCGCCCTCCTCAATGTCGCCGTCCAGCCTGACAACGCCGACGTAGGCCCCCTTCTGGATCGTCGGCTCCATGCTGTCTCCCTCCACGCGCAGGGTGACCATGTCTGACCGGTAGTACTGGGGAAGCACCTCGATCGTCATTTCAGGTTCGGCCTCCCAGAACTCCTGCGGAGCGCCCGCGCCAGCGGAGCCGATCACCGGCACCCGGGGCAGGCCTGAGCCCTCGACCGTCTCGACGGGCGAGTTGGCCCTCATGCGGTGCATGGTGGCGGGCGCGTCCAGGAAGGCCTCGATCCCGATGGCGTCAATGATTGGTCCAACCTTATTGAGGCCCGGCGACTTCGTTGTGCCGTTAAGGATCTGGCTCAGCGTATTCTGCTTGAGCCCGGTTTTGTCGGCCAGGGCCTGTTGCCAGCCTCGCTCGTCCTTCCGTGCCTCAAGCACCTTGTAGAAACGGTCTTCAAACTTCATGGCCACCCTTATATAAATATAGATTGAGCGTAGCAAATCTGCTGGCAGATTTTTCCTTGCGTAAAAATCTGTATACAGATACTATCTGCGCATGAACGCGCAGACTCTACGAAACAGGCTCAAAGAAATGCTCGACGAGGGCGCCACCCAGGTGGAAATCGCCTCCGCCGCCGGCGTCACGCAAAACTGCGTCTGGCGCTTCATCAACGAGGCCAGCGACATTTCGCTCTCCCGGGCGGAAAAGCTCATGGCTGTCGCCTCCGGCACTACTCCTATCGGCCGTCGCGACAGAAACAATACCTCTGAGGACGGCGAGAACTAGCCATGACCTCCCCTGCCCTGCACATGCTGACGCGCCACGCCCTGGCGCGCTGCCGGAGCCGGAAGGTCCCGCCGGAACTCGCCTTGCAGGCCGTCGCCGAGGGCCGGCAGGTGCCCGAGTCCACGCCGGGCACTGCCGTCTACCGCCTCCGCCGGATCCGCGTGGTGGTCAGCCTCAAGACGGGCAAGATCGTGACGGTGTGGAAGGACATTAAGCCGAGCCCGAGGAAGCGGGCGCCGAGCGGGAAGGGGAGGCCAAAATGGTAGAGCATCCGCAGCTCAAGGGGTATTCCCCCGAAGATGCGGCCGGCTGGCTCTGCCAGCTCGGGCTATCCGTATTTCCCCTCCAGCCGAGGGACAAGCGCCCTCCTGCCGGCTTCTCCTGGCAACCCTGCCAGACGGAAAGGCTCCCGCTCCAGCGCGTCTGCGAACTGGCCGGGCGCTTCCCCGACGCCAACTGGGCAGTCGCCCTGGGCCCCGTCAGCGACGCTGTGGTCGTGGACGCCGACGACGATGCCGCCCGCCAGTGGGTCTTGGCCCACTACCTGCCCACGCCATGGATCACAAAGACGGGCAAGGGCTGGCACTTCTGGTACCGCTATCCGCATGACGGCGAGGTCTCGAACCAGAATCTGCGCGCCCAGGGCGTCAACGCCGAAATCAAGAGCGCCGGCACCTACGTCGTGGCGCCGGGCTCAGTCCATCCCTCAGGCGCCGTCTACGCCCTCTGGACGGAAGAGGGCGCCTCATGGGACGACGTCCCCGAATTTGCGCCCCTGCCGAGCAGGGGCAACATCGACCTGAGCGCGGCGGCGAACCTCGAGGCCGTCGAGGCCTCCTTCGCGTCGATCGTCAAGGGCGACCGGAACAACGCCCTGGCCAGGTACGCCGGCCGGCTCGTTGCCGCAGGCCTTTCCTTCGAAGAGGTCAAGGCGCGCGTGCTCCGGAAGAACGACGAGTACTGCGAGCCTCCCCTGCCCCGGCGCGAGGCCGTCGGCGTCGCCAGCTCCGTTTTCCGGACGCACCAGCGCAACCATCCGCCGGCGGCGAAGGCGTCCTCGCAGGACGGCGGGGCGGCCGAAATGCTTACCGACATGACGGGCGTGGCCCTTGCCGAGGACGCGGCTGAGGACCGCCCCTGGCCAGACGAGATGCTCCACCCTGGCGGGCTGCTCGAGCGCATCATGGCCTACACCGAGGCATCGTCCATCCGCACGCGCCCCGTCTACTCCCTCGCCGGCGCCATAGCCCTGCTCGGCACCCTCGCCGGCCAGCGCGTCAAGGGCGAGACCGGCCTCACCACCAACGTCTACGTCGCCGTGCTCGGCCCCAGCGCCAGCGGGAAGGACGCGCCCAAGCGCGCCGTCACCCGCCTGCTCTCCAAGGTGGCCCTCGAGGCCCTGGGCGACTCGGACGTGGCCTCGGACAGCGCCATCATCTCCCGCCTGGAACGCTTCGGCAGCCAGCGGGCGCTCTTCATCTTCGACGAGCTCGGCGGCTTCTTCAAGGCCTGCAAGAATCCCACAAGCCCGCGCGCCGGCGTCGCAAAGTTTCTGACAGAGATCTATTCGAGGTACGACACGCCCTACACCAAGGGCTACGCCGACAGGGAGAGCGCCAAGACGCTGTGGTGGCAGTGCCTCTCCCTCATAGGCCTCGGCAACCCCATGGAGTTCTGGGCCAGCATGCAGGACGGCGAGGCCGTCAACGGCTTTCTGGCCCGCATGGACGTCTTCGAGGACGCCGGCGAGCCCGGGCCCCGCAACCGGAACGTCAGGGCGGATCCGCCGGAGGACCTGCTCGAGGATCTCAAGGCCGTCTGGGACATCGACGGCGGGGAGCTCAATCCCGAAACCCGCCCCAAGGGCGCAACGCCCCTCGACTGCATCGCCAAGCCAAAGGTCGTGCCCATGACCGACGAGGCATGGGACTACCACGACCGCATGACCAACCGGGCGGACGCCCTCATGGTGGAGCACGGATCCGGCAAGACCGGCCCCGCCGCGGAGTCCATCTACGGCCGCCTCCCGGAGCGCGCCATGAAAATGGGCCTCATCTTCGCCGTGTCCCGCATGGGCGGGAAGGCTCCGGAGGGCCAGGTGGAGCTCGAGGACGTGCGGAAGGCCTGGACGCTTGAGATGGAGCTGGCCGGCAGGCTCGTGGACAAGCTGCGGACAGCCCTGCACGCCAGCGACTTCGAGCTGTGGTGCAACATGGCCGAGGACGCCGTGCGGCAGCACCGGAAATTGGAAAAGGCCAAGGGGCGCCCGAAGCCCGGCGCGCCCCGCAGCGTCATCGAAAAGGCCCTGCCCGTGCCGGCGCGCATCGTCAAGGAAGTGCTCGACAAGATGACCGCCATGAACCGCCTGCGGCTGATCGAGGGCTGGAAGGCCTCCGAAAGGTCCAGGCGCCCGCTCGACCTCTACTGCATCGTGCGCGAGGTCGAGGAGGAGGAAGGCCAATAGGAGTCAATAGGAGTTAATAGGAGTCTAATGGGAACTCCTTTTAGACCGAGCCAACCATCCGGCATCATTAGGCTTTTTTCAGAAAAAGCCTAATAGGAGCAATAGGAAGGCCCGGGAAAAACCGGTTCCGGTTTTTCTACCCCACTCCTATTACTCCTATTAGAAAAAAATATCATATTATATAATAATATCAATAAGTTATAACTCCTAAAAAGGAGTTCCCACTAGACTCCCATTAACTCCTATTAGCTCCCATTAGACAGCACGGATGAAAAAGGATGATTTTTTATGGCTAAGCTCAACCTCTCCGGCGCCGGCTCAGAGTCGCGCGAACAGCAGGCCCTTGTGGCCTGGTGGCACGCCGTCAGGAAGCAGTGGCCCGGCGCCGTGCTCTTCGCTATCCCCAACGGCGGGGCGCGCAGCGCCATAACCGGCGCCCGCCTCAGGGCCGAGGGCGCCGTCGCCGGCATCCCCGACCTCTTCCTGGCCTGCCCCAGGGGCGGAGCCCATGGCCTTTTCGTCGAGATGAAGCGCCGGACCGGCGGGCGCGTGGACAAGGCCCAAAAGCTCGCCATGGCCCTGCTCGAGAGCCAGGGCTACGAGTGCGCCGTGTGCCGGGGCTTTGAGGCCGCCAGGGAGCGCATAGAGGCCTACATGGCCCAGGAGGCTCCCCATGCCTGACGTCCACCGCCTGCCCCTCCAGTGGAGCATCTTCGCCGACCGCATGCTCCGCCAGTGCGCCCGCACCATGGACGCCTGCGCCATTGCCGTGCGGTTCGGCAGGACGCCCATGGAAGTGCGTGCCCGGGCCCTCGCCATCGGCGTCGAGCTCACGGGCGAGGCGGACGTCATGGACCGGGCCTGGGGCTCCGGCGAGCTGTCCTTCCTGCGCCAGCAGTACCGGCGCAGGACGCCCGCCGAAATCGGCAGGCAGCTCGGGCGGAGCGCGGGCGCCGTCCGGCGCAAGCTCGAGTCCCTGGGGCTGCGGAAGCGCCCCGCCGAGCCCAGGCCAGCGTTCCTGGCGCCTGCGGCCGGGCCGGAGCCTGATCCAGCCTTTTCCGTGAACGCCCTCGACAGCGTCGCCGTCGCCGGCATTGAGGCCGTCGAGCGCCGGATGGAGCAGGAAGCTGAGCCGGAAAGCGCCCCCTGGAAGGAGCCGGAGACTGAGGTAGCGCAAATCGGCGAAGACAAAAACGAGTCTGAAATCAAGGAAATAATCCCTGCCAGTCAAACAACGGTCAAACAACCGGCGCAGCCCTTCCGCTGGTGGACTTCCGACGAGGACGAGCGCCTCCGGCAGCTTGTCAAGGCAAAGACGCCCCTGCCCGAGCTGGCCGGAGCGTTGGGCCGCTCCGAGGAAGAAGTGGCCAGGCGCATCGCCCGCGTCTGCGCCGAGCCGGATCCCGCCGTGCAGGCCTCAAACCAGGCCTGGGGCTACGGCAGGACGAAAAAGCCCAGGCCCAAGGCGAAGCCCGCCGGCCCGATACCGGAGGACCGCCTGGCCTCAATGTCAAATCTGGACGTGCTCCGCGCCCTCGCGGGGCTCGCATAGGAGGAAACCTTTGTTCGCATGTTACTTTTTTGGCGCAGCCATGCTTCTGCTGGCCGGCATGCTCGGCGCCGGCATCTTCTGGGCACGGCACGTCTGCAAGGCCCTCAGGGTGCACCATGCCGACATGGTGCACTGGCAGCACCGCCTTGACGAGGTGGAGGTGCTGCTTGAACGCGCCAAGCGCGACAGCGGCACCATCCTCGACAAGCTTGAGGATGTCTGCGCCGAGCAGCTGCAGGATTGGAACTCGATCCAGCAGAGCTTTGCCGTCGTCGACGGCCGGCTCGGCCAGGTGGAGCGCCGCTTCGGCCCCCTTGAGCCCCCTGCCCCGCTGGAGCAGAGAGTGGACGAGGCGCCGGAAACCGGACCGGACGGGCCCGTGCCCGTGGAGCAGAAGGCAGAGCAGGAGGCAGCGCATGACTAGGAAAGAGCTTTTGGACGCGGCCTCAGAGTGCGTGCTGCAGGACCGCGCCAGCCAGTACGGCGGCGTGGAGGACAACTTCCGGGTGATCGCCACTTTCTGGAGCGTCTACCTGGGGCGCAAGATCTACCCTGCCGACGTGGCGGCCATGATGGCCATGCTCAAGATCGCCCGCCTGCGGACCAATCCCGGGCACGCCGACTCCTGGGTCGACCTGGCCGGCTACGCGGCATGCGGAGCCGAGTGCGCCGGCGAAAAGCCTGCACCGGAACAGGCGCCGGAGGAGATCGCGGTGCTCTGGAAGCACAAGGCTAAGCCCAAGGCCGAAGGCGTGGAAGAGCTCGTCCAGAAGGACGCGCCCCAGACTGCCCAGGAACTCTATCAGCGCATTCTGGACTGCAACCCCGCCTCCTACGGCCACCCCCACAAGCCTACGGGCGAAGAGCTCGCCGAACTCGCCCAGGAGGACGCCCATGGCTAGACGGGAACAGATCTGGGGGCGCCCTAAGCCCGTCCTGGCGTGCCCTTTTTGCGGACGGGACGATACAGTCCTCCTCACGCTCGCCAGTAGGGAGGATCCCAAAACGCAGCACTATGCCGTCATGTGCCGGGAGTGCAGGGCCAGGGGCCCCGTGAAGGAAACGCCCGCCGAGGCCCACGAAACCTGGCGGGAAAGGGAGCCGGCAAAATGAGCGTCACAGTCGAGATGAGCGAGCGGGACGCCAAGCTCTGGCGCTTCCTGCAGCACCGCCTCGCCACCGCCGAGCGGAAGCACCCGCTTTTCGCCGACGGCGTCTGGCAGGGCATGGGACGCATCGGCGAGGAGTACGGCGAGCTCTGCCAGGCCGTAAACAAGGACGAGGGCGAGGTCCGCATCATGGCCGAGGCCTGGGACATGCTCGTGGTGTCCTGGCGCTTCGTCAGGGGCGACTGGAGGGGAAAGGGCAATGAGTGAGCAGTGTGCAGTAAAAATCTGGCGCAGGGCCGTCCGCTGGCTCGCCGAGTGCCTTTCCGAGGCCCGCGTCCTGCCGTCCTGGAAGCGGTGCCATGACTGCGTTGCCTACAGCCGCGAGGCCTGCGCGGCGTGCTGGCAGGAGGCCGCTGTGGAGGCTGTAAGGGAGGAAGAGCGCAATGACTGACCGGCAGATTGCCCGCCTCTGCGTCCGGGGAGGCTTCTGGACGCTGGCCGTGCTACTTGGCGCCCTGCTTGGCTGGCGGCTCGGCATGGTCGTTTTTGAGTGGGCGGCGGGGTAGCGGATGCGCGCGCTCTACTACCTGGGCTCCAAGGTGCGCATCGCCCCATGGGTAGCCGAACACTTCCCGGACCACGCTATCTACGTGGAGCCGTTCGGAGGCGGCGCCGGCGTCCTGCTGAACAAGCCCCGCTCCAAGGTCGAGGTCTACAACGATCTCGACGGCGAGGTGGTCAGTTTCTTCCGCGTTCTGAGAGATCCGGAGCAATCGGCAGAGCTGGTCCGCCGGCTGAAGCTTACGCCCTTCGCCAGGGCTGAATACGAAGATGTGTGGAGCACTAAGGGAAAGGACGCTGTGGATCGCGCTTGGCGCTATTTCATGCAAGCATGCACTGGCATCGGGACGAAAGGGGTTACGGGGAAAAAACCCGGCTTCCGGCGCGATGGCCCCGTTGCGACAGGGGAAGCAAGGCTGTTTGCAAACATTGTTGACGGCTTGTCCGCTGTCGCGGAGCGCTTCCGGTGCGTTGTGATTGAGTGCGGAGACGCACTGGAGCTCATGGCTCACTACGACTCGCCGGGCACGCTGTTCTACTCTGATCCGCCCTATAACGCCAAAGGCATCGCCGGCTACCGTAACGACGTTGACCACGAGGCGCTCCTTGACGCCTGTCAAAGACTCGAGGGCTTCTGCGTCGTCTCCGGCTACGAGTCCGATCTGTACGCGGACATGCTGGCAGGCTGGCACGTCGAGCGGCTGGAAACGAAGGTGGCCGCATTCAAGGCCAAGCCCGTCACCGAGTGCCTCTGGATCTCGCCGCGCACCTGGGAGGCCCTGCAAAAGGAGAGGAACCATGCACCCATGCCCCTGCTGCGGCTGTGCCAGCCCCTATGTGGCTGATCTGGCCGAGGGCGGAAAGGCCGTCGCCTGCCCGTCGTGCGGCATGTCCGGCCCCGAGTCCGTGGACGGCGACGAGGCGGAGGCCGTCAAGGGCTGGGAGATCCTCTGCGGCAGGCTCTGCACCCATTGCAGGCGGGTCTACGTCAAGCGGATAGTTGACCTCAAAAAACGCATTTCATATATGGAGGGCATTCAAAATGAAAGAAAAGCGCACTAGACTCTATGGCGTAGGTGTCAAATTCCAGCGCATCCGCCGCATAACTGGCTATCTCGTCGGCACTATTGACCGCTTCAACGATGCAAAGCGCGCAGAAGAACATGATAGAGTAAAGCATGGCGTAGATACGCCAAAACATGCATAGGGAGGGCATCCGATATGTCTGCTGAAAACTTTGAAAGATGCATGGACTTTGTGTTTGAGCACGAGGGAGTGATTAGCGATGACAAGAATGATAAGGGAGGCCTCACGAAATACGGAGTCTCCATTACGTTTCTTACTAAGCTTGCCCGCTCCAAGCCCAGTCTGGTAATGGAGATAGTTGGCACGACAAACATATCCAGAAGAATCGTCCGCGAATTGTCAAAGACTCAGGCTGCCCTGCTGTTCAAGTGGGAATTCTGGAAGCCCTACAAGCTCGACGAAATCCCGCTTGCGACAGCGTTTATGCTGTTCGACATGAACATCAACCACGGCCCGGGCAACAGCATCCGCATCGCCCAGAAAGGCTGCAACCGCCTGCCCTCGCTCGTCTCGCCCCTGCTCATCGTCGACGGCAAGCTCGGCCCGAAGACGCGCGCAGCGCTCAGGCTCTGCGCCTGCGCTTCCGGCATCCACGCCATCGCCTCAGAGCGCAAAGCCTTCTATCAGCGCATCGTTGATAACGACGGCACTCAGCATGGCTTTTTGCGTGGCTGGACTAACAGGACGAACGACATGGAAAGCACCGCTCTGCGCTTCCTGTCCGCATAACCGATGCAGATGCCATGCAGCGTCCGCCCCGCGCATGAAAGGTACTTCCCCGCCCCCGGCCCGCCCGCGGGGCGGAACCCCCCGCGCTCCGGGCGCTGCATCGTTTTGCATTCGACTGACAGGTTTCCCTGTCATGACAAATGCAGTGTCAGAATCCTGTCAAGTCGATAGCATCTCAATCAGCACAGCAGGAAAATCCCGTCAGAAGCCATGTCCGCGCCAGAAACTCCACAAAAACCCTCAGCCAAGGGGCGCGTCTTCCGCAGCCTCGAGGCCGTGCGCACCTATCTTGCCGACGAGCTTGGCCTCAAGGTGTCCATGAGCACCCTGAGCCGGCGCTCGAAGGATGGCGTGCTGCACGTGGACGCCAGCGGATGCTGGGACCCGGAAAGCGTGGACGCTCTGGCCGCCACGCTCAGTCCGGCCCTCAAGGGGCAGGCGCCTGCGCCTGTCGCGCCAGAACCTCAGCCACGTGCGAAGTCAAAGGCCCAGGCGAGGGCGCAGGGAGCCGCCATGCCCCTGCCAGTGGGAGCGAGCCTGCCGGAGATCAAGCTCAAGGCGGAGATCAAAAAGCTCATGGCCCAGATCGCCGGCATTGAGCACGAAAACGCCGTCAAGGCGGGCAAGTACTTCCGCAAGGCCGACGTCTGGCTCGAGCTGGCCCACAGGGAGGCGGTGCTCTATGCCGGGCTGGCCCAGGACATGCACGCGGCCATGCCGGAGATTGTCAGGGCGACAATTGAGGATCCGGCGCGCGGGGAGGAGGCGGCCCGGCAGGCCTTCGACCGCGCCCTGGCGCAGGCCATCAACACGTTCTCCCGGCCGATGAGCCTGGAGGTGGAGACATGGACGGATGAGATCTCAGACGACGACATCCCCGGCGGCGAGGACGCTTAGCCTCCCCCCGTGCACGCACCCGGCGACGCTGGAAGTGCTCCGGCGCCTCAAGGTCCGGCGCTACGCCTCGGCGTTTTCCGCCGGCGAGAGGGCCATCGCCCGCCGGCGCCTGCCCATGCCGGTGAGCCAGTGGGCCGAGCGCCACCGCGTGATCCACACGTCGTCCCGCCCCGGCCCCTGGCGCAACAGCGTGACCATGTACACGGCCGGCATCATGGACGCCTCTTTCCTCCCTGGCGTGCGCACCGTCGTCATGATGAAATCACCCCAGACGGGCGGCACCGAGGCCGTCCACAACTGCGTGGGCTACTCCATCGACAGGCAGTCGGGGCCCGTGCTCTACGTCTACCCCGACGAGGTGACGGCCCGCGAAAACGCACGCGACCGCATCCTGCCCATGCTACAGGACAGCCCCCGGCTCAGGGAGCTCATGAGCCCGGATCCGGACGACACCAGCTCCCTGCGCATCGCCCTGGCGCACACCGCGATCTACATGGCCTGGTCCGGCTCGCCCTCCCGTCTCGGCAACAAGCCGATCAGGTATCTGGTGCTCGACGAGCTCGACAAGTACCAGGACAGCGGGAAGGAAGCGGGCTCCGAGGCCCTGGCGGAAAAGCGGTGCACCACTTGGGGCGCGCGGGCGCGCATCTGGAAGATCTCCACGCCCACGACCGAAGAAGGGCCGATCGCCCGTGCCTATGCCGGGGCGCAGGCACGCTACGGCTATGCCGTCAAGTGCCCGGCATGCGGACGCCGGCACGTCATGGACGAAAGGGGGCTCCGCTGGCCGGCCGAGGCGAAGCCCCTGGACGTCTACTCGCGGAGGCTTGGACGCTACGAGTGTCCGCACTGCCATGCGCAGTGGACGGATGCCGACAGGGACGAGGCCGTCCGCAGGGGCGGATGGATCGTGCCGGCTACGGGGGAGGACATGGAAGCGCATGTCCGGCAGGCGCGCCCGGCCGTCGTGGCCTTCCACGTGCCGGCGCTGATCAGCCCCTTCGTTTCGCTCAGCGAGCTCTGCCAGCGCAAGGCCGAGGTCGAGGCTTCGAGCGACCTGCAGCTCTGGAAGGATTGGCGGAACAACTACCTGGGGCTCCCCTGGACCGAGCTGCACGAGGAGCGGGATCCGGAGGTCTTGGCCAGGCTCTGCGACGACCGCCCGCGCGGAACCGTGCCGGGAGGCGGGCGCGTCTCGTGCCTGCTCGCTGGCGTCGATACCCAGAAGGGGTATTTCCGCTATGTCATCCGCGCCTACGGCTACGGCCAGGCTGAGGAAAGCTGGCTCGTCCAGTGCGGGGCGCTCGACAGCTTCCGCGCCCTCGAGCAGACGCTCCTGGAAGCCGAGTACCGGGACGCCGACGGCAGGGCCTACCACGTGGCCGGCGTAATGATGGACGCCATGGGCTCGAGAACGGCGGAGGTCTATGCGTGGGCGACGCGCCACCGTGGCCGCGTCTTCCCGTGGCAGGGCCGGCAGAGCATGACGGCGCCCTACTCCATGACGGCTTTGGAGTACTTCCCGAGCGCCAAGGGCGACAAGGTCAAGATCCCCGGCGGGCTCACCCTGTTCCGGTGCGACACCACTTTTTTCAAGAGCGGGCTGGCCACCAAGCTGGCCGTCGCGCCCGAGGACGCCGGCGCGTTCCACCTGCACCGCGACGCTGACGGCGAGCTCGCCCAGTACTTCGCTGAGATGACGGCTGAGGTTTGGGACGATGCCAGGCAGTGCTGGATCAATCCCAAGGGGCGGGCCAACCACTACTGGGACTGCGAGGTCATGGTCAGCGCTCTGGCCTATGTCAAGGGCGTGAGGAACTCGAGGCGGGAGGCGCCGAAGCCGGAAGCGCCGGCGCAGAGAATGGCCACGCCGAGGCCGGCGCCCAGGCCGGGAGGCCGCTGGGGCGGAGGGAGGTATGCGTAGCGATGGGACTCTATGATCTGGCCGACAGGCTCAACTGGCAGCAGGCGGCAAAGTTGCTCAACGTGAGCCGGGCGACGTTTTTCCGCATGGCGCGGAAAGGCGAATTCAATTCCTACGGCATGGAACGCTGCCGCTTCTATCTCAAAAGCGAGATACTGGCCTGCCTGGAAATAAAAATGCGAGAAAAGGCAAATTGACGTCTCACAAGTCTCACCTTGCCTTCCGATTGTCAGGTTTTTGACTATGCTTGAGCCATGCCTCTCTACACCCGCGAAGAAGTCACAGCCGAAATCAGCCTCTGGAAAGAGGCTCTCCGCGCCTGTGCAACCGGCAAGACGTACACGATCGACGGCCGGCAGCTCACCCGCTACGACCTGAGCGAGATCCGCCGGCATCTCGAGTGGCTCGCGGACGTGGAGGCATCCCTGTCCGGCCAGTCTACCCTGCTCGTGCACCCCATGGTGAGGAGGTAGCCGCATGAAGGCCTTCAAAACCTCCCGCCCCGTCAACACGTCCCGCCGTCCGGCGTCCGCCTCCCGCGACGCCGGCGCCCTGCGCGGCCCCTCCGCCGGCTGGCGCGGGCCCCAGATCGGATCCGACGCCCAGGCCGTCACCGAGCGCATCCGCGCCCAGAGGCGCATTGCGGATCTCACGGCAAACGATTGGCAGGCAGCCAGCATTCTGAGCACCTTCTGCCAGAACGTCGTCGGCACGGGTCTCACGCCCGTGGCCTCCATCCCCGGCAGGCGCCTCGGCATCTCGCCGGCGCAGGCGCAGGAGCTCGGGCGCAGGATGGAGTGGCTCTGGTACGGCTGGGCCCGCACGGCGGACCTGCGCGGCGTGCTCAGCTTCGGCGAGCTGCAGGCGCTTGGCCTGCGCACCATGCTGGCCCAGGGCGAGATGGTGCATATCCCTGTCATGCGGGACGAGGCGCAGCGCAAGGCTGACGGCGCCGCCTTTGGCCTGGCCATCCAGGCCGTGGCGCCCTCGAGGCTCCGCACGCCGTCCGGCATGGAGGCGGATCCCGCCGTGGTGGACGGCATCCGCGTCAACGCTCACGGCCGGCCCGTCGAGTACTACATCGCCGCGCCGGAGGACTGCGGAGGCTCTCGTCTCCAGGACGCTGAGGCCACCCTGCGCTTCGCCACTGTTCCTGCGCGCGTCGGCCACCGCCCGGGCATGCTCCACCTGTTCCCCGTCCTCGAGGACGAGCAGTACCGGGGCATCTCCATCTTCGCCAACTCCTGCCAGCTCTTCCGCCAGCTCGACGACGCCATCGCGTTTGAGCTCACCGCCCAGAACGTGGCCGCAATGTTCCCGGTGTTCATCAAGCGCAACCCGGTCCAGCAGCTCCCCTCCGGCGTCTATGCGCCCGGCGATGCGAACCCGCACACCGGCGAGCCGAATTTCTACCAGGACCTGCTCGGCCCCCAGATCATGTACGGCAACGAGGGCGAAGAGCCTCAGGTGCTGAAAAACGAGCGCCCCTCGACCAACTTCATGAATTTCGTCGCCCTGCTGCAGAACGCCCTGGCAGCTTCCGTTGGCCTGCCGGCCATCGCCGTCTCGAAAGATTTCAGCCAGACCAATTACTCCAGCTCCCGCGCCGCCATGAACGAGGCCTGGCGCACGTTCAGATGGTTTAGGCGCTTCCTCAGCGAGCGGTACTGCCAGCCCGTCTGGGAGATGCTCGTGGAGGAGGCCTGGCTCCGCGGGATGCTCGAGCTCCCTGCCGGCGCGCCCGGCTTCTACGAAGCCCGCGAGCTCTGGTGCTCCTGCGAGTGGGTGGGCCCCGCCAGGGGCTACATGGATCCCACGAAAGAGATCGAGGCCGACGTCCTGGCCATCCAGAACCATCTCGTTACTCGCCATGAAGTCCTCGCCCAGAACGGCCGCGACTTCGACGACCTCCTGCCCATTCTCAAGGATGAGCAGGACGCCATGACCGAGCTTTCTTCATCGTCCGCTCATGATGAAGCCTCCGGATCCCCCTCCGCCCCGGAGTCCGCACCTGCCGGAGCGGAGGGGCCCGAAAAGGACAATGCCGATGCCGAATAGCATCACACACATCTGGCTCCTTGCCCCGCATCTGGCGCAGGACGTCATGCGCGACCTCCAGCTTTCGCGGAAGGATGCGAAAACTCTCAACGCCGGCGGCGTCGACATGGATGCCGGCTATGGCGTCCAGGGCGGCGTGGCCGTCATCGATGTGTCCGGCGCCATGACTCCGCGCCAGGGCTGGTTTGGCCTGGGCTACGACACCGTGCTCAAGTCGATCCGCCAGGCTGAGGCGGATCCTGCCGTCTCAGCTGTCCTGCTCGACATCGACAGCCCCGGCGGCACCGTCGCCGGATGCCAGGAGGTCGCCCAGGCCGTTGCCGGACTCTCCAAGCCCTGCGCCGCCTACACCGGCTCCCTCATGGCGTCAGCCGCCTACTGGATAGGCTCCGCAACTGGCAGGGTCTACGCCACCGAGACTGCCGAGCTTGGCAGCATCGGCGTGGTCATGACGCACGTGGACGCCAGCAGGGCTCTCGAGGAGGCAGGTCTGGCCGTCACGGTCATCGCCTCTGGCGAGCTCAAGGCGGCCGGCAACCCCTTCGGCGCCCTGTCTGAGCAGGAGCGTGCATATTTCCAGGCGCAGTGCGACGGCATCTGCGCCGTGTTCAAGAGTTCCGTGGCGCAGTCCATGGGGCTCGACCTCGAGGCGGCTTCCGAGTGGGCCGAGGGGCGCGTGTTCCTCGGCGCCGAAGCCGCGAACCTTGGCCTGGCCACTGCCGTCGTTTCCGGCAGGGACGAGGCCGTCAAAAAGCTGCAGGAGGTAGCTCTCGTGGATAGAGCAACTCTCGCCGCCCAGCATCCCGAGCTGGTAGCGGAGCTCCTGGCCGAGGGCAAAGCCTCCGCCATGACGCCCGCCGACATGCTCGCCTGCGTGGGCCATCTCATGGGCGCGGAAGACCGTGCCCGCGCCGAACGGTTTTTCCAGGCCTGCGCCGGCCTCGAGCCGGACAAAGTCAAGGCCCTCGCCGCCGTGGCCTTCCCCCCGGCCAAGGCCGAAGCGTCTGCCCAGGAAGCCGCGCAGGAGCAGGCGAAGGCCAAGGCCGACGCCGAGTCCCGCGCCGAGATCCTTGCCGGCATCCAGGCCGCATCCCCCCAGGGCGTCGCTCCCGACGCCTCCGCCACCGCAAAAGCTCCGGGCCAGTACCTCGCCGAGGCGATGGACCGCCTGGCCAAGGAAGGTAAGTAGCCATGTCTGATCCGACTGCCCGTTACCCTGGCGTAACCGCCACCATGGATCCGGCGCTCTCCGAGTACCTGCTCTGGGAGCTGGCCCCCATCTACTGCCGCGAGGTCCTGACCGTTCCTGAGGGCGGCTGCAAGGCCGGCGACGTCATCGCCGATGCGACTGCCGGCCTCTACGGCATGGCCATTGCCCCTGCCTCCGCCGGCGACACGGTGACCTGCGTTGTCCGCTCCGCCGTGTTCGACGGCTCCCACGGCACGATTACGTCCGCCGCCAAGGCCGCCCTTGCCGAACAGGGCGTCGTGGTCAAGGACTTCATCGCCCCGACGTCCGACACGGCAGACACCGCGTCCCTTGCCGCCCGCGTGACTGCGCTCGAAACCGCCGTTGCGGCGCTGTAGGAGGATCCGAGTCATGCCTAATCTGTTTACGCCTGATCTCTTCACCTGCGCCGAGCTCAGCGCCTCCGTCATGCGCCTGCCTTGGGTGCCGTCCCTCCTTGGCCAGTACTTTTCGGCTGAGGGCGTCCGCACTACGGCCATCACCATCGACCTTGACGAGGTCGGCATCAAGCTGGTGCCGGACTCCAGGCGCGGCACCGTCGGCGGCCAGCCCTCCCAGGGCGGGCCCCGCAAGACCGTGACCATCAAGTCGGCGCATCTTGCTCGCTATGACGTCATCCATCCTGAGGACGTTCAGGACGTGCGCGCCTTCGGCAGCTCCGAGCCGGAGACCGTTGCCAACCGCCTTGCCCGCAAGCAGGCCAACCTGCGCCGCGACCTCGAGGCCACACTCGAGTGGCACCGCGTCGGCGCCGTCAAGGGCCAGGTTCTCGACGCGGACGGCAACACCGTTCTCTTCGACTCTTTCGAGGCCTTCGGCAAGTCGAAAGCCACCAAGTCCATCACCTTCCCGGCCACCGAGGGCTCGACCGACGGCGTTGGCCCCAACACGGTGCTGCGCGCATGCATGGACATCTGCAATATGGTGGACACCGCCATGGGTGGCAATGCCTTCGGCGGCCTGGCCGCCATCTGCGGCGCCGACTTCTTCCAGTGGTTGACCACCGGCGCCGGAACCCGCGGCGCCTACGAGGCCTGGTACGCCAACCACGCGCCCATGTTTGGCCAGGACCCGTTCCTCGCCGGCGCCTTCGACTTTGGCGGCATCCGCTGGTACCGCTACCACAAGGCCGTCGGCGGCAATACGCTGGTTGCCACGAACAAGGCGCACGTCTTCCCGACCGGCTCCGGCATATTCAAGACGTTCTGGGCTCCGGCCGACTACATGGAAACGGCCAATACGGACGGCCAGGCGTTCTACTCCAAGCTGGAGCGCATGGACTTCGACAAGGGGTACGAGCTCGAGGTGCAGTGCAACCCCATTACCCTGTGCATGTTCCCTGAGGCGCTGGTGGAAGTCGTCGGCGCCGAGTCTTAGGAGCTGAGCAATGGCGCTGACATGGTCTGACGTCGGCAAGACAGTTGCCAAGGCCGCGCCCGTGCTGGGCGCCGTCCTTGGCGGGCCTGTCGGCGCCGTTGTCGCCTCCGCAGGGGCCCTCGCGGCCTCCGCGCTCGGCACCGCACCCGAGCCGGAGGCCGTGGAGGCCGCCCTCAAGGCTTCGCCGGAAACCCTGCTCAAGCTGAAGGAGCTCGAGGGCCAGCAGCAGGCCCGCCTGCTCGATTGGCAGACGGCCCAGCTCAATGCCGAGCTGGGCAACGTGCAGGGCGCTCGCCAGCGGGAGGTGGAGCTCGTCAAGGCGGGCTCTGTCACCGGCTGGAGCACGTCCATCGTGGCCTGCCTGGTGACCGTGGGATTTTTCGGATGCTCTACCTGGTGCTGACCCAAGGCAAAAATGAGCTTGGCGAGCCAGGCATCCTCCTGCTCGGCAGCCTCAGCACCGCTTTTGGCAGCGTGGTCAACTACTACCTGGGCAGCTCTCTCGGGAGTGCGCTCAAGGAGCAGTACAAGCAGCGGGGAGGCAAGTAATGGGCATCAGCGAAATGGAGATCTCCAACATCTTGCTCGGCCTCATTTCCGGCCTCCTGGGTATCCTTATCTGGGTTGCCAAAAGCTTTGCCCAGACAATTTTGGAAGAGCTCCGAAAGCTCGACCGCCGCAAGGCCGAATGTTTGGGGCAGTTTGCCGACGATGCCGACAACCGCGCGGCCCATGCCAGGATCTTCGACAAGCTGGACTCGCACGAGGGCCGCATCGCCAAGGTGGAAACCTTGACCCAGGGAGACTGCGGAAAATGACGTTCAAAGAGGCGCTTTCCTGGGATACTGAGCATGCCTTTCTCAATCTCGGCGAGTTTGGGGAGGAGATCGAGCTCAACGGGGTCCGAATGACGGCAGTGCGCTACGACGGCGCGCAGTACGAGTACGGCTCCATGCGCCAGGAGCTCCCCGCGCTCCAGCCGGAGCTCCCCGAGCGGAGCATCGTGCTCTATGTCCGCACCGACATGCTCGACGCGGAAATCGTCCAGGGCGGCACCGTCGCCTTCGACGGCGAGCAGTGCCTTGTCGAGCGCCGGCACGACGGCCTCGGCTGCATGACCAAGCTGCTACTTGGCCGGAGGGGGTATCTCTAATGGCAGACGTCACGATTGCCGGCGCCGGCGCCCTCGAGGCGCTCCGCAAGCGACTCGGCGAAACCATGCCGAAGCAGGCCCGCCAGGCCGTCGGCATGGGCGTCCGCGAGGCCGTCCAGCGCACCCAGAGGAAGGGCCTGAGCATTGCCAAAAAGCGCTACGCATTTTCGAGCTACGGCAAGGCCCGCGTCGACGGCGTCCTGGCCAGCAAGAGCATCGGCCCGGACAAGCAGTTTGGCGAAGTGCGCTTCCAGGGGCGCCCTGGCATCCCGCTCCGCTGGTTTCAGAGCGTCCCGACGCGCCCCAGTTCCGGCAAGATGACCCGCCTCGGCGGGAAGAAGACTGTGCGCGTCCGCGTTGTCCGCGGGGGCGCCATGAAGGAGCGCCGGGGCAAGGGCGGCGAACGTGTTTTCTGGTGGCGCAGCCCCCAGGGCAACGTCTTGCTCGCCTACCGCGTGGGCGCCGGCAGGGGCAAGATTTCTACCGAGGATCTCATGGGCGCCAGCCCTATCCAGGCCATCCAGAAGCATGAAAACTTCGAAACCATCGGCGAGTACCTCCAGGAAACTTTTGCCAAGCGCGTTGACCATCAGCTCAGCAGGATAGGGATGTAGGCCATGACGGAAAACGGATGCCTCAAGGCCATAGCGGAGTGGCTCGAGACGCAAGTGCTCTACGAGTACCGCCTGCCCGGCGTCGCAAAAGCCGGCGATCAGCCGTTTCATGTTTTTGTCGGCTGGCTGCCTGAGAAGCGCGGACGGGAGCAGGAGGACTACCCCTTCTGCCTGGTGCGCCCGGTGGACGGCACCGTCGGCGCGGATGGCACGGCCATGAGCGTCGACATTGTCCTCGGCGTCTATGCCGGGGAGGACCGGGGTTGCGAGTACGTGCTCAACGTGCAGCGCCGCACGCTCAGCGCCCTCGCCGTTCTCGGCGAGCGGAGGCTGGCGAACAAGTACTGCCTGGCATTGCCGGTGACGTGGGAGATGCCCGACGATCAGCCCTACCCGGTCTGGATCGCCGTCATCCACACAGAGTGGACGTACCATACCCCGATCATGCCCTACATCGACGACGGCGAGTACGGCACTCAAGTTGCCGTGACGGCCGAGCTGACGCGGAACGCCCTGAGGCAGGAGGAGATAGGTGGATAGCCAAAGAATCTATATCGGCCCGACAGTCGGCAGGCTCGGCCTCCACTACGGCCAGATCTACAAGGGAGCGCTCCCGCAGTACGTGCGGGACGCAATCGGGATGTGCCCGCAGGCGGCGGACCTCATCGTCCCCGTCGAGCAGGCGACAGTCGCCCGCCAGGAATGCGGGCGCAAGGGCGCGCGGCTTCACGGCAGATATGCGGCCGTGCTCGCATACGCCAAGACACACTAAGGAGCGTCAAAAATGGCATACAAACACGGCGTCTATACCTCCGAGCTGGCTACGAGCATTCTGCCTCCGGTCAGCGTCGACTCCGCCATTCCGTTCATCGTGGGCTCCGCGCCTGTCGGCATGGCCGACGAGTCCAACGTCAACAAACCCGTCCTGTGCCACACGTATGCCGACTTCGTGCAGCACTTCGGCTTTGTGCCGCCGGAAGCCGATGTTGCGTCCGGCAAGGAGGCCTTCCACTACAGTCTCTGCGAGGCTGCCTACACATATTTTGCGTTGTACGGCGCCGGCCCCCTGGTATGCGTCAACGTCCTGAACCCCGCTGAGCACCGCACGGCCACGTCTGCCGTCACGGTCACCGTCCCCTACACCGGCAGCGTGACCATCGAGGAAACCGGCATCATCCCGTCCACGGTGTCCATCTCCGCCGACATTGACGGCACGGCCGTCACGTACCGCAACGGGACCGACTACGAGCTCACGTTTGACGACAACGGCTTCCTGGTGATCTCCGCGCTCAAGTCCACGACCGGCCAGGACCTCACCGACGCCCAGAGCGGCAGCATCGACTCCTCGAACGCGCTGGTCGACTCCAGCGACTCCTGGCTCCTGCCCCTCAATACGCAGCTTGTCTTCAGCGCCTACAAGACGGATCCCGGCGCCCTGGCCGTGGCCGACGTCATCGGCGGCGTGGACGCCTCCGGCGCCAAGTCCGGCCTCGAGCTTATCGAGGACGTCTTCCCGCGCCTCGGCGTCCTCCCGGGCGTCATCCTCTGCCCCGGCTTCAGCGACCGCCCGGCCGTCGCCGCCGTCATGGCGGCCAAGTGCACCGGCATCAACGGCCTCTTCAGGTGCATCTGCGCCTGCGACATACCGGCCGGCACCGTGCTGCAGTACAGCGATGCCTATAGCTGGAAGAACTCCAACGGTTACACGGATCCCAGCATGGTCGTCTGCTGGCCCATGGCCGAGCTCGACGGCGTGCTCTACCACCTGAGCGTGCACGCCGGCGCCCGCATGGCCGCGACCGACGGCGAGAACAACGGCGTGCCGTACGTTAGCCCCTCGAACAAGATGCTGCGCTGCACCGCAACCGTCCTGGCCAGCGGCGCCGAGGTCTGGCTCAACAATGAGACGGCCTCCTACCTCAACGGCCTCGGCATTGTGGCCGCCCAGAACTGGATCACCGGCTGGGTTGTCTGGGGCAACCGCACCGGCTGCTACCCCGGCAACACGGATCCGAAAGACAGCTTCATCCCGGTCCGCAGGATGTTCAACTGGCTGTCCAACACGCTGATCACCACGTACTGGCAGCGCGTCGACTTCCCGCTCAACAAGCGCCAGATCCAGACCATCGTGGACAGCGTCAACATCTGGTTGAACGGGTTGGCCGCCCGCCAGTACATCCTCGGCGGCCGCGTCGAGTTCCTCGAGGATGAAAACCCTGTGACCGATCTCCTCGACGGCAAGGCGACCTTCCACGTTTATGTTACCCCGCCCACGCCTAACCGCGAAATTGATTTCCTGCTTGAGTATGACGTGTCCTACATGTCTACGCTCTTTGAGTAAGGAGCATTATAATGGCAGCTACTAATCCGATACAGGAAAAACTTATTGCCTTTCGCGTCTACAACGATGCGAACGATCTGCTCGGCGTCGCCACCGTCGACCTCCCCGAGCTCCAGGCGATGACCGATACCGTGTCCGGCGCCGGCATTGCCGGCGAGGTGGACAGCCCCGTGCTCGGCCACTACCAGAGCATGGCCTGCACCCTGCACTGGCGCACCATCGAGGCGGCCGCCATGGGGCTCGCCGCCCAGAAGACGCACGCGCTCGAGCTCAGGGGCTCCCAGCAGATGTACGATGCCGGCGCAGGCGAATACTCGACCGTGCCGGTGCGCATCGTGCTCCGCGCCATCCCCAAAAACGTGAGCCTCGGCTCCTTTGAGCCCGGCTCCGGGACGGACACCACGAGCGAGTTTGAAGTGGTCTACATCAAGATCGTGGTCTCCGGCAAAGAGCTCGTCGAGATCGACAAGTACAACTACATCGCCAGGTTCGACGGCGCCGACGCGCTCCAGCAGGTGCGCGCCGACCTTGGCCTGAGCTAGTCCGCATCTGGCGGGGATAGCGTGCCTGCGCGACAAGGGCTCTCGAGACTCCGGCCCTTCCCCGCCTCCCCAGAGAAGAGTCTCAGACACGAAAGGAGTCTCCCCATGAAATACGAGTTCAAGCGCCCCTACAAGTTCGAGGATGCTGAGTTTGCCGAGCTTGAAGTGCCGGTTGAGGACATGACCGGCGCCCAGTTCCTGGCCGTCAAGAAGGCCTTCGTGAAGGCCAATCCCGGCGCAAACCCCGTTTCCATGATGTTCGATCAGGAGTTTGTCGTCTACCTCATGGCCCGCCTCTGCAAGCAGCCCCTGGAGTTTTTCGAAGGCCTTCCGGCTAATGACCTGGTGCCCCTCTGCACCCAGATAACCGGTTTTTTGCTGAGCTAGGCCTCGGCGGAGCGGAGCCGGAGAGGGACGTGATGCGTCTCTGCCTCTCCCTCGCCGGCGCCGACACTGCCACCAGCGCCCTCGAGTGGTGGCGCCTGCCGATAGCCGAGGTTCGCGTGTGGGCCGAGGTGCAGGGGCAGGAACTCGAGAAGAAGCAGAAGGAATTGAACCGCAGGATGAGGCAGAAGAGGTAGCCCATGGCAAAGACCTACGAAATCGCGTTTGCGCTGGCCGCCAACACGGCCTCTTTCAGCGCCAATTTCAGGGCTGCCTCGAGGACCGTTGCCCGGCTGCAGGAGTCCTTTAAAGGGCTGAGCGGCGCGGCAAAACAGGTGCACGCCGTCACTGAGGCCGGCGCCCGCGTGCAGGCCTCCGGCAAGGCTTACCGCGAAGCGGTGGCCGAAGTGCAGCGCCTCCGGCGCGAGATGGCCCAGTTTGGCCCGCCGACAAAGCAGGCGGCCGCCGCGCTCGACAGGGCGCAGCAGGCGGCTAACCGCGCCAAGGAAGCTCTCCAGCGCAACGCTCAGCAGATGCGCGCCCTGGCGCAGTCTGCCGGCGTGGCGGGCGCTCCGATCCGCGCCCTTGTGGCCCGCGAAAACGAGCTGACTGCAGCCGCCACGCGGGTCTCCGCCGCTCTGGCGAAGCAGCAGGCCTGGGAAGCTAAGCTCGGCAGGGCCAAGGCCGGCGCCACCGCAAACGCGCCCTATGCCCAGCAGGCGGGCGCGGCAGTTGGCGGAGGCCTTGTGGCCGCGATGAAAGACGGCGCCAGCCTCGAAAGGCAGCTTTCCCAGGTGCAGGCCATCTCCCGCGCCACCACGGAAGAGATGGCCCGCTACGAGGCGCAGGCCCTCGAGCTTGGCGCGTCCACGAAATACACGTCCACCGAGGTCGCCCAGGGCATGCAATACCTGGCGATGGCAGGCTTCAAGACCAATGAGGTGCTGCAGGCCATGCCAGGCATGCTCAACCTGGCGTCCGCCGGCGCAATCGACCTGGGACGCGCGGCCGATATTTCGTCGAACATTCTGAGCGCCTTTGGCCTCCAGACGGCAGAGATCGACCGCGTGGGCGACGTGCTAACTAATACGTTCCAGCGGAGCAACACGACGCTCGAGACGCTGTCCGACACCATGAAGTACTGCGCGCCGGTTGCCAAGCAGTTTGGGCTGAGTCTCGAGCAGACGGCAGCCTATGCCGGCGTCCTCGGCAGCAACGGGATTGATGCCAGCATGGCCGGCACTGCCCTGCGTGGCATCATGGTGCGCCTGACAAAGCAGCCAAAGCAGGCCGCAACGGCTCTCAAAGAGCTTGGCGTCAAGGTCTACGATGCCAAGGGCAACTTCAAAAGTCTTGAGCAGATCATGGTTGAGGTTGCCCAGGCGCAGGACAAGCTCGGGCTCACCGAGTTTGGCAAGGCCAAGTCGGCGGCTATGCTGTTCGGCACGGAAGCGCTGGCGGCCGGCCAGGTGCTCCTGGACAACGCCCGCAGCGGCAAGCTGCAGGAGATGATCGCCGGACAGTATGAGCGCGGGACTGCCGAGGCCACGGCAAAGGTGCAGGAAGGCAACCTCATCGGCGACATTACCAAGTTGACGTCCGCTATGTCCGGCCTCAGTCAGACGCTTTACAAGAGCTTGGGCGGAGCCCTCCGCGAAACTGTCCAGCAAATCACTGATTTGGTGTCACGCTTCAATTTGTGGCTGCGCGCCAATCCAAAGGTGGCGAAGACAATTGTCATGGTTGCCGGGGGCATCGCCGGCCTTGCCGCCGCCATTGTTCCCTGCATCATCGCCGTCAAGACGATTGGCTTCGCTGTTGCGGCCTTCCAGGCAGGACTCATGCTGCTGGCGTCGCCCATAGGCCTTATTGTTGTCGGCATCGGCGCCCTCGTGGCCGCCGCCTACTATCTCTGCGGAGGCTGGGAGGGACTGCTCCAGACTGCCCAGCGCGTCTGGAGCGCCATCTACGTCGCCGTGGCCATGTTCTGCCTCGAGGCGTGGGAGCGCATCCAGGCGATCTGGGCCGCCGTTGCGCCGTTCTTCACGGGGCTTTGGGAGACGGTCAAGACGATTTTTGGACTCGCCTGGCAGTCGATATGCTCCGTCCTGCAAACGTGGGCCGCCGCGGCCGGCGCCGTTCTCGAGGGCCTGCGCACCGCTTTCATGGGACTGCTCGACTTCGTCGCCGGCGTTTTCAGCGGCAACTGGAGCCAGGCCTGGGAGGGCGTCAAGGCCATCTTTTCCGGCGTCTGGCAAGGCGTTTCGGCCATTCTCGCCGGCGTAAAAGCTACCTTCCTGACGATCTGCTCCTTCGTTGCCGGCGGCTTCACGGCCGCCTGGAGCGCAGCCTGGAACGGCGTTTCCGGCATTTTCAAAGGCATCTGGGAAGGCTTCAAGGGTGTTGCCCAGAGTGTTCTGGATTGGATCGCGAACAAGCTCAACAGCGTCATCAGCCTCGTTAATGGCGCCATCGAGACCATGAACAAGCTCCCCGGCGTCAACATCGGCAAGATCGACGAAATTGGCACCAAGGGCGCCCAGGTGCCGGCCATGGCATCCGGCGGCGTGGTCACCGTGCCGACGTTTGCCATGGTTGGCGAAGCCGGCCCCGAGGCCGTCGTGCCTCTGGACAGGCTGGCCAGCTACCTGCCGCAGGCCGAGCAGGCGGCTCCCGTGGTCAACGTGGCCGTGCAGGCGCCTGCCGTCCCGGAGGTTGTCCTGCCTGAGATGCCCCGGCTCCGCATGCCGCAGATCAACGTCCCTGAGATGCACATGCCGGCCATGCCTCCGATCCGCATGCCCGAGATGCCTGCGCCGGCCCAGCCCGAGCCCCGCATGCCCGTGGCCGAGCCTCCGGCGCCCCGCCCCGTCGGCGCCCTGGCAGACGGGCTCCGCGCAGCCTCCCGCCCCGAGCCCGCCCCGGCCGCCGGCGAGGTGGTGCTCAACTTCAGCCCGACCGTCAACATGCAGGGGGCAGGCGAGTCTGCCGATCCCTACGAATCTGTCAGGCGAGGCCTTTCGGGCTACGCCGACGAAATTAAGCGCCAGCTCGAGACCATCCTGCGCGACCAGCGCAGGCTCAGCTACGCCTAGGAGGACGCGCATGGCCACCACGATCACAAAGCACGGCGAGACCTGGGACATAATCTCCTATCGCGTCTACGGCGACGAGCACCACGTCAAAAAGCTGATCGACGCCAACCGTAACCAGCGGGCGGTGCGCATCTTTTCCGCCGGCGTCCGGCTCGCCGTGCCCGAACTCACGGCAGACGAGCTGTCCGCGTCCACGCTTCCGCCCTGGAAGAGGTAGTCCATGGCCCACACCACGCGCAGCACCATCGTCTCCGTCCGCATCGACGGCAATGACGCCTCCGAGCAGGTGGCAAAGGACCTGCTGTCTTTCAGCTACACCGACAAGGAGACGGACGAGGCCGAAGAGGTGACGATCACGCTCAAGGACGAAATGGGCAAGTGGCGGACAAGCTGGGCGCCAAAGATGAATGCCACGCTCAAGTGCGACATTGTCACAGTGGTGGACGGCGCGCCGAAGGACCTGCTCAAGTGTGGCAAGTTCCATGTGGACTCCCGCCGCGTGTCTGGCGCCCCTTCCGTCTATGAGTTGCGCGCAACGTCCATCCCGCCTGACAGTCCGATCCGTCGCAAAGCGAAGGAAAAGACGTGGCAAAAACAGTCGCTCAAGCAGATCGCGCAGGCCATAGCTTCGGAAAACAAGCTCCAGCTGCTCTGGGACTGCGCCGACGGCGTCGGCACCGAGGTCCGCGAACAGGCGGACCAGAAGCGCGAAAGCGACCTTGTTTTTCTCCAGAAGCTATGCAAGGAGGAAGGCGCAAACCTCAAGCTGACTGATAATAAGCTCGTAATTTTCGACCAGAAAAGCTATGAAAAGAAAGCCCCAGTCTGTATAATCAACCGCGAAGACGGCGAAGTGCTCAAATGGGAGTTTTCACAGGAGCTTTCCGATGCCTACAAATCAGTGACAGTTACTTACCGCGACCCTGAAAAGAAAGTGAAAGGCAGTGCTGCGCAGAAGCGCAAGGATCCTGCGTCTCAAAGTTCAATAGATGAAGACGACTTGGAAACTATGGATGATGACGATGCGCAGGAAGCGCATGAGGATTTGTAGCCATGGCGCGGATGTTCGATGACAATTTTGAAAAGCTTGGCGGGAAGAAGACCAAAAAGAAGGCCGGCAAGCAGAAGGCCAAGTCGAACCCGGCGGTTATCTCCTACACCGCCGTGGATCCCGACGCGCCTGAGTCGGCCCAGGAGTACGAGCTCAAAAAGCGCGTCAAGAGCCAGGCCGAGGCCGAGCGCCTGGCCAAGGCTAAGTTGCGCGAGCTCAACGCCAAGGTCATGACCGGCTCGCTCACCATGGTGGGCAACGTCCAGCTCTGCGCCGGCTGTGTTGTCGAGTGCAAGGGCTTCGGCTCCTTTGACGGAAACTTCGTAATCGAGGAGGCCCGGCACAGCGTCGGCGCCCAGGGCTACACCACCGATCTGCGCGTGCGCAGAGTCAATTCGGAGTACTAGGATGCAGATCAATTTTCGCGGCGAAGACGACGAGGACTCCCGCCAGCTCAGCATGGTGATCCGCGTCGGCGAGGTGACGGCCACCAATCCGGCGGCCCACAAGGTCACCGTCACGCACGACGACGACGATGGCCAGACGTCCGGCGAGCTTCCCGTCATCGTGCCCAACACGCTCGAAAACCGCGACCACGCCCTGCCCGACGTGGGCGAGGACGTGCTTTGCATCTACCTCCCCACGGGCACCGAGGAAGGCTTCGTCATCGGCAGCTTCTACGCCGGCAACATCCAGAACCCGGAGTCGAGCCAGGACGTGCGCGCCACTACATACAAGGATGACACCCGCTTTGCCTACGACCGTTCCAAGCATGAGTGGACGATCGACAACGAGGACACGCACGTCAAGCTCAACCGCGGCCAGATTTCCATGGACGTCACGGACACGCACATCGTCGCCGACAAGACGAGCGTTTCCGTCAACACGCCCCAGACCATCAACCTGACTGCCCAGAGCATCGTCATCACGATGGGCGGCACCACCATGACGCTCAACGGCAGCAGCGCCGTCATCGACACCGACAACATTACGTTTACTGGAAACATGGACGTGACCGGTACGCTCCACACAAGCGGCGACATCTCCACCGCCGGAGGCGTCACCGCTTCCGGCGCAGTCCACGGGAGCAACATCTAATGCTGACCGGAGCCTTGGGCGCCTGCCCCTTCTATTGCAGCGACTCCATGGTCGCGACTTTCCACAAGACCTCGCAGTCGCTCGGCGAGCGCTGGGCGGAGCATCAAGTCATCGGCGGCAGGCCGGTGCTCGAGTGGACCGGGCGCAAGTGCCGAACCTACGCCCTCGAGCTGCGCCTGGACTCAACGCTCGGCTCCATGCCCGGCGTCCTGATCGCCGTGCTCACCAAACTCATGGAGGCGCACAAGCCGGTGCCCCTGCTCATAGGCCCGCAGTACTGTGGCACCGTTGTGATCGAGTCCATCGACGTCGAGGGCGTGCACTGGACCGGCGCCGGCGTCATGCAGGTGGCCAACGTAAACGTCAAGTGCAAGGGGGTGACAGATGGCTTCTTCTAGCTTCGCCGTCTCCCTTTCCGCCGGCATCAATTTCTGTCCGCAGACCGTCGCCGAAGAGGTTGTGCAGAACGTCCGCACGATCCTGCTGACTGCGATAGGCACGGCGCCCTTCGACCGCGCCTTCGGCACCGACTGGGGCATGCTCGACCAGCCCCTGCCCGTCGCGATGCAGCTGAGCCGGGCAGCCTTTTATGAGGCAGTCCAGCGCCTCGAGCCCCGCGCCGTCGTGGAGAGCCTCGAGTGGGATCCCGACGCGGCCGGCGCCGAGGACGGCATCCTCAGGCCGAGGCTGACGATTTCCCTCGCGGACGGCGTGGACGGCTCCGCCGCCGTTGTGCAGGAGGACTAACATGGCTGAGACTCTGCCCCGCTTTGGGCTTCCCGAGGTTGATTTTTTGGAGACGGATGCTTCCGCCGTCGAGGCCGGCATCATTGCCGGCTACGAGGCCGCGGCGAAAAGGACGCTTGCCGCCGGCGACCCGGTGAGGCTCTTCCTGCTCACCGTCGCCGCCGAGATCTGCGCCCTGCGGAACGAGGTCAACATCTCCGCCCAGAACAACCTGCTCAGCTATGCCCAGGGCGAGTACCTGGACGCGCTTGGCGTCTACTTCGGCGTGACGCGCCTGCCGGCTTCAGCCGCCAAGACTACGCTGCGCTACACGCTGAGCGCCGCGCTACAGGATCCCGTGGTCATCCCCGCCGGCTCCCAGGTGGCCAACGGGGAGGTCACCTTTGCCACGGATGCCGAGGTCTCCGTGCCTGCCGGAAGCCTTTACGCCGACGTGCCGGCAACCTGCACAGAGCCCGGCGCAGCCGGCAACGGCTTCCTGGCCGGCCAGATCAACGCCATGGTGGAGCCCATCGCCTACGTCGCCAGCGTGGCCAATATCACCACGTCGGCCGACGGCGGAGACGAGGAGGACGACGAGAGCCTGGCCGAGCGCATCAAGCTGGCGCCCAACAGCTTCTCCACGGCCGGCCCCCGCCGGGCCTACGAGTATCATACTTATTCCGCATCGGCGGCCATCTCGGACGTGTCCGTTGACAGCCCTACGCCCGGGCTCGTCAACATCTACATTTTGGCCCAGGGGGGCACCCTCCCCTCCCAGGAGCTGGTGGACTCCACCGCAGCCTACCTCAGCGACGAAGACCGGCGCCCGCTGACAGACGAGCTCCACGTCTATGCCCCCACGGTCACAAATTTTGGCGTGGTGCTCAAGTACTGGATCAGCGTGGAGCGCCAGGCCGAGCTCGAGGCCATCCAGGACGCCGTCGGGCAGGCGGTGCAGGACTACGTCGCCTGGCAGACCAAGAAAATCGGGCGCGACATAGTGCCCGACAAGCTCGTGCAGCTCGTGGTGGCCGCAGGCGCCTGGCGCGTGGACGCGGCCACGCTCTCGCCGGAGTACACGTCCGTTGACCTCGCCCACGTCGCCCAGTGCACGGGCGTGAGCGTGACCTACATGGGGCTGGCCAATGAGTAAGCCGTTTGAAACGCTGCGCGACACGGCGCCGGAGTCGATCAGGCGGGATGCGAACGTCGAGGCCTGCATCAAGGGCATCGATCCCTACCTCCGCGCCGTCGCCTCCGCCCGCGACATCCCCGCGCTCTACTACCGCCTGGCGGAGCTGACGGGCGCCCAGATGGACCACTTGGCCCGCCAGATGGACGTGGACGTCTGGCGCGACTCGTGGAGCCTCGAGCGCAAGCGCTCCATGCTGCTCGCATCCTACGACGTCAAGCGGCACGCGGGCACCGTCGGCGCCGTCCGCACGGTGCTCCGGGCCCTGGGCGCCGTCACGCGCATGATCGAGTGGTGGGAGACTGCCCCGAAGGGCACGCCGCACACCTTTTCAATTGAGGTCCTCGCTTCTCCGGAAGCCGGCAACTCCACGCTTACCGAGGCCGAGCAGGAGGACCTGATCCGGGCGATCGACGGCGCAAAGCCCGTCCGCAGCCACTATGCCGTCGTGATCATGACGGTCCACACGGGCGGACTGCTGCTGTCCGCAAACTGGCGGCGCTGCTCCTGGGCGCGCGTGCACAACATGTAGAGGAGATGGAGCATGGCAAATCTCATAGTCACCAACGGCGGCATCGCCACCATCCGCAACGCCCAGGCCACCGGCACCAACGCCGTGCGGATTGCCAGCGTGCGCATCGGCTCCGGCAAGTGGACTCCGACCGGCGCGGCAACGGCCCTCAAAACGCCGATCAAATCTTACACTGCCATCGCCGGCGGCGCCATCGGCGACAACATAATCCACGTCGAGGCGCTGGATCAGAGCGCTGACGCATTCACGGCCTACGAAGTCGGCGTCTTTCTGGCGGACGGCACCATGCTCGCCGTCGCAAGCTCCACGACGCCCATACTGGTCAAGGCGGCCGGCTCCCAGGCCATGCTAGCCGTCGACATCGTCATCTCCGACATCGGGACCACCACCTTTGTCTTTCCCTCCGCCTCTTTCCTCGTGCCGGTCGCGACAACCGAGATCCAGGGCATCGTGGAGCTGGCGACCGTCGCCGAGGGCCTCGCCGGCACCGACATCTACCGTGCCATGACGCCGGCGGACGTAAAGGCAGTGGCCGATACCAAGGCCAACGTCAACCACGCATCCACCGCCAACTCCTACGGGCCCGCCACCGGCTCGAACTACGGCCACGTGCGCCTGAGCGACTCGACCGGCTCCTCGAGTTCGACCACCGGCGGCTACGCGGCGACGCCTAAGGCAGTCAAGGACGCTAAGGAAGCCTGCATACAGGCTGACACGCTCAAAGTGGCCAAGGCAGGCGACACCGTCACCGGCGCCATCCACTCGACTGCCGGCAAGGCCGTGGTCAACGGCAGCTCGACCGAGCAGTTTGGCGGCGAAATGGCCAGTTCCGACAAGTGGCGCCTCGCCGCCGGCGGGACGGCCTCCGACGCCGGCTTCGTGGCCCTGGACACGGCCGACAACGGGAACGAGCCGATTCTTGTGCGCCAGTACTCCGGCGACTTCGCGACGCTGGTGCGCCAGGCCGAGCTGCTCGACGCCTCCGGCGACACTTCCTTCCCGGGCGAGGTGACGGCTTCCGGCGGGTTCACCGGCAACCTGGAAGGTACGGCGCGCGACGCAACGAGGCTCACGACGGCGCGCAACCTGACCATCAAGGACAACTCCCAGACTAATTCTGGCCCGGCCCAGAGCTTCAACGGGACCTCCAACGCAGTGCTCAGGCTCCCCGCGACCATCAAGGCTGAGCTCGACGGCAACGCCAGGAGCGCCGGCCAGCTCAAGACGGCCCGCAAAATCAATGGCACCGACTTTGACGGCACGGCCGCGATTACCACGGCCAAGTGGGGCACTGCCCGCGACCTCTCCATCGCGGATGCAGACGGCTCCAATACGGGCGCCGCCGTTTCGGTGGACGGCGGCGCGGCGAAGACCCTCAAGCTCCCCGCCACTATCAAGGCTGAGCTCGACGGCAATGCCAGGACGGCTGCTGCGTGGAAGACGGCCAGGAACTTCACGGTGGCGGACGCCACCGGCTCCAATACGGGTGCGGCGTCCAGCGTCAACGGCGGCGCGAACGTCACGCTCAAGCTGCCGGCCACCATCAAGGCCGAGATCGACGGCAACGCCAGGAGCGCCGGCCAGCTCAAGACGGCCCGCAAAATCAATGGCACCGCCTTCAACGGCACCGCGGACATTACCACGGCCAAGTGGGGCACGTCGCGCAACATCTCCATCTCGGACGCCGACGGCTCCCATACGGGCACGGCCGTCGCCGTGGACGGCTCGGCAGCCAAGACGCTCAAGCTGCCCGCGACGATCAAGGCCTCGCTCGACGGCAACGCCTCCTCCGCCAGCAGGCTTGCGGCCGCGGTAACGCTAACCGTCAAAGACAATGACCAGAGCAACGCCGGGCCTGCCCAGAGCTTTGACGGCGCCAGCAGCGTCTCTTTGCGCCTGCCTGCCGTCATCAAGGGTACGCTGGACGGCAACGCTGCCACTGCCACAAGAGCGCTGCAGGATGGAGCCGGTCTGCAAATTGACACGGGCTATCTCAAGCTGTCCGGCGGCACCGTATCCGGTCCGCTGGTGCTGAGCAGGACAACTGACGCCTCCGGCACGGGTACTGCCGTTCCGGCACTCAGCATCGGCAACGTGTCTGGCGAGCACCTCGAGCTTGACGGCAACGAGCTCATGGCCAAGGGCAACGCCAACACGCCCGGCACGCTCTATCTCAACCGGGATGGAGGCGCCGTGCTGGCCGAGGGGACGCGCGTGGTGAAAGGCGCCAGCAAGGGCGGGACAGTTAAGGGCATCTACATCGACGCCAACGGATTTGCGCAGGAAATGGCGGCCACTGTCGGCGGCACGGCCAAGGGCGTCTATCTCAATGGCGGCACGGTGACGGCAATGAGTGCTACTGTTGGCGGGGCTGCGCAGCCTGTATTTATGCAGTCTGGCGAGCTCAAAGCCTGCAATGCGTATAGCACAGTTAGCATGGTGCCTACTGGCAATCCGGAAGGACGCAACCGCTACACCACCTACACTGCCGAAACTAACGGCTTTGTTGTTGTTGGCTCTGATGGTGGATATGTGTATGCATACGATGTTGTAATCAACGGATATGTATACACTATGAAGCATACGGCCTATGGCTCGTGGAATCCAGGCGAACGGAATTTTACCGTTTTTCCGTGCAGAAAAGGCTGGCAGTATAGACTCAATTGCGACAACGGGCGTGCATGGCTCTGCTGGCAGCCGTGCGCATAGGCGGGCAGCGATGGTAACATTGATTGCAGGACTTCCCGCTTCAGGCAAGAGCACGCTCGCCCGCCAGTTTGGGCGCGTGTTCGAATTTGACGCCTTTGCCGAGTCGCTTGGCTCCTATGCCGACCTCGAGGAGGACAGAGAGCTTGTCTGCAAGCAGTTTGCCCTGCTCGCCGGCTCCGGCATTTATGATGCTGTTGTAGACGTATTCCCCTCCAGGGCGAGCCGGCGGCGCATCCTTGAGGCGTGCCCCGGGGCGAGACTTATGCTTGTGCAGGCTCCCCTTGAGGTCTGCCTGAGGCGCAATGCGAGGCGCCGGCAGTCGTGGCTGAGCAACGAGCAGCTCGCCTCGATCGCGATGCAGTTTGAGCCTGTCCTTCCCGGCGAGGGCTTTAGCTCGATAGCGGTTTTCGACAATTCAAAGGAGATTTCCATGGAAGGCAGCAAAATCTGGCTCAAAGCAATTAACGGCACTGTGCAGGCCTTTGGGGATGAACAATCACTTCAGGCGGCCACCGGTGGCGTCTTTGACGTTGAGCTGACAGCTACCGAGTGGGAGCGCCATGGGTGCATCGCCCGTCTTGAAGCCGGGCGCATTGTGCTGGGCGATCCTGTCGAGGTGGACTACCAGCGCAACGCTGAGATTGTCCGGAACGAGCGCTACCTGCGCCTGCGCCAGTGCGACAAAATCAGTCCCATGCGCTGGAATGCCATGACGGAAGCCCAGAAGCAGGCATGGACAACGTACCGCCAGGCACTGCTGGACGTGCCGCAGCAGCCCGGCTTTCCCTGGGGCGGCGCTCTCGACAAGGTGCCATGGCCAAAACAGCCTGAATAACTTTTCTTTTTGCTAGCAAAATCCATTCCTTCAAGGAGGACAGACATGTCTACCGTACACAACAGCTACTCGACCACGCCCAGCGACAACGTGTCGCTGGCCGGCGCCTCGCTCAGGGAGGGCGAGACCCAGTTCCGCGATCTTAATAACATGCTCAGACAGATCATGGCCGACGTCAAGGACGAGTCCGACGAGATCCGCGGGCTCGTCTCCGACGAGGCGACTGCCCGCCAGACGGCCGACGGCACAGCTACCGACGCCATTGCCGGCAAGGTAGGCCTCACCGGCGACGAGGAGATCGCCGGCACCAAAACCTTCGGCGCCAGCCCGCTCGTGCCGAACCCCACGGATCTCGCCAGCCAGCAGGCCGCGCCGGCAATCTGGGTCCGCGACATGCTCAGGGCCCAGCTCGAGGCGGCGACCGAGGGTCGCAACACCATCGTGCGTGATACCTGGGACAATCCGCACGTCATGGTGGTGCTCCCTAAATTCCTGCTCTCCGACATTGTCGCCACCTGGCCCGCCGAGCCCCACCAGGCGTTCGTCGTCGGCGGCGCCGTCAAGAGCGAGATCCTGATCGGCAAGTACCTGGCCTCGCAGTCCGGCGCCGGCCACGTGCTGACCATGGCCCACAAGGCGCCCTGGGCGCAGATCAACTTCGACAACTCTCTGGCGCGCTGCAGGGAGCTCGGCACCGGCTTTGGGCTCGTGACTAATGCGATGTGGGCTGCACGGGCGCTCTACCTTTGGAAACTCTTCGGCGGGGCGGACGATTCTTCGCATATTTACCACGGGAACGAGAACTACGGCCGGGACTACACCGACCACTTCGAGAAAGGCACGCTCAAAAACGGCACCTGGACGCACGGCGACACCAGCCTCTCCGACGCCGCCACGCTGACCGGCTCCGGCCCGCTCTCCTGGTACGACGACGGCACCCCCTACGGCATCGCCGACCTCGTGGGCAACGTGTGGGAGTGGGTTGCGGGCCTCCGCCTGAGCGACGGCGAGATCCAGATCCTGCCCAACAACGACGCCATCCTGGCGGCCGCCGACATGGGCGCCAGCTCCACCCAGTGGCGCGCCATCCTGGGCGATCCCGCCAGCGAGGACGACGGCCTCGGCGATCCCGGCGACGAGGATACGTTCAAGTACGACGGCAACGCGGCCGACGCCACGACCAAGTGGCAGAGTGCCGGCGGATTCTGTCTCAACACCGAACTTGTGAACCAGAACGTCAACGGCTTTTATCAGCTAACCAACTTCTCCGGCCTGACTGCCACCAGCGGCGTCACCGCCCCCGAGATGCTCAAGCAGCTCGGCCTCTTCCCGATTGGCTCCGGCGTTGTGCAGGGCACGGTTTATGCATGCAACAAGGGTGAGCGCCTCGCGTTTCGCGGCGGCACTTGGACTATTGGCCTCGGTTGTGGGCCGTTCGCCCTCGCTCTGGATTACGTACGCTCGGCTGCGGGTCGCGGTATCGGCTTCCGCGCCGGCTTTGTTTCCTGAGTCCCTGAGTCCTGAAACCTGAAAACCTGACGGGCGGCCGCAAGGCCGCCCGATCGAAAAATTTTGAAAATGGAGTTCAAAAATGAGCTACCGCTTTAGAAACACCTTCCGCCAGGACGCCTCCACCTTCGTCGAGGACAGGGGCTACCCCTTCACCGTCGCCGAGGGCGACGAACTCTATGGCACGCTTCTTGCAGAGTTCGGCGGGCTCCTCGAGCCCGGCCAGACGGCCGTGCACGACACCTCCGGCGACGGCTGGGACGTGGTGGACGGCTTTCCTCTCCTCGAGGACGCCAGGGTCCGCAGGCTGGCCGAGCTCCGCAAAGCCTGGCTCGGCGCCGAGGCCTCCGGCACCGTCACGATGAACGGCGTGGCCTACGACTGCAATGACAGGGCCAACCGCGACATCGCAGGCCTGATCGCCAGCATGGAGGCCTCCGGCGCCGAGACGGTCCAGTTCTGCGCCGCCGACAACAGCTTCCACGCCCTGACGCTCGCCGACCTCAAGGCGCTCCAGCTGCTGGTTGTCGGCAGGGCCCAGGCGCTCTACGCGCACAAGTGGGAGCTCCGCACGGAACTCGAGGCCGCCGAAAGCTTCGACGAGCTCAACGCCGTGGAAATCTCCTTCGAAGGCGTCTAGGCCGTGCCCGGCTCCATCCCCTACGTCAAGTCCGT
>Ga0265299_10000461_pt1 | contig 51078 bp, 42 predicted proteins | sample AusTroGonzalo_MG_4_FD_193485 | JGI IMG/M metagenome (GOLD analysis project Ga0265299, IMG submission 193485) | Bovine rumen microbial communities from tropical cattle in Woodstock, Queensland, Australia - Gonzalo_02 | ecosystem: Host-associated > Mammals > Digestive system > Stomach > Rumen ...
TTTGTCGCAGCCCGCTCAAGACCGCCGCAACATGGGACTTCCATTCGGACGATGACGAGTTCCTTGATGTCGTTCTGTGTGAGAATGGCCGTCAGTTTCTCGGTGTAGTCTCCCTCGTCCAGCTTGGAGCAGCCGATGATTGTGATGCGTCCGCGCATCAGGTCGTGGTGGAAGTTGGCGTAGGCGTAGGCCGTGCAGTCTGCGGCGACGAGCAGTTTTGCGCCGTCGAACCACGGGGCCTTGACGGGAACGAGCTTTATCTGCACGGGCCATTGGCGGAGTTGGCTCGTCGCAGCCGCGCAGGAATTCTCATCTCCCGTTCCCCGTTCCCCATTCCCCGGTCCCCGCTCTATCATCCGCGCCATCTTGCCGGGGCAACCGCCGCCGCCAATGCCAGGACGGTCGGGCATGTTGCCATGCGGCGCGGCGGCTGGCTGGGCTTGAGCCGCGGCCTTGCGCTGGGCCACGGCCTTTTCGTCGTACGCGGCGGCTTCGCGCTTGGTTATCGTGATTGCGCCCGCAGGGCACGCCGGGAGGCAGTCGCCCATGCCGTCGCAGTAGTCGTCGCGGACAAGTTTCGCCTTGCCGTCCACCATCGCGATGGCTCCCTCATGGCACGCCTTGGCGCACAGACCGCAGCCGGTGCACTTTCCGGCGTCTATCTCGACTATCTTTCTCTTCATGGCCAGACCTTTCCTTGTTTGCCTTTGACGGTGCGTATTTTACTATTAAACCGTTCGCCTGTATGTTGGAACGGCAACAAATGCGAAAAATGTGCTATAATGTCCCCATGCAGAAAACCTTGGAGTCGATTCAGGGCTATGAACTCTTCGACGGCATGAGCCTCGAAGAGGCAAACGCCATGATGGAGTGCCTTGAAGGGCGGGTGATTTCGCGTGACAAGGGCGCCGCGATCTTCGTCGAGGGTAGCCGCGCCACGCACTTCGGCATCGTGTTGTCGGGATCGCTTGTTGTCGTGAAGGACGGCTTGGATGGCAAGCGGTCCATCATCAAGCGCATTGGAGAAAAGGAACTTGTCGCCGCAGCGCAGGCGTTTTCCGGCGCGAAGACGATGCGCGTCCGCGTCGAAGCGGATGCGCCGAGCCGCATTCTCATACTCAATGCCGAGAGGGTTGGCTCTCCTTGCTGCAAAGGTTGTGCGTTCCATGCGAGGCTTGTGCGCAACGTCATGCGCATCATTTCCGCAAAGACGCTCGAGCTGAACGCAAAAATAGAGATTCTTTCCCGCCGCACTACTGAAGACCGCCTGTTTGCATACCTCCATACCTTTGCCGAAAAGTGCGGCAGCAACGAATTCGACATTCCTTTCGACCGCCAGCAGCTGGCTGATTTTCTCTGTGTCGAACGCAGCGCGCTTTCCGCGGAGATCAGCCGCCTCGTCCGCGCCGGCTCCTTCGATTGCCGCAAAAACCACTTCACGTTGAGGTAAAATGACATGAACAGGATTGTTCTGACGAGGAACATGATCACATCATCGGCAAATGCGTCCATGAAAGCAGAAAGGCAGAATCATGACCATACGTGAATATCATGATGCAGACCTTGATGGCATGATTGCCATCTGGAACGAAGTGGTGGAGGCTGGAGACGCCTTTCCCCAGGAGGAGCCGTTGACGCGCGAGACGGGCGCTGAGTTTTTCGCGTCGCAGACGTATGTCGGCGTGGCGGCGAATGAACGCGTCGGGGTTGTCGGACTTTACATCCTTCATCCCAACAATGTCGGGCGATGCGGGCACATCGCAAACGCCAGCTACGCCGTCTGTTCTGCCTGTCGCGGACAGCACATCGGCGAGAAACTTGTCCTGGATTGCCTTGAGCAGGCCAAGACCCACGGATTCGGCATCCTCCAGTTCAACGCCGTAGTCGAGGGTAATGTCCATGCCCGGCACCTCTACGAGCGGCTTGGTTTTACCCAGCTCGGCACGATCCCGAGAGGCTTTCGCATGAAAGACGGATCGTTCGCCAACATCTGTCCCTATTTCCGCGAAACACGAATCAAGTGATCTAAGGAATGGTAACCATGAGCAAGAAAGTGTTGATCATCTCGTCCTCGCCGCGCAAGGGCGGCAATAGCGACACCCTCTGCGATGCATTCGCAGAAGGCGCGAAGGAAGCGGGCAATCAAGTCGAAAAGGTGCGGATCGCCGACCTCAAGATCGGCTACTGTACGGGCTGCTACGCCTGCCAGAAGACGGGCAAGTGCGCCATCAAGGACGATGCGCAAGGTGTCATCGACAAGATGATGGCGGCGGATGTCATCGTCCTCGCCTCGCCCGTCTACTTCTACACGATCTGCGCACAGCTCAAGGCGCTCATCGACCGCACGGTCGTCGTCTATCCGAATCTCACGAACAAACGGTTCTACTACATCCTCACGATGGCGGACACCAACCGCGACAAGTTCGACGGTTCGCTTGCCGCCTTGCGCGGATTCCTTGACTGCTATGAGGGCAGCGAAGAGTGCGGCATGGTCTTAAGCCACGGCGTTTACGAAAAAGGAACCGTAAACGGCACTAAGTTCATCGCCGAAGCAAAGAAACTCGGCAAGGGCGTAAAATAACCATCTTAAGAAGCGGACGAAGATTGTGTTAGCGTAATGCGGAAGGTTGTCCATCCGTCAGGTTCTGACAGGCATGATGCCGTGCCTCCGTATGACGTGGCGATGGCCTTCACGAGGGCGAGTCCAAGTCCATTGCCCGGCAGGCTTCGGCTCTTCTCCGCCCGCCAGAATCGCTTGAACACATGAGGGATGTCTTCTGCCGCGATTCCGGGACCGGTGTTGGCCACGGTCAGTACGATGGGATCGGGCAGCAGCGAGACTACCACTCTGCCGCCCTTGGGCGTGAACTTCATGGCGTTATCGAGGAGATTGCCGAGCAGTCTCTGCAATTTCCCGGCATGCCCCGAAAACATGACTGATTGCTGCGGCAGATTGGATTCAAGGGAAATGCCAGACTCCTCCGCCAGCGCCGAATAGAGATCCACCGCTCGCGTGATGGACGACACCAGGTCAACGTTCTCCCGCGGCGTCCTGTCTATGCGGTTTTCCGTCTGGGAGATTTCGAGCATCGTGTTGATCATCTCCAACATTGCGGAGACCTCGTCCGTGACTGTCTCAGGAAGCGAACGCTGCTGATCTGAGTTTCCAAGCGCAGCGGATTCCGCTGCGGCGTTGAGCCGGGTCAATGGAGTTCGGAGGTCGTGGGCGATGTCGTCCGTAAGGGCTCGAAGATCTGCCATCGCAGCTTCGTTCTTGTCACCCATTTTGTTGAATGCCTCCTCGACTCGAGTGATTTCCCATCCCTCCGCCGAGGCGAGAACTCTCGCCGAATAGTCGCCGGATGCGATCTTCTCGGCCGCTACGACGAGATTGCGCAACGGCGCCGTGAACTTTCTTGCAAGGATCGCCCCCGTCAATGCGCCTACGAAAAGGGTCATCAGCATGGCTGATCCGAGAAGAATGGCGACATGGATCAGATTGTATTCTGCATCGGTGACGTTATAGCCGACAGAAAGAACATTGCCGTCGGGCAACGGAGTATTCCTCGCCCGTATCGATATCTCGCGCCCCAGGCCGCTTCGCCGTCCGCGTTTGAAGCGGTATGTCCCGGTTCTCCCCTTCCTTGCCTCCTGAAACATCTTGCGCAGTACACTTTCGCTTGACGATGCAGCCACGAGGATTCTTCCAGACGGGCTGGATACGAGCAGAAACAAGTTCTCGTTCCCGTGCGATTCTACATCGCTGACCATATCCAGCTTCAACCGCGACGCATCACCACCGTATTCCTTGTATTCCCGGACGAGATCCTCCGTGGCGAGGGTAATAATCTCATCGCACTCCGCGAGATGATGCCGGATCATCACCACGAGTACAAGCACACCCACCAATAGATGGAGGACGCCAAACGAAATGAACGTGTTCCAGGCAATCTGAAGCCACATCGGTCGGCGGCGAAGTCTATCCCAGAACATAGCCGAATCCCCTGACCGTTGCAATCAGACTGCGTGAAGATCCCCTGTCTATCTTGTCGCGCAGACGGCACACCCGCACTTCAACCACATTGGTATGCGGGTCGAAGTCGTAGTTCCAGACCCGTTCGAGAATCGTGTTTCTCGACACGACTCGTCCCTTGTTGCGCATAAGATATTCGAGAAGCTGGTATTCAAGCGGCTGAAGGTCTATGCGCACTCCGCCACGGGTCACCAAATGCGTAACGAGATCCATCTCCAGATCCTCTACTTTGAGCACCGTCGCTACGGCATCCTGCATTGACGACCTCCGCAGAAGCGCCTGCATGCGGGCAATAAGCTCCGTGATGGAGAAAGGCTTGGCAAGGTAGTCGTCCGCCCCCGCCTCCAGCCCCAGTACCTTTGCATCGACATTGCCTCTTGCCGAAAGAACGATGACGGGAAGCGTCCGCCCCATGTTCCTGATCTCGCGGATGATTGAAAGCCCGTCCTTCTTGGGGAGCATGATGTCGATCACCGCTGCGTCGAACGAACCATGCGCAGCGGCGGCGAAACCGGTTTCGCCGTCCGGACAAATCGTAGTCCGATATCCTGCTTGGCCAAATGCACCTGCAATGAACTCGGCTGTCTTCACATCGTCTTCTATCACTAGAATTTGCATGGCTGATATTTTATCAAAAAACAGACGACATGCCATCTGCATTGCCAAATGGTAATGTTGTGATAATGATGTGATCATGTCGAAAATATACAATATGCACCATGAAAAAAAGGATAGTTATTTTCACGGTCGCGATGGGTTGTCTGTTGGCCACCCGATTGGTCATGATGTATGCCACTCCGCTGTTTGAGCCAAGCGAAGCCAGATATGCGGCAATATCAGCCAACATGGCGAGGACAGGTGATTTCCTCGTGCCGAGTTTCACATACAAGGGCACATACCGTCCGTTTGCAGGCAAACCTCCGCTTGTGTTTCAGGCATCGGGTGTGTTCTGCCGCATTTTGGGCGTGAGCGAATTCGCAGTCAGGCTTGTGCCGTTTCTGTCGTTTGCCGCACTGCTCGCCCTCCTCTTCGTTGTCGTGCGTCGGCTCGCCGACATCGAGGTAGGGCTGCTCGCCGTCGGCATCTGTGCCACGTCAGTCGCTTTTTATGCAGCCGCCGGATTCTGCATGACCGATACCTGCCTCGCGTTATGCTCGTCCGGCGCGCTGCTCCTATATCTCCTTCATCGAACTGCCTCTGAAAAACCAAGCTTGCGAATAGTCATTGGCATCTCGACATTGCTTGGGTTGGGGATGCTCGTCAAGGGCCCCGTCGCGCTCGCTCTTTTCGGACTTCCCGTGGTGGCCGACGCCGCAATCAATCGCAAATGGAAGTACATCCTCTCCATCCGCTGGCTCCTTGGCGTAGTGATCTTCGTTGCCATCTCCGCACCGTGGTTCTGCATGATGGAAAACGCCCAGCCGGGTTTCATCCGCTATTTCTTCATCAACGAAAACCTTTTGCGTTTTCTTGTCCATGACTACGGTGACATGTACGGCAGCGGGCGCGAAACTTTCCGAGGCATGGCCCTTGTTTGGGCACTTGTCGTAACCATGCCCTGGTCTTTGTTCACGCTGTTCCGTCCACGTTGCATGGGGCTCCACGCGCTACGGACATCTTTTCCGCTGCTTGCTTCCGCCGTCATCACCGTCTTCTGGTGTTTGACAAGCCGAGTCCCAATTGCCTATCTTCTGCCCGTTGTACCCCTTTTCTCCACGCACCTCGCCCTGTACGGCGCAAGAGATGGATCGTGTCGTTCCACAACCTGGCGCGTGTTTCCGTTTGCTGCGGCAATTTCAGCAATCGCGCTTGTCGCGACGCTGATGGTCGTTCGTGTTTTCGCGCCTGAAAAGATGCCTGGTGCAGCCGCAGAGCAGACCTTGCGGAAGAGCAGATTCTCATACGAGTTCTACAACGGCCCATGGGGGCAGGGCGCGCCAACGGAGTTTGTGAAATGAAAACGCTGTCGCTTGTGATTCCATGCTTCAACGAGGCTGAACGGCTGTCCAAGGCGGACTTTCTCAATGCACTTTCGAAGTGGCCGTGGCTAAGCTTCTGCTTTGTGGATGACGGTTCGACCGATTCCACCGCCGAAAAGATTGCCCATCTTGAACGCCTTTCGCCGTCAGTGCGGGCGCTTTATCTTCCGAAGAACATGGGCAAGGCAGAGGCGGTCCGGACGGGTATCCGCTATCTCTGCAAAAATGCATGTGCCGACTACATCGGTTTCTGGGACGCCGACCTGGCGACGCCTCTAGACGAGATACCGTCGTTCATGCGTCACTTTGAGGAACGCCCACACATCAAGGCCGTTATCGGCTCCCGATGGCCTCACCTCGGCGGAAACATCCAGAGGAATAAAGCACGGAAACTCACGGGTTGGATAGCGAAGTCAATAATTCGCCGCATCCTAAAGGCACAGGTTTGGGATACGCAATGCGGAGCCAAGATATTTTCGCGCAGTCTTGCGGAGGAGATATTCGACAGCCCATTTCGCACAAAGTGGCTGTTCGACATTGAGCTGCTGATGCGGATTGGATGTCGCCGACTGTCTGACTTGGCCGTGGAACATCCCGTTCACGCCTGGTCGGACGTGCCTGGGTCCAAAGTGGGCATTGACACCATCACCGATTTCATCACTCTGATAAAATTGTCGCTTCTCCAACATAGGCAATGCATATCTATCTGAAATTGAAATCCAAACAGCTAATGTCGCCATGAAAGATTCTTTGATAGTATTCCTGACCATCTTTGGGGGCCTCGGCACATTCCTTCTCGGCATGAAGCATCTGTCCGAAGGGCTGCAGGCCATCTCGGGCAAGGGGTTGAGACGCTTCATGTCGCTTGCGACGACAAATCGGTTCGCCGGCATGACAACGGGAATCGTCTCCACGGTGATAGTGCAGTCTTCGTCGATCATCACCGTTATGGTGGTGGGATTCGTCTCATCGGGGATGCTCGACCTCACGCAGGCGATAAACGTCATCATTGGTTCGAACATTGGCACCACGACGACGGCATGGATTATCGCCTACGCGCCAGATGTGCGCCTTCTTGGGCTCGGCGTCGTTTCTGTCGGCGCGGTCTGCTACTTTTTCGTCAAGCGGGAGTTCTGGCACAATTTCGGCCTCGCGCTCATGGGGCTTGGATTCATCTTCATGGGGCTTTACTGGATAAAGGAAGGCGTGGAGCCGGTGAAGAGCAATCCTGCAGTGGTTGAGGTTTTCAAGTCCCTTGACGCAAAGAATCTTGCCGGGCTCTTGAAATGCGTACTCGTCTCTATGGTGTTTACCGCTGTCGTGCAGTCTTCCGCCGCGACGACGGCGATTGCGATGGCTCTGGCCACGCAGGGGCTAATCACCTTCGAGGCGGCGGCGGCCACCGTGTTCGGCATGAACATCGGCACGACCGTGACGGCGTGGATGGCAGCGTTCAACTCCACGACGGAGGCCCGGCGCACGGCGATGGCGCACACCATATTCAACGTGGCCGGAACGATTCTGCTGATTCCGCTCTTCATTCCGGTCATAATCCCGCTTGTAAAAGAACTTTTTCCGCGATATGCCACGGAAATTCCCGCGCCGATGGCGGCGGTCCATACCTTCTTCAACGTCGCGACGACGCTTGTGTTCATCCCGTTCGTGAGATACTTTGCCAAATTCGTCGAATGGCTTGTTCCCGCGAAGAAGAAGGAACCGCCGCGCCTCACCGTCCTGAATCCGAAAGTCAGGCAATCGCCCGTGATCGCTCTCGACCAGGCATCGCGCGAAGTGGCGTTCATGGCGGAATCGGATTTGTCGCTGCTCGGCAATGTGCGCAGAGTGATAGAAGGCACGGCGAACGAGCGCGAGGAAGAACACATTTTCAAGCGCGAAAGCATACTCGACAAGGTGCAGGGCGAAATCACGGAGTTCATTGGCGTTGTGATGATGAGCCGTCTCCCCAAAGACGTGGCCGAGCGCGCCAGGATGCTGCTCAGGCTCGCGGATGAATTCGAGTCCGTATCCGATGAAGCGCCGATGATCCTCAAGACCATACGCCGAATGCACGAAAGCGGACAAAAGATGTCCGCCGTCTCCGTAGCCGCGATCCTTGCCGTCCACGACCGCGCCGCCGCGTTTGGAGAGGCTGTTTCAACTGCGCTGAAGGCCGAAGGGTCAAAGATTCTCACGGCGAACATTCAGCCGATTCTCAATGAGTCTTCCGAACTGCGCGCCTTCATCCGCGAGACGCGCAGACAGCAGCTTTCCCGGCTCGGCGGCGACGAAGCAGCGCCAATGAGGGTGTTGATCGAACTCGACATCCTTAGTGCTTATGACCGCATGAGAAGCTGCTACGAGAATATCGCCGACGCGCTCCTCGGCGGTAAAGGGCGAGCAACGGCAACTTGAATTAAGGCGTTGCGGCGAGAAGCCTCTAAACGCGTCGTGTCCAGAACTAAACGCAAGTTCCGGAACTAAACGCAAGTTTATCAGATAACTTCCGCTTGTACTGCCATGAAGGATATGTTATAATTTATGCATGAATTCTCGATAAGGACGGATGAAGCCGCCCGCGTTCAAGATGGTTCTTACGGCAGTTGACAACTACACCTACATGCGCAAGGATGGTATCGTCATCTGCCCTATTTGTGCATTGAAACCGTGAAAGGAATTCAGCAATGAAAAGACTGCGTGGAGAAAAGGTGGCGGCATTATTTATGGCATTGTTTTTGTCTCTTTGTTTGTCTGGCGCACTTCCGGAGCGCACGGATTTGTTCACACGAACCTACAATGGAACTTACAATGTTACATCAACCGTGGAGTCCGTTGTCACTGGCGTAGGCAGGGTGAATTTGTTGGTTTGTGTTCCTTACCCAGAGAGCAACCGCTATCAGGACATTGTTTGGCGAAAGGAAATACCTGCAGACCTCATATCTTATTATCCAGAGACGGGACGTCCCTTCATCAAATTTGCCAAGCATGAACGAGACCTGGGACGGGTTCGAATAGAGAGGGATTTTGTTGTTACACTTTATAAAGTCAAGTTTGACTGGACGGCGGTCACAGAACTCTATCCATACGATACGGATGATGAGGAGTATAAGATATACACGCGGCGCTATCCTGCAGATGGCGACAGATACGAAGAAGCATACAACTGGATTTTAGAACAGAAAGAAACTATTCGTGCGCAATGCGGAAATGATGATCTGGAATATATCAAGAGTGCTTATCGTACAATAACAACCAATTTCACATACGGCAACTCTTCTTCGTTTTCTGACTCAATCATCAATAAAAGGGGTGATTGCGGACGTATTTCTTTTGCATTGTGCAATCTACTTCGGGCTGGAGGGATCCCAGCAAGGACAATGGTTTGTATTCGCCCCGATTCTGGATCACATGTCTGGATAGAGTTCTATCTTCAAAACTACGGATGGATTCCAGCGGATGCGACATTTGACCTTGAGCGCAGCGACAACTTCGAGTGGTTCGGCGAAAACAGAGACAATTGTATCGTTATGACATATGACACTGGCTTCTCCGTCGAGGCGGCAAATGGAAGTATCATGGAAAATGTATTCGTGCAGTGGATGGCATGGTGGTATTTCTGGTGGTGGGAAGGCGGGGTAGATGAAACGAGCCGCAGCGTGAATACCACAATGACTTTCGGTTCCAGAGCGGGGAAGATTGACTCAGCAGGAAAGTTTTTTGCAACAGATGATATGTTTGATGAATGGAAAACAAATAGCGAACATTCGGTGTTCACGTTTGATGCCTCTGCAAACAATAGTTGCAACGGAGGATTCATGATCAATAATTGGGGATGGTGCGCTTTTGAGCCGTCTCCGCTCGGATCGGCGATAAGGCTTGATTCAAACGATGGTCCTTGGACAATAGACAATCTTGACTTGCCAGAGGACTTTACCATACTTTCCATTGTTCGCTCTGTAGAACAAAATAATGCATCATTGTTTTGTCTGGGTTCATCGCTTCACGATCAGTGTGGCTTTGCGCTTGCATCCGGCGGGAAAGATATTATCACGTTATCGTATTGGGAGAACGGGACTCCACATGTCGACTTGATCTCAGCCAATGTTCCGCTTTCTTCGGAGAAGTATCATGCCTATGCAATAAGGGCAATGAGTAAAACGGTAGAACTTTTTGTTGACGGAGTAAAGGCAGGCGAAGCAAAGTTGAATGCTATTCCACAATATGGGCTTCAATTTATGGGCATAATATGGGGAAGCAATAATACAAAGCTAGGAATACCAGTTGGCGCGCGCATTGACGATTGGCGCTTCTGCAATTCGGCAATTTCCGACGCATCAATCGAGGCGTATGCAAACATTCTTGCGAAATATGATGAACACCCAGCGTTCATGCGTGTAGGAAAGTTCTATGTGCCGTATTATTGGTTGCACAGGTACTATCCCTCATCAACAAATTATGATACTCTTGTCGCGCAAACATCAGCCTCTAGCACAGCGATTTGGAAGTGCTTCGCCGCAGGTACCAATCCAACCGATCCAACTGATATATTTACTACAAAGATTGAATTAAAGGATAATGTCCCATACATTACTTGGACGCCCAATCTAAACACGAATGGCATTATGCGCAAATATACGATTTGGGGTACAACGGATCTCGTGGACAATGTTTGGCATTCGCCGACAAACTCTGCCGATCATTTTTTCAAGGTTACGATAGATATGCCCTAAAATAATTTTACCTTAAAGAAAGTATCGTCATGAGTAAAAAAGTATTGATAATCTCATCCTCACCGCATAAGGGTGGGAACCCGGACATCCTGTTCGCAGAAGGTGCGAAAGCGGCGGGGAATGAAGCCGAAAAGGTGTGGGTCATTCCTAAACATAGGCTACTGCACGAGCTGCTACGCCTGCCAGAAGACGGGCAGGTGCGTACGGTTTGATATAATGCTACACATCTTAAATCGTAAAAGGAGATAGAAGATCGTATGGCAACAACGCTATCAGCTGAGGAAATCAAATCCTTCAAAGGCCGGGGATGGTTGCACAACAAGGAGACCGACACCTTTTCCGCTCGCATCGTCACGGTGGGTGGCAAGGTCTCCGCCGACCAGCTTAAGGCCGTGGCAGAGGTTGCGCGGGAATTCGGCACGGGCGAAGTGACCTTCACATCTCGTCAGGGTATCGAAGTGCTTGGCGTGCCCGCCGACAAGACGACGGCCTTTGAGGCGGAACTCAAAGCGGTAGGACTTTCAGTCGGCGGCACTGGTCCAAGGGTACGGCCTGTCACCGCCTGTAAGGGTACGGTGTGTCCGCGCGGACTGATAGACACCTTTTCGCTCTCGCAGAAAATACACGAGCGCTTCTACATCGGTTGGCACGGCGTCACTCTTCCCGCCAAGTTCAAGATTGGCGTGGGCGGCTGTCCAAACAACTGCATCAAGCCGAATCTCAACGACATCGGCGTGACGGGCGCAGTCCTTCCTGATGGCGGACGTGGATATCGGATTACGCTTGGCGGTCACTGGGGACGCACAGGCGCCGCCGGAGTTCCAGTGCCAGTTCTGTTTAGCGGCGAAGATGACGTGCTGGCGTTTATCGACCGCACGCTTACCTTCTACCGTGACAACGGCCAACCGGGTGAACGCTTCTTCAAGACCCTTGAACGGGTCGGTTTCGACACCGTCCTCAAGATGATTGGCTGATGATTTATCTCGGATTTCCCGGAATAAGGATAGTAGCCTTCTGCGAGGGCAGCGAAGAGCGTGACATGGTCTGCGCTGGCGGCGTGTATGAACGCGGCAAGGTTAACGGCACAAAATTCATCACCGAGGTTAAGGCACTTGGCAAGAGCTTGGCATAGAGAGAGAACTTTATGAACTTCAAATACGGCAAGAAAGAGATGGAGTACCTCAAGTCGCGGGACAGGCGGCTTGGGGAGGTCATCGACCAGATCGGGCGAATCCGCTGGACAGTCGAACCGGACCTCTTTTCGGCGATAGTCCAGAACATCGTCTCGCAGCAGATCTCAGGCAGTGCAGCCGCATCGATTCTAGCAAGGATCGAGGAAACGCTTGGAGAAATCACGCCGAAGTCCGTTGCGAAAACCGCTGTTCAGACCTTCCGCGCGTGTGGAGTTTCGCTACGCAAGACGGAATACATCAAGGACTTCGCCGCAAAGGTGGTGTCGGGCGAACTTGACTTGTCCGCCGTCGCCAAGATGTCGGACGCGGAGGTGATTGCCACGCTCTCCTCCCTGCGCGGTATCGGCGTGTGGACGGCGGAGATGCTGCTGCTCTTCACGTTACAGCGTCCCGACATCCTGAGCTACGGCGACCTCGGAATCCATCGCGGAATGCGGATGGTCTATCGCCACCGCAAGATCACGAAGAAGCTTTTCGCGAAGTATCGCCGCCGTCTCTCGCCCTGCGGCAGCGTGGCGAGCTTCTACTTCTGGATGGTCGCCGGCGGCGCAATCCCCGAACTGACCGATCCGGCCTCTCGTGGAGAATAGCCAGTAAGGTGTTGATGTGAAAATGAAGCACGAGAGAGTCGTTTTCCTTGACTGGCTGCGGGTCATTGCCTGTTTCATGGTGATGGCCATACATTCGGCGGAGCCATTCTACCTTGGCGGCGAATCGCCTGACATTACGCATATCGCAAGCAGGTGGGACATGCTGTGGATCACAGTGACGGAATGTCTTTGCCGCGTCTGCGTGCCGTTGTTCGTCATGACGTCGTCATATCTGCTGTTCCCCGTGAATCGGCCGACCGGTGAGTTCTTCAGGCGTAGACTTATGCGTGTCGTGGTGCCGTTCGTCGGATGGGCGGTGGCGTATGTCTGGGCGGCAGGCGGCGATTTCTGGCGGCTTTTCTTCAACTTCCCGGATGAAGGCGGACATCTCTGGTTTGTGCCGATGCTGCTGGGGTTGTATCTCCTCATGCCTCTGCTCTCTCCGTGGGCGGAGAAAGTGACGGAACGTGAACTTAAAGGATGGCTCGCGATCTGGCTTTTGACGACGACGTTTCCGTTCCTCAGACGTGCATGGGAGACGCTTTACGGTGCACCGTCGTTTGGTGCCGTGCCGTATCTCTACGGCGAATGTCCGTGGAACATGTTCGGCACATTCCACTATGTGAGCGGATTCATTGGCTATATGCTGCTCGGTTTGTGGTTCCGCAAATTTGCCGCCAAGCTCAACTGGGCGAGAACTATTGCCAGGGCGTTGCCGCTGTGGATTGCGGGTGTCGCAATCGTCTGCATCCCCTTCTTCTTCTACACGGACAAGTTTCCGTTCTCCGCGCCGTATGCCCATGCCGTGAAGATGGAGATGAGCATCGAATACTGTTCGCTCGGCGTCGCATTGACGACAATCGCCGCGTTCATGGTCTTGCGCAAGCTGGACATCGGCGGCATGCTCTACGAAAGAATCGTCCGTCCCATCTCCGAGGCGAGCTATGGGATGTATCTTCTGCACATGTTCATTCTCGCTCCCGTGTCTGCCATATTGATACCGCGAATCTCCACCCCGCTCGCCATCTTGGCCACTGCTATGGCTTCTTTTGTCGCCTCTGCCTTCGTTGCACTTGTTCTGCGCAGAACACCCATTCTCGGGAAATGGGTTTGTTGAAGTAATCAACAAGTGAAATCACCTTGAATACCCTACGGGGGTATGGTATAATATTCGGCGATTTCAAAAGCGAACAAGGAAGGCAAAGTCCAATGAAGAAATGCATTGAGGACATAACATCGCTCCAGCTGCGATTGAAGAAGGTCGTCGGACAACTGAACGGCATACAGAAGATGCTTGCCGAGGACGTGCCCTGCGAGGACATCCTCACGCAGCTCAACGCGGTGAACGGGGCGCTTCACAGGATTTCGTTCATGATCCTTGATGGACATCTGCGGCATTGCGTCCGCGAGGGAATCGAAAAAGGCAATGCCGATGAGACGATAGAGGCGTTTGCGGAAGCGCTCGAGAACTTCTCGAAGATGGCGTAGGGGGGATTCCATGGACAAGATGTACGATTTGCTTGTTTCGTTCGCCAAGGTGTTCGCCGCCATGTCGCCGTGGCTAGTCATCGGCTTTTTCGCCGCCGGCATCATAGCCGTATGGATTCCAAGAGCATGGGTGAACCGCGTAATGGGCGGCAGCTCCGGGTTCTCCGGCATCCTACGCGCCGTGCTCGTTGGAGTGCCGCTCCCGATCTGCTCATGCGGCGTTCTTCCGATTGCGACTGGGCTTCGACGCAACGGCGCGGGGAAAGGCGCCACAGCCGCGTTCCTCATATCCACTCCCCAGACGGGAATCGACTCCATCCTTGCGACATACGCGCTGATGGGACCTGTATTCGCAATTGCCCGTCCGCTCGCCGCCGCGCTCACCGGTATCTTAGGCGGAGCCGTAGTCTCTGCGGTCGGCGGAGATGACGCAGCGACTTCTGCGGCGGAAGATGCGCTGCCCTCTTCGCGCGGGCTGAAAACGATCTTGTGGCAGGCTTACAGACGGCTTCTCGGCTCGGTCGTGAAACCGCTTTCCATCGGACTTGCAATCTCCGCTCTCGTGACCGTACTTGTTCCCGACGGCTTTTTCGCCGAAGCTTTCGGCGGCAGGGACTGGCTCGCGATGCCGGCGATGGCGATCATAGGCTTCCCGATGTACGTCTGCTCCACGGCGTCCATACCGATTGCGGCGTCGCTAATCCTGAAAGGCGTCTCGCCCGGCGCGGCATTCGTGTTCCTCATGGTAGGCCCCGCCATGAACGCGATGTCCGTGACGACGGTCGCGTCACTCATCGGTCGCAAGGCCGCCGCCGCGTATGTCGCAACGATCATCGCGGGCGCGATACTCTGCGGATGCGCAGTAAACTTCTTCACGGACGCCACTGCTGCGACGGAAGCCGCCCGGTGCGCCTCGCACGGACTCACGATGTTGCATTGGTCTTGCGCCGTGTTCCTCGCAGTCATGATGGCCTACAACCTGATCCGTCCCGTAAAGATGGCACATGCCAAACATGCTTGATGAAGAGCCGAAGATGACTATGTCAGTGGAAATGAGTAATCTCATTATGAGCCTGGTGTTGATCGCCGGCGCGCTTCCAACGGAAACGGTCTTCGCCGACGCTCTCCCCAAACCTTTAGACTCTGGTTCTTGTTTTGACCATACGGCTGAAATCCAGCGGAGGATAGACGCCGGGGGCGAGGTTGCAATCGGACCAGGGGACTACACTATCACTCAGCTGTTTCTCAGATCGAACCTTAAACTCCGCCTCAGAAACGGCACACATCTTGTCGGCGTCAAGGACCTGACGAAACCCGCCGCCTCGGCGCCCGGAATCCCCGATGTAAAGGGACGCTATCCGAGGTGGAACCGTGCCATGATCCGCGGATGGGGCGTTACGAACGTGACAATCGTCGGCGATGGTCCTGATGTTTGGCTGGACGGCCAGGACTCTTTCGATCCCGAAGGAGAGGAAGGTTATCGCGGGATCCACGGCATTCATCTCGACTACTGCACGAACGTCTTTCTGCAAGGTTATACCGTACGCAACTGCGGAAACTACGCGCACCTCATCGACGACTCTGCGAATGTGACGATTATTGACGTGAAGACGCGCGGTGGACACGATGGAGCTGACTTCCATTTCACCGACCACATCCGGGTGACGGGGTGTGATTTCCGCGCCGGCGACGATTGTGTCGCAGGGTATGGGAATCGAGACGTCATAGTCTCGAACTGCCTTCTCAACACAGCCTGCAGCCCCATCCGGTTCGGCGGAACGGACGTCCTTTTCACCGACTGCCGCGCATGGGGCCCTGGCGAATATCCCCATCGGTGGACATTGACGGACGACGAGAAAGCAAGAGGCGCTCCGGCGTCGCAAGTCAAAGGCCGACGCAACATGGGATGCTTCTACCAGTTCTGCACGACGGCGAAACGTCCCCTTCCAGCTCCGCCGCGCAACATAGTATTCCGCAACATTCGGGTGGAGAATGCCGGAAGATTCATCTGCACGCTGACTGGGCAAAAACGCATCTGGAGTTCAGGCCCGACCGCGCCGGAACTCACTTTCGAGAACGTCATTGCGACAGGTCTCGAGCGGCCTGGAGCCGTCTGCCCTGCGGACGACTCTCCCGTGATCATAAGACTCCGCTCATGCTCGTTCGAATTCAAGAATCGCGTCGACGCAGCATTCATCGCCGCCAACGCCACATTCGACGCAGAAAGCGTACGGCTTTCAAATGCCGATCGCCTGGTGGAGATTCATACCGACAAAGAACGTGTCTGCGTGCCGGAGTTCCCGAGCTGGCAAGTGGAATCGACGAACGCCCTTTTGAAGTTGATGCAATGAAAGTGCATATCAAACAATAGTCAAATTCCGATCACAAGCCGCCTCGGCACGATCTCCGGCGCACGCCTTCACCCTTTCCATGAACTCGGAAAGCTTTGCGATCGACTTCACCCCAGGTGACGTCTCGAGCGAACCGCTGGCGTCCACCACGTCCGCACCGGAGCGCATTACCTCAGCGACGTTTTCCGCGTTCACGCCACCCGCTAGAACGGTCTTCCACGGGCCTCGGCGGAGAGAGGTCTCGCCGTCGCCGTGGGACGAGTCGAAGAGAAGCGCGTCCGCCGGGGCGCCGCCCGCAAGCGCCCACACCTCAAACCCCTCCGCCCGAAGCGCGGCGACATCCTCGGAAGAGGCACGGCGGTGGAGCTGAACTATTCCTACGCCGGCGAAACGGGCGATCCTCGCAACCTCCGCGGCAGGTTCACCGCCGAAGACCCCCACCGCAGACGTCCTTCCCGAAAGCACCGACACTATCTCGCGCGCCTTTTCGGGAGTTACCATTCGCGGACTTCCCTCGACGAATATGACGCCTATGTAGTCCGCCCCCAGCCGCTCTGCCTCGGCCGCGAACGCGGCGTCGTTCACTCCGCATATCTTGATCTTGGGGTTCATTTGTCTCGGCCGTAGGCGTCGGCGAGCCACGTCTCGACATCAGCCCACTTGAACGGCGGTTCGCCGTGCAGGAAATGATTGCGGAACGGACGCCCGTCAAGAATGGCGTCTATCACCACCACGCCCTGTCCCTTGAACGGAACCTTGCCGAGTTCGACCTTCCCGTTGGCGGGGATCTCGAACTCGCGCGTGAAGTAGACCTGGCCGGTGGCCTTGTCAGAGAACGCGGCGCGGCCCTTCACTGGGCGCATGGCGTCGTTCACAGCCCATGCGGTGTGGTCGTCCACGACGCAGACGATCTGATTCCTCTGGGCGTTCTTCAGAGCGTAGTACGCGCGCTTTCTGCCGCCGTAGTAGTCTACCACGGCGTCGGAGAGCTGCGGCCATCCGTCGCGCACGTTCCACCAGATGAGGCCGTTGAAACGGGTGAACTTGCGGCTGCGGAAGAGCTCGCAGAACGTCTTCATGGCCTCGGCCTGGATGATCTGGCTCTGGGCGATGAACGTGTCCAAGTCGGTGTCCACGCCGCCGAACATGAGCCGTATCTGGTTCGTCATCAGATCATTGCGCTTCCAGAGTCCGCATTTGGTGAGGAGCGGATTGGACGCCTTCAGCCGCCATTCGTCGTTCCAGTCCAGCTTCGTGTGGTCTTTCTCGAATGCGGCCGGCTTGCCCTTCCACGGATAGACGCAGGCCTTTGTCATCATCTTTTCGATCGACTCCCTGTTGGGCGCGCCGTGATAGCCCATCTCCGAGGCGAACCAGCACGGCGAATTCGTGTAGTATGGAACCTTGTAGTAGGCGCGCGCGCCCCAGAGATGGTCCTCCGAAGGCTTGGCGAGGCCTTTGTGGACGTCGGGCGAATAGTACGGGCTAGATGGCAGATACGGGCGCGTCACGTCGAGGTCGAAGAGCGTGTCGGGGATGGTGCGGCGCGAGTTGCGGTCCTTGTTGGGGTCGCGCCCGAGCGCGCCAAGCTGCCAACGGAACGCGCCGTCGTTCTCGTTGTTGCCGCTCCAGAGAGCGAGCGAGGCGCGGTTGCGGAACTTGAGCACCACGGCGCGCACCTCCTCCTCCGTGGCCTTGGCGTAGGCGTCCGTCTGAGGGAACACACTGCAGCCCGTCATGAAGTCCTGCCACACCATGATGCCGTTCGCGTCGCAGTAGTCGAAGAACTCGTCGGGCTCGTACACGCCGCCGCCCCAGACGCGCACCATGTTGCAGTTGAGGTCGGTCCACATCTCAAGCGTGGGCTTGATGAACTTTCCGTCGCGGCCGTGGAAGGCGTCGAGCGGCACCCAGTTCGAGCCGCGCACATAGCAGGGTTCGCCGTTCACGCGGAAGAGGAACTGCCCTGGCCGGTCCGGGCCGTACACGTCGTCGCGCTCAAGCGTGATGGTGCGGATGCCTATCTTCTCAGAATGCGAAGCGAGGACGCCGCCGTCGGGGGCGAGAACCTCCAGGACAGCGTCGTAGAGCGCGGGCTCGCCCATGCCCGCCGGCCACCAGAAATCGGCATTGCCCACGTTCATGTACAGGCCGGGGAAATGGCCGTCCAGCCGCCAAAGCGACTCCGCAGCAACCTTGCCGTTTCTTGACAGGCGCGCGCGGACTTTCGCGCGACCTATGTTGCGGAACGGAGTCTGCACGCGGCAGCGGACAAGCAGGCTGGCGCTGCGCTTCCTGGCGTCTAGGCTGCGCACTATCCAGTCGGTCTGGTCGATGCGCACCGGCCCCTCCACATCCAGCGCAACGGATCGCCAAAGGCCGCTCACGAAAGCGCGCGGGAAGATGTCCCATCCCCCCATATGACCTGCCTTGCGGAACGGCTCGCCGTCGGCGCCGCCGCTCATTGAATATCCAAGTTCACCCACGGTCTGGAACTGCGCCTCGCACATGACGCTTCTCAGGAGCACCTGCACGGTGTTCTCGCCGTCCTTCAGCTTCTTGGTGACGTCGAAGCGGTGAGCGATGAACATGTTTGCCGCTTCGCCGATCTTCTCGCCGTTTAGAAACACGTCGGCGAGCGTGTCGATTCCCTCGAAGCGCAGCATGGCCCGTCCTCCGGCGGGGATCTGCGGCGTAACGAAAGTGCGAGTGTAGAGCCACTGATGGCCTTCGTATTTGCGGAGTTCAAGCGCATTGAGGCCTATCTCGGCGGGGGGCAGGATCCCGGCGTTGACGAGATCAAGCTCACAGTTGCCGGGCACGGCTGCCGGGACGCTCCGCACGTCGAGACCCGCTGGGATCGGGAGCGAGCGCACGGCGCCGTCGTCCGGCTGCGGGAAATAGTCGAGGCGCCATTCGCCGTCGAGCGACAGGGCATTGGCGGAAAACGCGGCGAAAGCCGCCGCGAGCAGAGCGGATGTCGTCTTCATGATGGTGCCTCCCCGCATGCGCTAGCTGTTTCTGAAACGTGCGGCGGCGCGGCGGAACCCATCGGCCGAGCCGGAGATCACGCGATCCTCCACAGAGAAGCTGAGGCGGAAATGCCCCTTCATGCCGAAGCCCGAGCCGGGCACGGCGAGGATGTTCTCGGCGAGAAGAGCGTCCACGAACGCTACGTCGTCTCCGCCCGGCGCCTCGGGGAAGAAGTAGAACGCACCCTGCGGCTTGAAGTAGCTGATGCCCGCGCCGTCAAGGACGGCGCACATCATCTCGCGGCGGCGGTCGTAGATGGAGCGGTCGGCCGACTCCTCGAGAAGGTCCATGGCCAGCTTCTGGCCGATAATAGGCGCGTTGACGAAGCCGAGCGTGCGGACGGTCATCGTGACGGCCGCGGCGAGCAGTTCGGCGTCCGGCATCTTCGGGCTCATCGCCACGAACCCGATTCTCTCGCCCGCGAACGAGAGGTTCTTCGAGAAGGATCCCATGACGACGGCGTATGGCGAAAGAGGAAGGACCGGCGCCACCTCCGCGCCGTCGTAGGCGAGGAAGCGGTACGGCTCGTCAGAGACGAGGAATACAGCCCTGTCGCGTTTCTCGTTGAGGCCGTCGACGAACGCGGCGAGCCTTTCGACTGTCTCGCGGGAGTAGACGGCTCCGGTTGGGTTGTTGGGGGAGTTGAACATGACGACTCGCGTCCTGTCGGTGACGGCGGCGGCCATCGCTTCGAAGTCCGGCGTGAAGTCCGGCGCCTTGGACGGGATCGCTTTCAGAACTCCGCCGAAGTGTCCGCAATAGCTGCCGTACTCCACGAAGTAGGGGGCAGGCACCAGCACCTCGTCGCCAGGCTCAATCACGGCGCGGAAGAAGCTCGTGAGCGCGCCGGCGGCGCCGCACGTCACGATCACATGCTCCGACTTGAGATCCACCTGCTGCTGGCGCGCGAGATGGGCGGCGAGCGCGGCGCGGAACGGCGGGAATCCGCTGTTGGGGCAATACCCTACGCCCATCGGCTTCACCACGTCGTCCGCAAGACGGATCATGGCGTCCCGCAGCTTCGCCGGCGGGGGGATGTCGGGATTGCCGAGGGAAAAGTCGAATACCTTGTCGGCTCCTACCTGCTTCTTCAGCTCGATGCCCTTCTCGAACATCTTGCGGATCCATGAAGCTCCGGCCATCTGGGCGCGGATCTGGTTTGCAATTATCTGCATTTCATCACCTTCCTTGCTGATTCCAAAGTGTTCCAGAGGAGCATCGTGATCGTCATGGGGCCCACGCCGCCCGGAACGGGCGTTATGGCGGAGGCCACCTGCGAGCACGAGGCAAAGTCTGCGTCGCCGACAAGTCGATAGCCCTTGGGCGCAGTCGGGTCCGGAACGCGGTTCACGCCCACGTCGATCACGACGGCGCCGGGCTTCAGCATGTCTCCTGTGAGCGTGTTCGGGCGCCCGGCGGCCACAACCACCACGTCCGCCCTTCGCGTATGCTCCGCAATGTCCGGCGTACCGGTGTGGCAGAGAGTGACGGTGGCGTTCGCGCCATGCGCCTTACGCGCAAAGAGCGCGGCAAGGGGCTTGCCGACGATGTTGGAGCGGCCTATCACCACCACGTGCTTCCCCGCGACGTCCATCCCCGCGGTCTCGACGAGCTTCATCACGCCGTGCGGCGTGCAGGGCAGGAAGCAGTCGTCGCCGAGCAGCATCCTGCCCACGTTCACCGGAGTGAATCCGTCAACGTCCTTCTCCGGGGATATGGCGTCGATGACTTTCCTCTCGGAGATCCCCTTTGGAAGAGGCAGCTGCACCAGTATTCCATGTATGGACGGATCTGCGTTGAACTGCGCGATCTTCGCAAGAAGCTCGTCTTCCGGCGCGTCTGCCGGCAGACGCACCTCCACCGACTTCATGCCCGCCTCTGCGCAGGCGCGCTCCTTGGCCGTCACATAGGATACCGACGCCGGGTTGTCACCCACTAGCATCACCGCGAGGCCGGGCACGACGCCCTTCTGCGACTTGAGCGCCGCGACACCTTCGGCTATTTCCGCGCGCAGACGTGCCGCCAGCTTCTTTCCGTCTATTATATTCGCTTGCATGGCTGTGTATTTTACCATAAAACCGCGGAAGGTAGAAGCGTCACTTGTTGTTGGAGGTTCCCCAAAATTTCTCTCCCGTCCGCCATCCGCCCGTGCGTAGTGCAGGTGCGTCCGGTTGTCGGAGCGGTCGTGCTTCGGCCCACTTGTTTTGAACAATGATTCCACCTTCCAGTATTGTCCCTATGGTAGGGTCACGCGTCCCGCGTGACCGCGGCGGCGTGGGGGCACGCCGCCCTACCTGTCTAGGGCAAGAGGTGAGCAGTTTATGCCGAGGGAGAGGAGGCGGAGCCTATGGGCGGCCGCGCGCTTCGCAAAGCATTCGAAGTCGCGCGGCTGCGGATCGCTCCAGAGAGCCTCGGCGTGGGCAAGCGCGCGCGGAAACATCTTCCACTCCAGCTCCGCGCGGTTGTGCGTCGATTCAGTCCAGGCGCACACCTCGCCGCCAAGCACGCGATGTTCGAATTCACGCGGGATGTTCTTGAAAGGCGAATAGAAGTAGGATCTCCTCAGGTCGAGCGGCTTCGCCTTCTTCGTCCAGAGCCTGTAGGGGAACGGATCCAACGCGCCAAGGCCGATTGGCAACGTGTAGTACGTCTCCATGCATGGGCTCATTACCACCTCGTACCCGTTCGTCACGAGATCGACTCCGGACTTGACGGTTCGCCAGCTCTGCACAATGGCGTCCTTGGGAAGAGCGGTTTCGCCGAACTCCGCGACAACTCCGAGATCTGCGCCGCCGTGCTTGACCTCCCACCCCATGGCCTTGCGGCCCTTCGCCGCCACATGCCGCTGCACCTCGCGGAACATCCACTTCTGAAGCTCGTTGGCATCCCTGAAGCCAAGCTCCTTCATGCGCTTTTGGCATTTCGGGCACTCGTTCCACCGTGTGCGCGGAGCTTCGTCGCCTCCCAAATGCACGACCTTGGCCGGGAACATGTCGCATACTTCGTCCATGACGTCCTTCAGGAACTGCATCGTCTTGTCGTTTCCCGCGCAGAGGACGTCTTCGAACACGCCCCACTGCGTTCCGGTCTCGGCGACGTCGCCCCTGCAGGAAAGTTCTGGATATGCGGCGAGGACAGACAGGACATGCCCCGGGAAGTCAATCTCGGGGACGACCTCTATGTGACGCTCGCGCGCGTATGCGACGATCTCGCGCACTTCGTCCTTGGTGTAGAAATAGGGTCCGTAGCGCTCGTTGTCGAAGCCCTTCTCCGCGCCGGGAGGCGGCGAGCTGCGCCTCACGGAGCCGACTTCCGCGAGCCGGGGCCACTTGTCTATGGCGAGCCGCCAGCCCTGATCCTCCGTGAGATGCCAGTGAAAGACGTTGTACTTGTAGTCCGCCATCACGTCGAGGAGCCTCTTCACCTCGCCCTTGCCGAAGAAGTGGCGGCCTTCGTCGACAAGAACTCCGCGCCAGCGGCTCTTCGGGGAATCCTCTATCGCGCAACAGGGATACGGCGCGTCGCCGAACTGCTGGAGGGTCTTCTCCGCGTAGAAGGCGCCGGCATCGTCCGACGACGCGATCGCAACTCCCTTTGGCGAGATTTCAAGCCTGTAGCCGTGCGTGGGGATCGACTTGTCGACGGTTTTCGTCACGGACGCGCCCTTCGGGCACCAGCCGCCTTTCCATTCCACCTTCCGGGGCATCGGCAGCAGCGCGGGGCGAGAGACTGCGGAGGCGAACTCAGGAAAGGGCCGTTCCGCCGCGAGGCGCGCATCCACTCCGAACACGCAGAGAAGAGTCGCGGCAACCTTACCTAGGGTCAGTTTAGTGCAATGTTTCATGAGAGGTAATTGCAAAATCCCTATTCCGCGCCATTCGCGAGCCAAGCCACGCGACTTGAAGAAACCCGCAGAAACGACTCTGCACGGCTGAAAAGTTCAGTGCGTCAATTATGCCAAATCCTCGCCTTTTGCGCAAGGAGGAAAATGCAAGTCACTGGTTAACAATACAGCCCAACCTCAGTTTTTCTGGCGTACGTCATCTTCCAAGATAGACATCTTCAAGGGATCTTCCAGAATTGACCGAGACGACGCCGAACGGCAGAAGGCGCGGAAGGAAATGGGCGTTGACGTCCTGCGCGGCGTGGCGCGAGGGGTCAAAGTCCACCTGCACGCGGAGGCCGGACGCCGAGACCGACCATCCCTCGTCCGGCGCGGCGAGCGCCTCCCGCGAAGGCTCCGCGGCGAGCTCGTAGACGACACGCCCGGAATCCGCCGTGAGCGAGCGCAGCGTCGTCATCTTCACCACGCGCCCCGCCTCGACGAACGCGACGTGCGTGCAGAGGCGCTCGATGTCGCCGAGGTCATGCGAGGAGATCACCATCGTCTGGCGGGCCCGACGTGCGAGGATGAAGTTGCGCAGGCGGTCGGCCTCAACGGGGTCAAGCCCGCCGAGGGGCTCGTCCAGCAGCACCACCTTTGGGTCGCCCAGGAAGGCCTGCGCGGAGAGGAGGCGCTTGCGCATGCCGTGCGAAAGCGAGTGGTAGGAGGCATTGGCGCGGTCGGCCAGATTGAAGGACGCCAAGAGGCGGCGCGACGCATCCTCGGCCTTGACGCGCGTCATGCCCTGGAGCATGCCCCACTGCGCGAGAAGCTCGCCTGGGCGGGAGTCCGGCGGCAGCTCGGAGTCCTGCGGGAGGATGCCCAGGAGACCGCCATGCACGCCGGCGTCGAACGCGCCGCGCCCGAGGATGTCGATCTCGCCGCCGTCGGGCTTCACGAACCCTGCAACTGACATCATCCACGTCGTCTTCCCCGAGCCGTTGCAACCCACCAGCCCCACCGTCGCGCCCGACGGCACGGCGAGCGTGAAGCCGTCCAGCGCGCGTCTGCGCCCATACCGCTTCACAAGCCCCTTCGTGGAGATCGCGGCGCTCACCTCGCATCCCTCCGAGAGAAGACCAGGTAGCCGCACGAAAGATAGAAGAGCCCCTGCACCGCGAGCATCACGGCGGAAAACGCGAAGCGCGGCGTGGACGTCGAGTAGAGCGCGCCCTTGAAATGCGACGGGCAGAGTATCTCGAGATGCACGAATGCTCCCGAAAGCCAGCTAAGGAGCCACGGCATCACCCCCAGGACCATCAGGGCGAGGATGCCGAGCGACGTCGCGCGCGAACCTGACTTCACGGTCTCGGACACACCCAGCGCCACGCCTATCCACGCAAGCGAGAGCAGCCACGCCTTCCCCGCGAACACGAGCATCTCCGGGAGGAGCGCCCCCGCCCCAGAGTCCGGCATGCGTGCGCACGCCATGGCGTATGCCACGAGCGCGCCGCCGGCGAGCCCCGGCAGAAGAAGCGCCGCAAGGCCGATGTACTTCCCGAGAACCCACTCGGCGCGGCGCACGCGGACGAGCATGAAGCGAACGGCGCCCGACTTCACGTCGTCGGCGATCCTGTTCGCCCCCGCGAGGAGCGACAGCATGGGGACCGCGAAGAACGTGAAGAATGCGTAGAGCAAGGCGAGCGGATGGCGCCCCACAAGCCCGGCATACAGGTCGGGGTCGTCGTCCACCGCCGACTTCACAAGCCCGCGGAACGGCTTCGACTTCCACACCACCCGCGTCACGGCGCCCTTGCCGTCCCCCTCCGGAAGGCCCAGCATCTTGGCGGCGTTCTTCTCGAGATGCCCCAGAAAGGACGTTGATCCGTACATGGAGACGGCGCTCGCGGAGAAGAACAGGAGCAGCACCAGAAGGAAGCGCCTGCTGCGGAACGCCTCCGCCACTTCGCATGCGGCAACGCCGAGGATGCGCCTCACGGCGTTCATCGCGCCTCCTGGCCTGGGGGCACGAGCTTGTCCTGGAGGCCCACGAGCGGCTCGGCGACTGACGGGTCCACGAAATCTATCAGGTTCAGCTGCGAGACGTCCGCGCGGGATTCCTCTCCCACGGCCGCCCCAAGCTCGTCGTAAGTTTCGGCTAGGGATATCCCCAGATCGCCCATGAGGCGCACGCCCAGTTCGTGCGAGAACTTCTCCTCGCCGGAAAGGCGCTCCGCCACGGCGGCGACGCTTTCGCCGATTTTCTGGTTCATGCGCGCCAACGCCTCGTCAAAGGCCTTCTCGCCCTCCGGACTCAGCTTAAGCCTCTTCACGGCGTTGGCGCGCGCTATCTCCACGCGGGCGCTCCACAGCTCCTTCGCCTCCTCGATGCGGGCGGCCAGGTTCTCCGGGCGCATCCTGCGCCGTCCGCCGCCGAACACGAACGGATTCGCGTTCGTGGACGCCGCCCTCGCCGCGACGTTGGTGGGCGCTGGCGCGGCGACGTTCGCAGCCACGTTCGTGGCCGCTTTCGGCGGCGCCCCCCTGCGCCCGGGGCGCTTAGCCTTCTCGGGCAGGTTCAACGCCTGCGTGAACGCGTCAAAGCCCATGCGCCTCCCGCTTTCGCGTTCGGACGCGCGGCTCTTCTCGAAGTTGGACTGCTCGCGCGCAAGCCGCTCGCGCGCGCCCCATCCGCCGAGCAGGACGCCCAGCAGAAAAACGGCAGGCAACGCCATGAAAAAGCCTTTCATAAGCATTGCCTCCGTTTCGCGCCGGCCATCAACGCCGGGCTTGGGTGGATGATCTTCAGAAGAGGATCGGCGTCCCGCGCTTGACGAACTGGATCGCCATGCCGAACGGGTCGCGCAACATCACCATGTCGAAACCAGGCTTGTGCACGGTCTCGAGAAGCTCCGCGCCGGCTGCGACGAGGCGCTTGGCGTCGGCATCGACATCCTCGGAGAGGAACGCGATGTGCATCGAGAGCGGCGCCGTGTTGTCCCAGCTGATGATCGGAGCGTTGCCGTTGCGGTAGAACTCCAGCGCCATCTGGCCCGTGGAGTCGACGATGAACGCGGGATGGACCTGCTTGAAGCCCAGGTTCGCGCACCACCAGTCCATGAGCTTCTGCGGCTCGGCGACGTTGTAGCCGACGTGTTCGAGCTTCATCGGCTCAGCCCTCCGCCTCTAGCGCGGCGTCCACCTCGTCGGTGGTCTCCATGTTCGTGAACACGTCCTGGACGTCCTCGAGATCCTCGAGCATCTCGACGAACTTGTTGATGGCCTTCGCGACGGCGACGTCGCTCACGGGCGCGGTCATGTTCGGGACGAGCCCGACGGACGAATTCTCCTCGTCGACTGCGATGCCGGCGTTCTTAACGGCGTCCATCACGGCGGTGAAGTCGTTCGGCTGGCACTTGACGGTGAAGCCGCCGTCCTCGGATAGGACGTCCTCGGCGCCCGCCTCGAGAGCCACCTCCATCACCTTGTCCTCGTCAAGGCCGTCAGCCGCCGGGACCATGATCTGGCCGAGACGGTCGAAGAGACGGCTCGCGCTACCCTGCTTGGCGAACTCCGTGCCGTTCTTCTTGAAGACATTGCCGACTTCGGCGGCGGCGCGGTTCTTGTTGTCGGTGAGCACGTTCACGACGATCGCGATTCCGCCCTTGATGCCCTCGTAGGAGGCGTCGACGAGCGCGGCGGACTCCAGTTCGCCTGTTCCCTTCTTGATGGCGCGCTCGATGTTGTCGTTGGGCATCTGCGCCGCCTTGGCCTTGGCGATGAGCGTGCGCAGCGTGGGGTTCGTGTTGGGATCGCCCCCCTTCGCCTTGACGACGATCGTGATCTCCTTGCCGAGTTTGGAAAAGATCTTGCCCTTCTTCGCGTCAGCTGCGCCTTTCGCGCGCTTGATTGTGGCCCAGTGGCTGTGACCTGACATGTTTTCTCCTGTTGGTTTTCGCTTGTTGTTTGAAAAACTCCGGATATTATACCGAAATCCCGCGCCCTTGGCAAGCGCGTTCAAAACGGCTTTCAGCCTTTGAGCATCATTGCCGTGAGAAGCTTCGAGAACCGGCCCGGATCGGGTACCGGCGACCCCTCGGCGACGAGTGCCTGGTCGTAGAGGAGCTCCACGGCGTCGGAGAGCGCGTCGCCGGAGAGCCCCTTGATCTTCTCCACAAGCGGATGGGAGGCGTTGATCTCGAGCGTCCGCTTCTCGTGCGGGACGTCCTGCTTCATTGCGCGGAGCATGCGCTCCATCGACGGAGAGAGCGCGTTCGCCCCGGCCACGAGGCAGCACGGCGAATCGGCCAGGCGCGTGGAGAGGCGCACGTCGGCCACGTGGTCCTTCAGCTGTTCCTTCACGGCGTCGAGGAACGGCTTGAGGTCGGCGGCGGCCTTGTCGAGGGCCTCCTTCTCCTTCTTCTGCTCCTTCTCGCTGCCGAACTGGACGTCGCCCTTCGCGACGTCCACGAGCTTCTTGCCCTCGTATTCGCGGAAGGAGTCCACCAGCCATTCATCCACGGGGTCCGTGAAGAAGAGCACGTCGCATCCATGGCGTAGCGCCTGCTCGATCTGCGGAGAGGTGCGGGCGTCGGCGAGGCGCTCGGCGGCGAGATAGTAGATGTCCTTCTGGTCGGCGGGCATGGCCTTGACGTAGTCGTCGAGGGAGATGAGCTTGCCGTCCGCCGTCTGGGCGCTTGGGTAGAGGACAAGCTTCTTGATCCGGTCCGCGTTGGCGTAGTCGGTGTGGATGCCCTCCTTTAGAACACGTCCGAACACGGAGTAGAACGCGTCATACCTCTTGCCCTCGTCGCCCTCCTTGCCGCGCTTGTCCTTGAGCTCTCCCAGCGTCGAGAGAATCTTCGACGTCACGGCGTTCTTGATCTTGCGGATCACGGCGTCGTCCTGGAGCATTTCGCGCGAGACGTTGAGCGGCAGGTCGGCGGAATCCACCACGCCCTTGACGAAGCGGAGATAGTCCGGGAGAAGCATCTCGAAGTCGTCGCCGATGAACACGTTGCGCACGTAGAGCGAAAGCCCCTTCTTGGTGTTCGGCATGTAGATGTCCATGCCCGCCGTCTTGGGGATGAAAAGAAGCGCCTTGAACTCCACCTGGCCTTCGCCGGAGAAGTGGATTGCCTCCAGCGGTTCCTCCCAGTCGTGGGTGAGATGGCGGTAGAACTCGGAATACTCCTCTGGCTTGACGTCCTTCTTGGGGCGTTTCCAGAGGGCGGTCATTGTGTTCAGGGGCTTGGGCGGCTCGGGCGCCGCGTCGTCCTTCTTGTCCTTGTCGTCGTCCTTCTTCTCCTCGGGAAGACCCTTGAAGAAGATGGGGTATGCTATGAAGTCGGAATAGGCCTTGACGAGCTCGCGCAGGCGCCACTCGTCAAGATACTCCTCGAACTCCGGCCGAAGATGGAGCATCACGCTGGTGCCCGGGGCGTCACGGGATCCGTCCTCCACGGTGTAGGCCCCCGCTCCGTCGGACTCCCAGATGTAGGCGGCGTCCTCTCCGCGCTTTCTGGAGACCACGCGCACCTTGTCGGACACCATGAACGCCGCGTAGAAGCCCACGCCGAACTGCCCGATGAGCTCGGGGAGGTTGGCTCCGCCCTTCTCGGCGAGCGCGGCGCGGAACGCCTTGGTACCCGACGAGGCGATGGTGCCGAGGTTCTTCTCAAGCTCCTCGGCGTTCATGCCGGCGCCGTTGTCGGAGACCATGAGCGTCTTTGAGTCCTTGTCGGCCACAAGGTCGATCCGCCATTCCGGGTTGTCGGCGACGAGCTCCGGCTGCGTGAGACCCAGGTATTTCGCGCGGTCTATGGCGTCGGAGGCGTTGGATATCAGCTCGCGGAGGAATATCTCCTTCTTGGAATAGAGCGAATTCACTACGAGGTCGAGCATCTCCTTGATCTCGGCCTTGAACAGATGGTTTTTCTTTTCCACTTCGTATGTCCTTCATGCATCCAAAGGCCGCGGCACCATGCCGCGGACCTTCGGAAGAGTTGAATATGATACCACTTCCCGCCCGACGCCGCAAGCATACATCGCGACAGAATGCCGTTTCGCCGTTTCCGGAGTTAGAGCTGGATGGGGCGCAAGGTACAACGGAGGAGGTACTTCTCGCCGTGTTGAGAACATCGGCCACAGGAAAGGTTCAAAGATCGGTCCAGTCGTACTGGAGCAGCGCACCATGAACGGAAGTTGAATATAGCGACTGCGCACGCGTGCGGATCGCCTGCGTCCAGGAAAGCGGAGGGGCGATGAAATCGTGGGCGGTGAAAAGGCCGGGCTCCGCCGCAATAGCATGGGCGGCGGCGACGGCGAGGCGCCCCGTCGTAACGACCATCGGATTCTTCCCGAAACGGCGTTTCGCTTCGTTGCCAAGCGCGATCAGCTCCCCTGCGCGTCGGCCAACGAGCGAGGCACCCAGCAAGTAGAGCATCTTCGCCGTCTCTTCGTCGTCATACCGACAGTGGTAATAATGCCTCGCCGCGCCGATTTCGCCGCAGGCGCAGAGATCGGGAATGAAAATGGCGCGATTCGCGTTGGCGCGGACAATCGACACGCCATTCGTCCGTGCCCCGTCGATCGCAAGGACAAGCGGCTGGTGCCGTTCGGCACCCGGCGGGACAATTTCGACGACGGGCATTTTGTAACCGTCTGAAACAGCATAAAAAGTGCACATGACTTTCGTGCCGTCGGCAAGCGTCGATTCCGAAACGACAGTGCGCGCGCCGACGCGGCTCTCGTCGATGTCCGCCAGCATACGCACCTTCTTCGCGCGAGCAGGGTCGGCCTGGCCGGCACGGACGGCAAGCGCCGCGTCCAGCTCGTCGTTGAGAGAGTCGTATATGCTCTTGAATCCGTCAAGAGAGCGGACGCGCCCTTCCGGCGCGACCCAGAGGTCCTGTTCGGCAGGACCGAAGTCCTGTTTTGCCGTGTCGAACTCCGGCTCGTCAAACACAGCGGTCTCGTTGCGGAGCTGGCGGACCAGGTAAGTCACGGACTGCCGCATGAGCTGTTCGTTGTAGCCGTGCGGGCCAGGGGAGGAGAAGAAGTCGTACCATCCAGAACGCCCAAGGTTCCGCGCGACGCACTGCAGAAGCCGCGCCGTGGCAAGCGTGCCGGAGAACGGTATCATGTCATCGCCGCGGCCGAGCATCAAGACCGGGTTCCCTCCAAGAAGCGGATAGGCAGCATGGTTGAGACCATCGGCGAGCTGCCCGAAGATCAGCTGTTCGCAGTCCGCCAGAAGACGCCATCTAGTCTGTTCGTGCAGATTCGAGAGATAGCAGGAGGTGGCAGTGGCCTTGATACGGGGGTCGATCGCGGAGAGCATCACGCTCTGGGTGCCGCCGCCGGAGTTTCCCATGGATCCGTAGCCGTCATGGCGGATGTCGGCGCGTGTGTCAAGATAGTCCATCGCGCGCATGGCGTCCCAGAGCTCAAACACGGCGAAGTTATGGCCGAGCAGCATGGCGTTGACGCCCATGCGCAGATGGTTCTCGACGGGCGAACCCGCGTCATCCTCCGGAGATTGGCGGCGTTCGCCCTGTCCGAGCGGATCGACGACGAACGAGGCCAGGCCGTTTTTCGCCGCCATTACGGCAAGGCGCTGGTATTTCGGCGCATGCTTGCCGTTGTCCGCATGGCCGCAGAGCTCGACGGCGGCGGGATACGGCGGGTTGAAACGCGAAGCGTCCGGGAGGTAGAGATTGGCGGTTACGAACATTCCCGGGCGGCTCTCGAAAAGGACCTTCTCCACGCGGTAGGCGTTGCGCCGCACGACGCCCGCCACTTTCGCGTTGAGGGGAGTGCGTTCGGGGAATCCGCCCATGCGCTCGATCATCTTCGTACGCAGGGCGGCGCGGCGCGCGTCGAAACCGGCAGTAGAAGAGATGGAGGTCCATGCCTCGTCGGCGTCGGCATCGAGCGAGAAGAGCTTTTTGTAGAACGCGTCCCACGACGAATATTTCGCGTCCTGGGCGAGAACAGGCGCGGACAGCACCTCGGCCGCAAGCGGAGCAAAGGGCGGCGGCGGCGGCTGGAGCAGTTCGCATTTCCCGAGGTTCTCCGCCTCGCTTGGCTTCAGGCATGACGCGGCGGTGATGTTGCGAAGGACGATGTTCTCGGGGGGGAGGCGCGCATCGCCATGCAGCGAATAGAGCCTGCGGACAGTTCCCTCTGCCCTGACATTCTCCACGCGGACGCCGTAGATGCGGGTGACGATGTGTTCGCGCGGGGGATATTTTCCCCACTGGTAGTTTATGTTCATGGCAAGGTCCACCAGCGAGTCGATATTCGCCGTAGCGGAGACCTCCACATTGGAAACGGCCACGTTCTCGATGTAGGCGCCTTTCCGGTCGCTCGTCTTGACTCGTACCACGGCGAAGAGTCGATCCGTCACCTTGCAGTCGTGGAGCGATATGTTGCGGACACCTCCGGAGACTTCGCTTCCAACGCCGATGAGGGTGTGCGCCCGCTTCACGGTGCAGTTGCGAATCTCCACGTTCTCGCACGGCACGCCGACGCGCCGCCCGTCGCGGTCACGCCCTGACTTGATGACGAATCCGTCGTCCCCCTGGTCGAGAGAGCAGCCCTCGATCAGCACGTTGCGCGAGGCGTTCACGTCTATGCCGTCGTTGTTGTGGCCCATCGCCTTGATGTCCAGCCCGCGCACCGCCACGCCGTCGCAGAGGCGCAGATGCACGCACCAGAGCGGGCTGTAGCGCAGGCGGAAGCCCTCCAGCCGCACGTCGCGGCAGCGCTCGAACTCCACGAAGCAGGGGCGTATGCGCGCAGTGCGCAAGTCCTCGAAGCGACGCTCCTCCACCGGGGTGTCGTTCTCGCCCCAAGCGTACAGGCGGCGTTGGTTCTCGAACATCGTGGCGGTGTCGCGCAGGAACCATTCGCGCCAGAGGCCCATGCGCGTGGTGAGCGTTCCGCCGCCGGTGATGGAGACGTTCGTGGCGCCGTAGGCGTAGATGAGCGGGGAGAGGCCGTAGAACTCGATTGCGGAATAGCTCGACCGCACAGCCGGAAGGTAGGCAGAGGGATCGTCGGGGAAGACGAGGGTGGCGCCGTCGGCGAGGTGCAGCTCCACGTTCGACCTGAGATGCACGGCCCTTTTCGAGAGCCATTCGCCCGGCGGCACCGTGACGCGTCCGCCGCCCGCGGCGGCGGCGGCCTCTATCTGCGGCTGCAGGTCCAGCGGCTTCGCGTTGTTGTATGTGGAGGAGAGCCGTATCGTGCGCACAAGCGTATGGCTTTCGCCGGGTTTGAGGACGTAGGCGGCGCTGGGCGTCATCGTGCCGCTCTCCACGCACACGAACTTGCGCCAGTCGTCCGCTTCGATCGGCGAGACAGTCTTTGAGAGATGGCTTTCCGCGTGAGGCCGCCACATCCGCCGCCCGCAGCCGGCAGATCCGTCGGCAAAGGCGAACGTGCGCCCCAGGATAGGATCGTCAAGCGTGTACACTTCCGCGTCCTCGCCCTCCAGGCGGCATTTCACAGAATCGCCCACGGCGAAGTATGGATGGAACGCCTCGGTGACCTTGAACGGATCGCTTCCAGTGTTCTTGCCCGTCATCGTGACGGTGAGGCAGTGGTTCATGCGCACGGTGACCGTGAGCGAAAAGTCGTGCGGGAAAAGGCGCCGCGTCTCCTCGTCTGAGTCAAGGCGCAGCGTAAGCATGGTGTCGCCACTTGAAGGTCTGGTGGTGCCGACAACCTTGAAGTCCCGGTAGCGGGCGATTCCGTGGCGCGCCGAATCCTCGCGCGGCCCCAGGCCGGCGAACCACGGCCAGCAGAGCGGCATCCCGCCGGTGCCCGTCTTCGAGACGAAGAAGACCTCGTTGCCCCCTTCCGGCACATAGGATGTGACGCGTGCGCCGTGCGTATCCACGGAGACCACGCCGCACATGTTCGTGATCGTGATTATCGCTGCAAAGAAGGCGTTCATCAGCGTGGGTTGGTTGGATTGAGGACGCCCGGCATCACTTCGCCGCCGGGGATGAACATGAAGAGCTTGGCGCGGCGGTCAGATTCGCCGATGAAGATCGTGCCGTCGGCGCCGGTGCACATGGCGTCGAACTGATAGGCGATCTTGGCGTAGTAGGGGCTGCGGTCGACGCCGAGGACGCCCCAGTCTAGGTGGCCTTCGTCAGAGCGGAACGAGAAGAGGCGGCAGACGTTGTCCTTCTCTCCGGCGATCAGGTAGAGCCGGCCGTCCTTGCCGATCGTGGCGGCGCGGATGCGGCGTTCGACGCGGGGCTTGCCCCAGTTGAGAAGCTTGCAGGAGTTCGGGTAGGCGGTGAACACAAAGCCGTCGGAGGAGGTGCCGACCAGCGTGCCGTCCTTGAGCGCGAAGAGCTGTTCCACCACGGGGAAGGCGTTGCAGGCCTGAGTCTCCCAGTATTCGCCGGGGACGCGCATCATGGCGGAGCCGAAAGAGCCTGTGCGGGGATCGTAGAAGCGAAGGAGTCCGTTGTCGCCGGAAGACCAGACGACGCCGTCCGGGGCGACGGCGAGTGCGCGCGGGACGCCGCGCCAGCTGCGTTCGGGCCCGGGATAGGAGAGCATCTCCATCCACTTGCCGAGTCTGCGCACGGAGCGTTTCGCGATGTCGTAGGCGAAGAGCTCGGCGTGCGGATAGCCGAGACCGTAGATTACGGAGCGTTCGGCGTCGATGGCCATGGCGTAGATGGATTCGCCGGGGAGCGGGATGCCGAGATCGACGACCTTTGCGGGGGCGCCTTCTAGGTAGACGTCGGAATCGCCCTTGGCGGGATCGTAGGCGAAGAGATGTCCGCCCTCGTAGCCGGCGTAGCGCGATTCGATGTCGGCCCAGAGCTGATTCTCGATGGCGCGGCGGCCTTCCGGCATCTTTCTGGAGAGGACGAGCAGCTCGTGCTCGTTCTTGCCGCCGCCGATGTAGATGGTGCCGTCCTTCCCTTCCACGAGGCATCCGTGCACGCCCTGCGTATTGGGAAGCACGCCAAGGGGGAAGACCTTGTTGACGCGCGCGTCCCACACGAACAGTTGGCTGGTCTTGCCGCTTGTGGAGCCGTAGATCTTGCCGTTTCCGCCGTGGGCGAGGAGCGCGGTGATCGGCGAGGAATCGGCGGCGATTTCAGTGGCGCCGGGGTAGCCGAGGTCGCGGAAGTCAAGCCGCTGCGCGTCGCAGTGCGGGTTGACGCACTTCTGAGCGAAGAGGGGTTGAAAAGTTAAAGAGTTGAAAAGTTGAAAAGTTATGGCTATTGTCAAGAGACGTTTCATGGCAAAATCCCTTTCTTATTTTTCCTTCGAGGGGTCGTAGGCGAAAAGGCCCATAGAGAACGGCCAGCGGCGGCCCACTTTGCCGACGGTCTGCGCTTCATCGCGCTCCTCCACGGCGCCCACGAAATAGATGCGTCCGTCCTTCTGTCCGGTGCAGGCGCCGCCGAGGCCGAAGCAGAGGCGTCCGGCGTCGGTGACCATGAGGCCGAGCGCCTCGCGTTGCCGCTTCTTCAGGTCGTAGCGCATCAGGTAGGAGACAGGCGGGAAGTATCCGCCGGCGAGCTTCGCCTGGAAGTCCTCTTCGTCGTGGACGTCCCAGGATGTCCCGACGTAGTCGAAGGAGCCGGAGGCGGTTGGGGCGAAGTAGATGCGGCGGTCGTTGGCGATGGTGAACGCGAGGGTGGCGAACGGGATCTGGCGGACGTTGGTCTCTTTCCAGTACTGCGGGGCGGTGAGCGGGATGATGTAGTCGATCTTCCCTTCGGGGCCGTTGTGGACGTCGTAGCGGAAGAGCATCGAATTGCCGCCGATGATGCCGTATGCGACCTTCTCGACGGGGTCCCATTCTACGACGCGCCAGATGACTTTGCGGTCGATCATGGGCTTCGACATGGTGCGCGGCAGCACGCGGTTGTCGATCTGGAGGCGGATGTTCGGGAGGTCGATCACCTCGTCCTTCTTCACGTCGTATTTCCAGATCTGGGCGACGGGGAAGGAGCCGTATACGTTGCCTTCGTCGTCGGCGAAGATCGTGCGGCAGATGTCCCAGTCGTCCACTTTGCCGAGGTCGCGGGTGAACTTGCCGGCGATGTCGTGCATGTAGAGGTGGCCGTCTTCGGCGAGGCCGTAGAGGCGCATGTACTTGGGGTCCATGACCATGCCGAGCAGTCCGAAGTGCCGGCTGATCTTGCCGAGGACTTCGAGTTTGCCGGTGCTGGGGCGGTATCTGTACCAGAATGCGCCGAGGTAGGAGGACGGGTCGATGCATTCGGGGCCGGTGTCTTCGTTGAGGGAGCCGAAGTAGACGTTGCCTTCGGCGTCTTCGCCCATGCGAACGTGTATCTTGCCGTTGGTGTTGATGCCGGCGCCGCGTTCGCCGTGGAGTTCGGTGAGGTCGGCGACGTGGCGCATCGTCTCGGTGGCGGGGTCGAATTCGTAGAAGTGGGCGGCTTCGGCGTGGGTGCAGAGCCCGATGTAGATCTTGCCGCTTTTGGCACCGTAGAGGGCGCTCCACATCGATTCTTCGCGGTGGTTGCCGACGAAGCGGTAGTGCTTGACGGTGGCCTTGGGCTCTTTGGAGAAGTCGATCTTCTGCGCTGCGGCGGGGTGGGGGGCGAACGCGAACGCGAGGATGAGCAAAGAGGCGAGACATCTGCGCGTGGCGGGGTTTTGGAGAGGTTGGGCAGGGTGTGGCATGGTGGTCTTTGTGTTTACAGGAAGTTGTGTGAAAGTATAGCACATTTCAGGCGGAATGTGGATGGAGAAGTGAATCTGGGCGGCAATCTTGCGCGAGGGGCCGGGGAATGGTAAAATATCAAGCGTCCGCCAAAGATGGCGCAATCAATCAAGGAGAATGTCATGAACAGAATCATCATAGCAGCCGCGGCCTGCCTCATCGCCGCCGCCACGTTCGCCGCCCAGTGCTGCGGCACCACACAGGCCGGCAAGCGCTGCAAGCGCGAAGCGGCCGAGGGCAGCAAATACTGCATCGGCCACGCAGACCAGGCGAAGGCGGCCGAGGCCAAGGAGAAAGCCTCCGAGAAAGGCGCCAAAGCCCCCGCCAACGCCAAGCTGAAGGACGACGGCACATGCTGGGCCATCACCGAAGCCGGCACGCGCTGCAAGCACAAGAAGGACGGCGAAAGCGACTACTGCAAGCAGCACGGCCCCAACGTCAAGGCCAAGAAGCCCGGCGGCCTCTGCCGCGCGCTGAAATGGGACGGCGAGCGCTGCTCCCGCACAGCCGAAGGCGATTTCCTCTACTGCAAGCAGCACCGCAAGCAGCCTGCCGGCAAGTAGCAGATGCCGCGCCTGGACACAATCCTCGTGGCGCGCCACCCAGACTTGTCCAGAACGCGCATCGAGGGGCTCATCAAGGCCGGACACGTGACAGTGAACGGCGTGCCGGCGACGAAGGCCGGGCAGAAGGCGGAAGAGACGGACGACATTGTCCTGACCATCCCGCCGCCTGTCCCGGCCGTTCCCGTCGCAGAGTCCATCCCCCTTTCGGTGCTCTACGAGGACGACGACGTGATAGTGGTGGACAAGCCGGCCGGGCTGGTGGTCCACCCCGCGCCGGGACACTGCTCAGGAACGCTGGTTAACGCCCTTCTGCACCACTGTCCGGCGCTTTCCGACATCGGCGGAGTGGCGCGTCCGGGGATAGTGCATCGCCTTGACATGGACACGTCGGGCGTGATGATCGCGGCGAAGACGCAGCGCGCGATGGACGTGCTGGCGAAGGAGTTCGCCTCGCACGCGAACATGGAGAAGACGTATCTGGCCGTCGTCCACGGCGCGCCCGTCCCCAACGAGGGGCGCATCGAGAACATGATAGGCCGTTCGCCCTTCGACCGCAAGAAGATGGCGATAGTGGAGCGCGGCGGCAAAATAGCCGTGACGCGCTGGAGGCTCGTCGCGCGCGACGCGGCGACGGGGCTTTCGCTCGTGCGGTGCGACATCGAGACGGGGCGCACGCACCAGATCCGCGTGCACATGGCTGCGATCGGGACGCCCATCGCGGGCGACGACGTCTACGGCCGGCCGCGGCTCGACAAACGTCTGCCGAACCCGCCTGCCCGCCAGCTGCTGCACGCGTGGCGCCTCTCGCTGAGGCATCCGGTCACGCGCGAGCCGCTGACGTTCGAGGCGCCGCTGCCTGCGGACTTCGGGAAGTGGGACCTGGGCGGCGCCTAGGTCACTTCATCTTGGCGAAGGCCTGCTTGAGGTCGGCGATGATGTCGTCGGCGTCCTCGAGGCCCACGGAGAAGCGCACGAGCTCAGGAGGGATGCCGGCGGCGCGGAGCTGCGCGTCGGAGAGCTGGCGGTGCGTGTGCGAGGCGGGGTGCAGCACGCAGCTGCGCGCGTCGGCGACATGGGTGACGATCTCGATCATCTTGAGCGCGTCCATGAACTTGATGGACTTGGCGCGTCCGCCCTTGATGCCGAACGTCATCACGCCGCAGGGGAGTCCGCCGTCGAACTGGCGCTTGGCGAGCTTGTAGTACGGGGAGTCCGGAAGGCCGGCGTAGTTCACCCACGCGACCTGGGGCTGCTTCTTGAGCCACTTCGCCACCTTGAGCGCGGACTCCGCGTGGCGGCGGATGCGCAGGTGGAGCGATTCGAGGTGGATGTTGAGAAGGTATGCGTTGAACGGCGAGGGGATGGAGCCGAAGTCGCGCATGAGATGGGCGGTGGCCTTCACGATGTAGGCCATCTTGCCGAAGGTCTTGACGTATGAGAGGCCGTGGTAGGATGGATCGGGGGCGACAAGGCCGGCGAAGCGCTCGGGATACTTCGACCAGTCGAAGTTGCCGGAGTCGACTATCGCGCCGCCCACCTGGGCGGCGTGGCCGTCCATGTACTTGGTGGTGGAGTGCACCACGATGTCGGCGCCGAACTCGATCGGGCGGCAGAGGACTGGCGTCGCGAACGTGTTGTCGACGATCAGGGGCACGCCCTTCTTGTGGGCGATGCGGGCGAACTTGCGGATGTCGAGGACAGTGCCGGAGGGGTTGGCCACGGTCTCGCCGAAGACGCACTTGGTGTTGGGGCGGAACGCGGCGAGGATGTCCTTCTCGCAGGCGTCGGGGTCGACGAACGTCACTTCGATGCCGAGTTTGCGGAGGGAGCTGTCGAAGAGCGTGAATGTGCCGCCGTAGATGTGGGCGGAGCACACGAAGTGGTCGCCGGAGTTGCAGAGGTTGATCACCGAGAATGTGGAGGCGGCCTGGCCGGAGCTTGTGAGGATGCCGGCTATGCCCCCTTCCAGCTGCGCGATCTTCTGCGCGACGGCATCGTTGGTCGGGTTGGCGAGACGCGTGTAGAAGTAGCCGGAGGCCTTGAGGTCGAAGAGGTCGGCCATCTGCTGGGAGGTCTCGTAGCGGAAGGTCGTGGAGGCGACGATCGGGGGCTGGCGGGGTTCGCCGCGCTTCGGCTGCCATCCGCCCTGGACGCAGAGAGTGTCTATTTTCATGGTCGTTGGTCGTTAGTGGTTAGCGGGTCAGCTTTGCGGCCGAGGGGGGGTCGAAGAAAAAGGCGCAGTCGGGGTGCATCTGAAGGATGGAGCCCGGGCAGAGGTTGGTGACGGGGCCTTCGATGCAGCCCTTCACGGCGTCGGCCTTGCGGGCGTCGGGGCAGGTGCAGACGATGGCGCGGGACCACATGATCTGCTTGACCGTCATGGAGAATGCGTGCGTGGGGACGGACGCGAGGTCGGGGAACCATCCTTCGCCGACCTGCTGCATGCGGCACTTCTCGTCGAGGGGGACGACCTTGTAGGCCTCGTTGGTGTCGAAGTCGGCCGGCGGGTCGTTGAATGCTATGTGTCCGTTCTCGCCGAAGCCGATGCAGGCGACGTCTATTGGGGCGGCACGGACGAGGTTCTTGAGGCGCTCGCACTCCGCCGCCGGATCGGCGGCCTCGCCGTCGACCTCGTTGAAGACCTTCATCGGCTGAGGGGTCTTGGAGACGAAGCGCTCGCGCATGTAGCCGCGGAAGCTCGCCTTGTGGGAGACGGGGAGGCCGACGTATTCGTCGAGGTGGAAGCCGGTGACCTTGGGCCAGTCGATTCCGGGCTCGGCGACGAGCGCGGCGAGAAATTCGAACTGGCTGGCGCCGGTGGCCACGATGATGCGGGCCTCGCCGCGTTCTGCGATGGCGCGGCGGATTTTGTCGGCGGCGGCGGCGGCGGCGTGCGCGGCCATGTCCGCCTTGTCTTTGCCTATGTAGATGTTCATGTTGATCCTTTCGGTGGTTTGTAGTTGGTAGATGGTGGAACGGCTACTTCCCGCTGCGGGGCTTTTTGCCTCTGGGCCTCTGCTTCTTTTTCTTCGCGACCGGGGCGTTCTCGTCGCGCGCCTTCTTGGCGGCGATCTCCGCGCCGAGCTCGGCGCCGTCCTTGCGGGTTCTAGCCTTGAGGAGCATGTTGAGCGGCGCGCCCTCGAGCCCGAAGCGGGCGCGTATGGCCTTTTCAAGATATGACTTGTAGGCGGGGGTGACGAGCTGCGGGTCGTTCACGAAGAGGCGGATCGTCTGCGGATCCACGCCCACCTGGAGCGCGTAGTAGACCTTGAGGCGCCTGCCGTTCTTCATCGGGGCGAGAGTGCGCCGCGTGGCCTCCACGAGCGTGCGGTTGAGGATACCGGTGGGGATCTTGGCGCGGACGGACGAGGCGGCGGAGTCGATTGCGTCCACCGTGCGGCGGATGTTGTAGCCTGTCTTGGCGCTGCAGAAGACGATGGGGGCGTATGAGATGAACGGCATCATGCCGCGGATCACCTCGGCGGCCTTCGTCTCGGTGATGCCCTTCTCGAGGGCGAGGTCCCACTTGTTCATCAGAAGGACGCACGCCTTCGACGCGTCCATTATCTTGCCGACGATGCGCATGTCCTGGCGCACGGGGCCGAGCTCGGACTCCAGGACGAGCAGCACGACGTCGGCCTCTTCGATGGCGCGTTCGCTGCGGAAGAGGGAGAAGTTGTCGACGGAGGTCTTCGACATCTGCGTGTGGCGCTTCATGCCGGCGGTGTCGACGAGGACGTATCTGCGGGCGGTGGGTCCGGAGCCGATGGTGAACGGGACGTCCACGCAGTCGCGCGTGGTGCCGGGGATGTCGGAGACTATTACGCGGTCGGCGTTGAGGAGGCGGTTGATGTAGGAGCTCTTGCCGGCGTTGGGGCGGCCGACGACCGCGACTCTTAGGGGACGGGCCTCGTCGGCGGAGGCGGAGGCGGGCGGGTGCCTCGCGGTGGCGAACGAGAGGAGATCCGGGACCCCGCGGCCGTGTTCGGCGGAGACGGGGAAGACCTCGAGGCCGAAGCGCAGGAACTCGTCGGCGCGCGCGTCGTCCTCGGCGCGGTCGCACTTGTTGGCGGCGATGGCGCATGGCACGCCGGACTCCCGGACGCGCTTGATCACCTCCTCGTCGAGGGGCGTGACGCCGGAGCGGGCGTCGACGACGACGAGGCACACGGCGGCGTCGGCCACGGCCACGGCGGCCTGCTGGCGCGTCTCGGCGGCGAGGGGGTCTTCGGAGCCGGGGGTTCTGTCGAAGGCTAGGCCGCCCGTGTCGACCAGCAGGAATCGGCGGTCGTTGGCCTCGACTTCGCGCGCGACGCGGTCGCGCGTGACGCCGGGCTGGTCGAAGACGATCGCGATGCGCTGGCGCGCTATGCGGTTGAAGAGGGCCGACTTCCCCACGTTGGGGCGCCCCACGATGGCTACTACGTTCGAGGTCTCCATCGTCAGAACACCCGTTTCTTGTAGAGGTAGAAGAGAAATCCGATGAGGCCGACGGCTATGCAGCCGGAGATGGCCGAGATCACGGCGAAGGCGTGCTTGAAGCCCTGCATGGGCAGCTCCACGTTCATGCCGTAGGCGGAAGTTATCACCGTGGGCACGGCGAGAAGGATCGCGGCCGCGGTCATGTACTTCATCACGTTCGAGAGGTTGTTGTTGATGAGCGAGGCGAACGTGTCGAGGGTGCCGTTCAGGATGTTGGCGTGGATGGTGGCCGTCTCGAGGGCCTGCTGGTATTCGACGGCGGCGTCGTCGAGGACGTCGTGGTCGTCCTCCGTCATGTTCAGCTGGCGGGCGTGGTCGAGGCGGTTGATGAGGATGTTGTCGGCCTTCAGCGACGTGGAGAAGTAGACGAGCGCCTTCTGGAACGTGAGGAGCTTGAGGAGCACTTCGTTGGAGATGGACTCGTGGAGGGAGTCTTCGAGGTCCTCGATCTTGGCGTGCATGTCCCTGAGATAGCGCAGGAAGAGCACGGCGGCGTGCCACAGAAGGCGGAAAGTGAAGCGGTTGCGCTCGCCGGGGGGGCAGACGCGGCGGATCTGGTCGAGGAAGGCGCTCGTGACGGGCGTCGCGGAGGCGCAGATGGTGATCACGCTGGAGCCGAAGAGGACTATCCCGAGCGGGACGGTGGCGTAGGGAAGGACGGAGTCGTCATCCTCCTCGCCGCGGACCGGGTATGGCACGTGCACGACGACGAGAGAGAAGTCGTCCTCGTTCTCGAAACGGGGCCTTTCTTCGCGGTCGAGGGGATCGGTAAGAAAGTCGCGCGGCACACCGGAGAAGGAGAGCACTTTCTCCAGCTCGGCAGTGGTCGGGTCGGACAAATTTATCCAGCAGGACCCATTGAGTTCGGCGGTCTCTTTGAGGCCTCCGTTCTCCCATCTGTATATCGTCATCATGCCGGCATCCTCCTTTCCACTCCGGCGTTCAAGGAACGGAGTAAAGTATGCCATTCTGCGGTTGAATTTGCAACCCCAAAATGTGAAAAAAGACGACTACTTGGAGCGCGGCTATGAGAACAGCGAGACTGCGTTGGAGAAAGTGAGGTCGGCGAACGCGGCCGGATCGTGTCCGCGCAGTCCGGCCAGGAAGGCGCAGGTCCAGGCGACGTTGGCGGGCTCGTTGGCCGATCCGCGGACAGGCTCGGGGGCGAGATACGGGGAGTCCGTCTCGATGAGGATGCGGTCGTCCGGCACGGCGCGGGAGGCCTCTCGCACGTACTCGGCGGCGCGGAATGTCACGACGCCGGAGAACGAGATGTAGTAGCCGAGGTCGAGAAGGCTCTTCGCGAACGACGGAGTGCCGGTGAAGCAGTGGATCACGCCGGGACCGGGGCTGGAGCGGAGGACGGCGAGGGTGTCGGCGTCCGCTTCGCGAGTGTGGATCACGGCGGGGAGCCCCCTTTTGCGGGCTTCTTCGAGCTGGGATTCGAAGAGGGATATCTGGGCGGCGCGGGTGTCGGCGGAATAATGGTAGTCGAGCCCGATCTCGCCCCATGCGGCGAGAGGGCCTTCTGGGACGGGGGGGATCGGTTTGCCGGCCTGGTCGCGGTCGAAGCCGAAGGCGCAGGCGACAGACGGCATGTCGAATGAACCATCGGCGATCTGGGCGGCCACGGCGGCGGATTCGTTGAGCGCACCTGAACCGCCCACGGCCAGAATGCGCTCGACGCCGGCGGCACGCGCGCGGGAGAGGACGTCGCGGATTGCTACGGGGTCGGCGGCGGGGAAATGGCAATGCGTGTCGAAGAGACGCATGCGCGGGAGTTCTACGGACGGGTCGTGCGGCGTGGTCATCGTGGTGAGGGCCTCACTTTCCTGCGGCGTCCACCTGGCGCTGGAGATACACCGGCGCGGCGCCGACCAGGCATGTAAGCTCGGCCTCGGCCATCTGTCCTGCGTAGAATGCCTTTACGCGCGCGCCGAGGGCGTCGACGTATGCGGTGACCGCGTCGGAGAAATCGATGCGGGAGATGTCGCCTTCCAGAAGCTGGCTGCTTGCGGTGTCGAGGTTCTCCTTGGCCTGGACCACGGAGACGCGCGCGGCGGCGAGCTGTTCGCGGGCGGTGTCGCGAGTGGCGAGGGCCACGCCGATGTCGCGGGCCACGGACTGCTCATCGGTCTCGTACGCGGCCTGTGCGGAGCCAAGGGAGACGACTGCGGAGTCGACTGCTGTCGTCTTTCTGAAGCCGGTGAATATGGAATGGATCAGCGTCGAGCCCCAGCTCCAGTTCCAGACCTTCTCTGTGAACGAGACGGTGGTGCCGAGGGTCAGTTCGGGGAAGAGGTCGGCTATGCGGTAGTCCACCTCGGCGGACGCGGCGCGCACGCGCGCGCGCCCGGCAGCCAGGACTGGCGAACCGTATCTGGCGCGGGAGAGGCATTCGGCGGCGTCGAGGGTGGAGACCTCAAGCTCCTGCCGCACGGACGCGAGGCAGTTCGAGGACTGCGGGAGGATCTCGGCGCGCGACGAGCGGGCGGAGGTGAGGCCGAGCGCCTTGAGGAAGTCCATCTCGGCCGTCACCACGCTGTTCGAGGCGGAGATCATCTTGTGGCGGGCTTCGGAGAGGTCGAGCCGCGCGCGCAGCACATCGAGCTTCTTCGCCTCCTGGTTGCGCAGAAGCTCCTCGGCCTGCTCAAGATGGCGCGCGTATTGATACTGGTTTGTGTGCGCGGCCTCGAGAAGAGCGTCGTTCATGAGAAGCGTGAAGTATGCGCGTGAGACGTCGTTGAAGATCGAGAGTCGCTTTTCGCGGTAGGCCTGTCCTGCGGCGAGGAGCTCCTCGCGGGCTGCGCGTTCCTGGGCCAAGTTTCTGCCGAAGTCGCAGATGAGCACGTCCACGTCGAGCGAGCCCCAGGGATCGCCGTCCATGTGGTCGCCGAAATGGACGCCGCGGTTCTGCGTGCCGCGCTTGTAGCCGCCGGAAGCGGAGATGTGCGGCACTAGCGGACCGTCGGCCTTCACGGTCTTCACGGCGAGAAAAGCATTGGAGACGGCAAGGAACGCCTGTATGGCGTCAGGGCGGTTCGTGTATGCGAACTCGACGAAGTCTGCGAGCGAGTAGCCGGAGAGCACGACGCGGCGGACCGGCGCCGGCACCTCGTCGGCCAGCGCCGCAGCCTCTTCCGCCGCAGGGGCGATCATGTTCTGCGCCTTGCGCGCGCGTCCCAGCGTATCGCATCCGGTGAGGAGCGCTAACGCCGCGAGCGGCAATGCCATGTGCTTCAGTATCATCTATATGACCTCGCGAGAAAACAACGCAAATTATACATGAAACCGCCCGTTCGCGCAAGAGCGTGCCAGAACAGACTGGCAGGTCACATGGCATTGCCGCAGATGATCATTTGAACATGAGAATGCTTCCGGGATTGAGCACCTTGAACTTCAGCGCTCCGTCCGCGAACCACACCTTGCAACCCATGCCCGACGGAAGAGCAGGCGTCACCTGCACCGTCCAGTCGGCGAATCCGCCGGAGACGGATTCAGCCGAGAGGAGAGTGCGTTCGCTCCAGCGGTCAGACAATGGAATCGTCACGACGAATGTGCCCGACGCGCCGAACGTCACCGTCCCGTCCACCGTTAGCGGAGTGCCGCCGCTGCCAAGATCCGCAGTAAACACGGCGCCGTCAGCGAGCTCAAGTCCGCCCTTCACGGTTAGGCCCGACGGCGAGAGCGTCCCCTCCACGCACATGGTCCCGTTGGATATCACGCCGTCGCCCGAGACGTTCGTCGCCACGCGCCTCTCGTTGCCGAGATCCAGAACGGTCGGAGCAGACACTTCCACGGAGCCCATGCCGGCGGTCACGTAGTCCCTGTACGCGCGGCCGAACCACTTCGCCTGCAGATACGCCTCAAGGCGGCCGAGCTCGTCGTCGGTGAGGCAGCGGCTGTATGCCAGCACCTCGCAGACGCGCTGCCCGCCCCAGCGATAGCTGCGGTCTTTGCCGAACTGGCCGATGTAGAAGTAGCCGGGATCCTTCGTCTCGTCCACGCGCGCGGCAAACGTATGGTACGAGGCGGACGGAAAGCCCCGCGTGTAGGGCACGCGCTCGCCGTTGATGGAGAAGAAGGCATCGGCGGAGTAGAGGGAATTCCCGGGCTCGGAGCGACTACCGGCCAATATCGAGTCCGTGTACGAAAGGCCCGTGTATCCGCCGCGATGCATGCACGGCGAACCCGGCCTGCAGCACACCAGGAAGTTGCCGCCCTCCTGTAGACCGATCACCTCAATCACCGTCTTGGCCTTGCAGTCGGGGTTGTCCCAGATGAGCCACCCGGCCTGCGGGAGTTTGGCGAGCGTCGGCTGGCCTGACTGGCAGAACGGACCGGTACACAGGACATCGAGCCCGTTGCAGTCGTTCTTGACGATCCATGGCCTGTTCGTGGGATCGGCCACGGCGTAGCGCTGACCGGAGCGGTCATACCATTTGGTGACGAAGTTCGTGCCGTTCTCCTCGTATGTTTCCAAGAGGTTCGTGGCCGCCATGTCGAAGTGCGCGATGAGGCCATCCGTCGGCACGTGGGCCTCATCCGGCCTGACGACTCCCGTGATGGACACGGAGCCGGAACTGGCATGGAGCGTTCCTTCGAACGCCGAGAGGTCGCGCACCGAGACCGGCGCATCCAATGCCAGCGTCACGTCGTTCGTGCCGCTTAGCGCGTCCACCTCGAGCGATCCGATTCCCTCCTCCACCGTGAGGCTGCCGCCCAAGGAGCCGAGGCTCCCGACCCGCGACGTGCCGCCGGCGAACCCGGCCGGCGCGGTCCCCAGCCACTTGCGCATCAGATGCGCCTCGATGTCGCGACGCATCTGCGCCGTGAGCGGCGCGTCGTAGATGATAGCCTCCGCGAGGACGACGCCGCCCATGCGCGAGAGCCACTGGGTGTCTGTGGCGCAGTTCTCGTACCTTTCGGTAGCGAACGCCGAAGCCTTGACGTTCCCCTTCGTCTGGATGGAGACGACCTGCCACCCTTCGCGGAAGCTGTCGGAATTGGCTATCTCTACGCCGTCCACGAAAGTGCGCCCGTCGCGCACGTTCTCTGACGTGTTTTCCATCCATGCGGGCGCGAGGGACCAGGCGGGATGGCGGTAGAAGTCATGATCATCCGAGGATCTCACGGTGCCGAGCGGCATTCCGAAGCCGCGCTCCCCGCTCACCACCAGGAATACGGTGCGTACCATGATGTCGTTGGTGTTCCAGAGGAGGCAATTGCCGTAGGTGTTGGGAGATGAGCCGAACTCGCCGAAGTCCAGCGCCCAGCCGCCGGGGATATCGGCGCGCTCGACGCGGCGCGGCGCGAGGACGACGCCGTTGTTCGTAGGGGCGAAGGCGAACATCGTGCCGCCGTCGGCGTCGCGGACGGACATCACAGCGTCGCCCTCCAGTGTGAACGTCGAGGCGTCCGAGGCGTCCACGCGGAACGCGGCGCGCGGCGGCGCCCAGCCAGACGGCAGCTCGCGCGCGCCGATCCTGAGCTCGCCCTCCTCCACGGAAAGCGCGCCCGCGGTGGAGAGCCCGTTGGCCACGAGCGTGCCGCCGCCGACCTTCGTCCAGTCGCCGCCGAGAAGCGTACCCACTTCGACCGTGTCGCCGGCGGCCACTTCGATCTTCGAGTTCTCGCCGAGAGACTTCAGCTCGCCGAACGGCTCCTCGCCGGCGGGGAGGTTGTACGACGGCGGAGTGGACGGAAGCCACTTCGCGATCAGGTGGTTCTGCACGGCCTCGAACTCGTCCGTGTCGAGGCGTCTGTCGTAGAATATCGCCTCGCAGAGTTTCTGCCCGCCGGAGCGGAACTTCTTGCCGTTGCTCGGATGGTTCCAGCGGTCCACGAAGAACGCCGCCGCGCTCGCCGAGGTGCCCGCGGCGAGGTTGATGGCCACCACGACCGGCTCGGTGGCGGTGAGGTACTTACCCAAGACGTTCGGCACCTTCGCACCGTTCACGCGCACATCGGCGCCCGAGCCCTTGATGCCAGACGGCACGTAGCCGCCGCCATAGAACATCTCGCCGTTCTGCCCGCGATGGAAGTCCGCCACGTTGTTGCGGTACGTGTCGCCCACAAGGAACTCCAAATTGTCGCCGGCCGGCTGTGCATACACGAGGAACACGCAGCGTATCGTCGTGTTCGTGTGGTTCCAGAGAAGCGCCTTTCCGGAATTGGCCACACCCGAATCGACGCCCGGCTTTCCGTTCAGCATGCCCTGCACGAGCCGCGGCGGCGGGTTCACCGAATCGTTCGGGGAATACGCCGCGCGCCCGGTGGTGGCGTAGTTTATGTCGCGCCATTCAAGCACCTCGCCGCACGGGCCGAGCGTGAAGGTGTCGGACGCCGTCGCGTCAAGATGGAAGAACGTGTTCTCCACCGGATCCGCCGCAGGCGCCGCGAACGCTTCGCCGCCGGCGGACGACAGCGCGAGCGTCGCGCCGTCCACCGTGAACGGCTTCATCTGCGACGCCATGCCGCGCTTCGCGAGCAGCCTTCCGCCCCCCGTGACGCCGCCCGACAGCGTTCCGCCGACCGACTCCACCTCCACCACGGCTCCGTCTTCGACCTCGACAGGACGCGCCGTCGCCGAGGAGAAATGCACGGAGTCCGCAGCATGGTCCGCCATCACAGGCGCCGCCGCGTCCACCCCCTTCCACTTCTTGAGCAGATACGCCTCCGTCATCGCAAACTCCTCGTCCGTGAGTTTGCGCGTATAGATGAGCACCTCGCCGATCCGCGCCGCGCCGGTGCGGTAGGAGCGATCCCACGCAAGGCGCCCCATGTAGGTGGCGGAACTAGCCATGCGAACGCCGATGACGTCGTAATTGCCCTTGCCGGACAGATTCGCGGAGAATGGGTCGACAGTGGCGCCGTTCAGGCGCACAAGCGCCGAACCGTCTCTGAAGTCGGAATGCGTCTCGTTCCTGTTCAGCGCCATCTTGCCATTCCAGCTATCGGTGCCGTGCATGATGCCCGATGCATTGGAAGCGCCCCACACGAAGTTCTGGCAGCACTCCACGATGAAGATCGTCCAAGGACGGTAATCTGTGCTGGGGCCCTTGTCGAGAATCAGGTATCCGCCCTTGGCGCGCTCCGTCGCGGGGGAATAGCTCTTGTTGTATATGTCGCCGAAATCCACCACGGCGAGCCCGTTCACCGCGTTCTCCACCCGCATGGGCATCACGCGCGTGCCGTCGGATGCCTGCTGCAGGTCATGATAGGCGTAGCCGCGCCCGTTCACGCCGTTCCATCTGACAACGCCGTTCGCGGGATCGCCGTCGAGGTATTCGAAGAGATCTGCGCGAGTGGCGTCGAGATGCACCGCAGCGCCGATGGTCGGGCGTAGATTCGCGTCCGGGGCGGCGAAGCAAAGCGTAGCCGAGCCTTCGATGCGCCAGGATCCGCTGTTTGAACGCGAATCGACGATCTCGAATCTGCCGTCGTTCGTCACCCTCACGTGCCCGCAGACATCCGCCTCTCCAGCACGCCATGTGGAATAGGTGTCCGCCTGAAAGGTCACCATGCCGCGCTTGACGTTAAGCACGGAAAGCTCCTGAACCGGCCGGGATGCCGCCGTGCCGAACATCTGCGCTCCGGGAGTGGACGTACAATCGGCCGTGAACTTGAACGGCGCGACACTCCAGTTCGTCGCGGGCAGCACGGGATCCTGCACATACAGCTGCAGATACCCTGCATGGTCGCCGTCCACGGAATACGAGGGAAAGCTGTTGGTGGAATGGAAATACACGCTCGAAGCATCCTGCTTCGCGATGCCGTTTGTGGCGGAGACGGGACAATAAAAATGGAGGTTCTTTCCCGTGGAGATTATGTTGCCGGCAATGGTCACCGGCTTGCCGTAGAGCCGCGTCTCGGCGCTGGGGTTCGTGATCTTCACCACCGTGAGGCCGTCCACGTCGTTCGTCACGTAGCCACCTTTCAGGACCGCCGTCTCGTTGGGGCCGTTCGGGACGATTCCCGTGTCCCAGTTGGAACTGTCGCTCCAATACCCGAAGGAATTGGTGAAGGTGTGCACGGCGGCGGACGCGGTTAGCGTCAGCGCGGCGGCGGCGACGAGCGCGGCCACTGCAAGCGTGGCTTTCGCGAAGGCGGAATCTATTCTTTTCTTCATTTGGCGCTTCCTCTTTTCCGGCGCGCGCCGAATGACGGCGCGCCTAGTGACCAGTATGCGATGGGAGTATCATATCATAACCTAGAGATTTTTCAACCCCAGAAAGGCGTGACTTGTAACCGGTCACTCAACTGCGTCCTGTGAAAACATGGCAACAAGAATGTCCATCAACTCTCATTGTTCAAAAATGTTCATCAATGTTCAGCATTGTTCATCAATGATGTTTGCTTTGATTGGTGAACAATGATGAACAATCAGGACTACGCCGTCACTTCACTTTTGTCGTACAGAACACCACTCCCTTCCAGGGAAGATCAAACTCGCCATCCGGCGAAAGCCGCCCAATCCTCCTGAAATTGCCTCTGTTCTCGAAATCGAGCCTGTACATGTCGAAATCCTGCGGGGACGCTCCCCTCATGTCAAGCCTTATCCGCTGCGGCGTGTCATAGCTGTCGTTCACGATCCAGAACGCCTTCGCTTTTCCATCGGAGGCCGCAAGCGCATACAGGTGCTTCTCCGCATCAACGGAAGTGCGGTACGAAGTGCCGAGATTCTTGATGTCATTGAAGCGCTTGAATACGAAATACATCGGCGTCTTCACCATCCCCTTCCGGAAAAGGCCGCACCAGTCGCTTGTGGGCGTGGCCTCATAGTATGTTGCCATTTCGATCGGCGCCGTCTGGAACGCGGTGAGGCACGCCGCGGCGAACACCGCGCCGGTCTCGTTCAGCTTCGCCTCGATGCCCCAGCGTCCCGAGAAGCTCCATTCCGTGAGATGCGCCTCGCAGTCCTTCATGCCGAATCCGTCGAGCCGCCTCCTCACGTCCTCTGCGTGCCACACGTACCTGGCGGGATCCACGTGGTAGAGATGCCACGAGAAAAAGTCCATCGGGGCGCGGGTCTTTTCGTCGTTGATGTACCTGCAGAACTCCTCGAACCAGCCGAGCCAGTTCTGCCTGCAGTCGTCGGAGTTGACGTCGAGGTTCTCAAAGCTCTCGAAGCGGCATGCGCCGTAGCCGCCGATTTTGATCTCGGGATGATGGCGCTTGATCTCGCGCGCCGTCAGCGCATAGAGCTCAAAGAACTGCTGCCGCGTCCCGAGCCACAGCATCCGGTTCTCGGGCTCGCACCAGATCTCCCAGTACGGCATGTCCCATTTGAATCCGTTCGCCCAGCCCTTCGTGTAGTGGCGGACTATGTGCTCGCATATCCGCGCCCACTTCGCGGGGTCCTTTGGCGGAGAGATGCGGTACGCCTTGATGCGATAGAAGTTCTCGATGGTGACGCCAAGGCGGTAGTACGGTTTGGCCCCTGCCTTCACGATCGCGCCGAGATATGCATCGGTAAAGGCGAAATCATAGCTGGCGGGATCGTCCTCGTCGGCGTCGAAATCCGGGAACACGTTGGGGATGTCGACATAACGTGAACCTCCGAAGGGTCCGCCGGTGTCGTGAAGCCGCACATACGGCGCGCCGAGATCCTCAATCTCCCACAGCGGCCCGACCGGATCCCCCTTGCCCTGCCTGAACGGTATGCGGGAGTTGCACATGCCGTTCACGTCCTTAACCGGCCCCGCTGGGGCGGTGAAGTCGATTATCGCCGTCTCGGATGCTGCCAAGAGCGCAAGATTAGCCGCCATCACGGTTATACATGTGCCTAGTTTGTAGAGTAGAGACCCACGCCTCGGCTTTTCTGCCGATGCGACTTCCCCCTCATCAAACCGTACGTGCGGATTTCCCGCATACGGCTTTCCATTGAGCGCTTTTCCTGTTGTCATGGATTTCTACCTTTCTTTTGCTGTTGAGCGTATATTATACGATTTTTTTCCTGTCAATTCCGTTTCGTTCTCACATCCGCCCACGCGAGGCGGTAGAGGCCGTAGTGCGACATTTCGCCATAGTAGGTTTCCGCAAACTTCAGCCGATAGTATCGCTGGCTCTTCCTGT
>Ga0265299_10000465_pt1 | contig 50823 bp, 82 predicted proteins | sample AusTroGonzalo_MG_4_FD_193485 | JGI IMG/M metagenome (GOLD analysis project Ga0265299, IMG submission 193485) | Bovine rumen microbial communities from tropical cattle in Woodstock, Queensland, Australia - Gonzalo_02 | ecosystem: Host-associated > Mammals > Digestive system > Stomach > Rumen ...
CTATGAATGAATTACTTGTTGAAAACTGGAAAAATTTAATATCTAAATAAAATAAATAATTATGAATACATTAGGAGTAGTTTTTTTAATACTTACATTTTTGTTACTTATCATTCCAGTAGTGCTTGCTATATACTATACAAATGTACGAATCTTGATATTCTCAGGACTTTCTTTTCTTTCGTTTGTATTGTTCTGGGATGTTAATTATCCCGAACCTTCTTCTAATAACATTAAAGATGGTAAAGCGGAATACATAAAAGAAGATCACATCATTACTAATGAACAGGGTGATACAATTAATACCTATTCAACATATACCTTGAAATGGAAAGATGGATGGAAATACGGTAGAAAACAACACGCTTTATCCCTATAACTGAATAAAAAATAAATAAAAATTATGAAAGTAGAACTTAAACAAATTATCGATCAATTGACGGAAGCAATTGGTCTGGAACCACCGAAGAAAGTAGCAGCAGTATTAGACGATAATGCTAATATTATCGGATGGACTATTAGAGAAGTCGCTGAAGATGGTACATTAATACCAGTTAAATGTAATGGACTTAAAGATTGTAGTTACTATCAAACACTTAAAGATTTGTTTGAATATAATTACAACTATGAAAAAATTGTCCAATGATCGGACAACTGTCAATAGTTTAATTTAAAAATAACACACTGATTATCACTACTTACTAATGATAATCGGACAAAATCGGACAAATATTTATGGCAAAAGATAATAAAAAACTTTCAAAACTCGTACCTGGTAAAGATTACGTCTGGGGTCTATATAATAAAAACCACGCAAATACCCATACAGATATATATGGTATCACTGATTATGCATTAGTTCGTGGGGAAATTCTAAAAAATGAAAAAGTAGAAAGAAAAATATATTCTTCAGATATGTACCACGACCCAGATTATACCATAGTTGAAGAAACAGAAATTATAGTTTCATTCAAACATTTTGAAGATACTTATACTAGATTCTATGACGATTTTTATGATAAGAAAGGACGAATATTAATGCATACAACACATTATAACCTGGGTAAAGCATATCCGTCTATCGAGGTATTCCCTTCAAAAGAAAAAGCCATTGAATATCTCAAGGATATTACAGAAGACCATATAAATGGTATAAATAGACAAATCGAAAAATATCAGGAACAAATTAAAATCTATCAACAAAATGTGGAGGACGCACTAAAACAATAATAAGACAAAATAAAACAATAACAAACATGCAAAAAGTAAAATTTAATGATCAAGTCGTAGAACTTACAGATTGTACACATTGGGAGGTACGTAATAACACACTCTATAACTGCAATACAAAACACGATGAAGGCGTAGAAGGCGATATTATCGAATATACAGATAATGGCGTTAAATACCGTGGACACGTAGAAGGATATACCTGCTTCCAATTCGTGGCAACTAAGGAATGGGGTAAAATAATTCTATCTGCAGTGGAATATAGACAACACCCACCAGTATTTATACACAATACTCCAGTCGAACCAATCGATATGATCTGTAAACACGATGAAGAGGAACCAATCTCTGAACCAGAATCTGAGGCTAATAACTAATTAGCCTCTTTTTTTTTGTCTTTTTCAGTAAATACTATGTATTTATATAACGATAAACAACAATAACAAATAAATAAAAAAATAATTGCAATTATGAAAATGAAAATAACAGAAAAAGAATTAGAGTCATTAGTTAGAGAAACTATTATGGAATCTCTACAAGAGAATGGTGAAAAAGAAGGACTATGGGGTGGACTTAAAGGTGCCGCTAAAGGTCTAGGACAAGCCGCTAAAGGCGAATGGGGTAAATTTAAAAATGGCGTTATGAACGCTGGTCTTAACAACGAATATAAAGGACAAGGCGTTGGCGATCGCGTTAAAACTGCAGGCAAACAAATCGCTACTGGTTTCCGTGGCGGTGACAAACAACAAGAACTAGATAAAGCATACGCTACAGTACAATCACTTATCGACGGTAAAACTTTCGGTAATAATAAAGTACTTAACGCACCTAAAACTCTTGAAGCAGCACAAATTCTTCTTAAAGCAATCGAAATGGCTAAGAAAGGTTCTGTTGGCGGCGTAAATGCTGCAGCAAAAAAACGCTATGCAACTGCTCAACCAAACCAGGATCAACCACAACAAATGTCACAAGTTGCCGAATCTAAACTAGACGAAGCAATACGTAAAGCCATTAGAGAATCATTATCCAAAATGAACAAAAAAGACTAATTATTGACACTTATTTACATACTTATCTACATAGTTATGAACATTAAAAATGCACCTCATAATTAACGCAGATATTTAATAGAAACTAATGGACGAAATAAGATGTAAAAACCATGACAGCCTAAATTCCTGAGAACCCCAGTAAATGCTGGGGTTTTTCTATGTCACTAAATGACCTATTTTTTTATTACGTATTATATTAAACAATTAATTCGAAAATTAACTCTTTTTTAGGCATGAAACAAATTACTCTGGCACGGATTTTGTAATGTAAATAATTTTGTATATAATTATAGTGTTATGAACGATCAAATAAAGTACATATTAGAACAACTGAAAGAGGAACGAGAACGTTTCATCAGGATAAGTGATAACGAAGCCCGCGCAGGTAATTTTGCTTCTGCATATGCAGCAGACGAAAAACGTAAGGCAATCGGTATCGCTATTAGTATTGTGAAAAATGCTATTGTTAAATTCGAACCAGAGGAAAAGTCTAACGATTTTGTTATCTCACTGGATGCGTTCGATTAAATAATTTGTGGAACATTTTCCGTGGAACAATTGAAAGTTCGTTAATGAATTATCTGAGAGATATACAAGAAAATACGGTTTAGGACTGCCTTGTGCATAAAATTTGATCAATTTTTTTAATTATTTTGATCACTTTTTTCGAGTAAGGAGTATTTATCTATTGCAATTAAAAAATTTTTTATATATTTAATATAGTCTGATAAAAGTTAAACAATATAAACGTCTCGCATAACATTTACCTCCTTTCTAGTGCGAGTTTGCTAGGGAAGTTGGGGCGCATAGCAGTAAAAAACGAAGCCGCCCCCTTGTGGCCGTCTTGGGACAGTGGCCGACTCCGCCTGACTTGTAATCAGGATGTCGCAAGACACGCGTGTGTTCGAATCACACAGACGGCTCTACTGTATGAATGAAGAGGGACATACAGTACCACACTACGGATGACGTGCAGAGGACAATTTCGATTTTTTTCCCGTAGTGTGAGGAGATGGTGAAAAGTAGAAAAAGTTTTTAAGAAACTCATTTATTGAGAGTTTTAATGGGCACTTGGCTTGTGAAAGTCGGTGCCCATTTTTTTGTGCCTGGATCCAGGGATCAGTTTCCGCGTATAAGATATATTATGTAAAATACAGAAATGTAAATTATTTAATTAACAAATTAAAATGCGCAATTAACATTTCTATGAAAGAATAGAAATCTAAATTATGTATAACTTATATTATGTCAAATAGAACCCCGCAATAATATATAACAAAAAAGGTCCTGGGCGAAACCAGGACCAGAAACAAGAAATGACATTCACCCTATAAACTAATGAAAAAAGTAAGAAAAAAATTTGTTTAAAAAAACTGGTGCGCAATCTTGTTTTGTTAATTCAAATTATAAATACATATTAAACACAAAAAAATACCACTAATAAAAATATTAGCGGTATTCCAGATAAAAATGTACTCAATCGAGTCCTAATACGCGTCTGGGTTAGTCGTATAAGTGTCGTATCATATTGGTTAACCATTTCCTGGATGAGAACTTCTTTTTCATCTTTTTGATCTCCTTCTGCAATTCCTCATCAGTCTCAGCGGAAACCAACTGAGTTGTTAGTTTGTTTGCGTGCATGATCTCAAGCAATGCTTTTTTTCCATCTTCAAAGTAATCAGTATGATAGTTAATCCACTTATTAGGGTTGAATGATCTACCGAGATTGAATTCGGTATCAAAATACATTATGGCATGTTTCATTGTAGATAACTATGTAGATAACTTGTAAATAACTATGTTAATAAGTGACCTGGGTGCGGCTCGAACGCACGACCTACAGTTTAGAAGACTGTTGTTCTAATCCACTGAACTACCAGGCCAATAAACCAGGGAAGTCGATGTAACACCCGTTATATGATTTGTCTTAGGGCGCTTAAGTTATGCCTAACTGTGTGAGTGCCATTTGACTTCACCCTGGTATTAATAAATATACAAATAATTATTAAAAAGATCAATAATTATCCTGCAATTTTTTTCTCCTGGAATTCAGTAAGTACCTCTTCGATATTACGGCCCTTCTTGAGTTCGTCGTAGATCATCTTGATAGAGACCGCTTGATTCGAAACAGGGAACTTCTCCAGGTAAGAGAACAGTTTGTTAAGACCGTTCTTAATTGCCACCGTATCCATGACAACAATAGTCTTATTGAAGTCATTGTCTGACAGTGTGATTTTTTTCTTCTCCTTAGGAGCCTCCTCCTGGGCCTTGGTGATACGGTCCAGATTCTTCTTCAGGCTAATTTTATGCTCACCGTTAGCGTCGGCCATTTCCTTCATTTTCATGATGGTTTCCACAGCCTTGTCGTTGTCCTTATGGGCATTCAGGATGTGGTAAACGTCGACACCAGTGATACGGTTGTCTTTCATGAGGTCCTGAATTTTGTCGTCGAGATTCAGGAACCTGAAGTACCAGGAAATTCTGGACTCCTTTTTACCAAGCAGGTCAGCAATCTGTTTATTGCTGAGGCCCAGATCACGAAGTTTCTTCAGGTGCACAGCATACTCGTAGTCTGAGAAGTTTTTACCCTCATTGCACTGGAGTTGCATTCTGAGAAGGCCTTCCTGAGTGGTAGCCTGTGGTACCACTACTGCAGGAATCATGGTTACAGGAAGCCCCTGCTCGATATTATGCATCACAGCACGATAACGACGTTCGCCGTCTACTAGAGTGAATTTATCGGTACCAGGGATACGCTTCACGTGTACTGGGTTCAGAACGCCGTCCTTAGCAATCTGATCAGCCAGTTCCTGGATATCGCCGAAATCGATACGGGAATTGAAATTATCTACTACCTCAATATTACGAGGGTCAATTTTAAAAAGATCTGTCTTAGTTGTTTTATTCATGTCTATTTTTATTTATTAGTTATTAATTTTCTGTTAATGTATAAATAATTGGATTAGTATCGCAATTACCAAGGTGAATGAAACCGTCTTCATCCACTGTATACTTAATAGGATCTATATCTGTACATCCTCTCCTGATAAAGGGCCAGTCAATACAATAGATTATAGGTCCAGTATCAGTACAGCCAGCGTGCACAAATCCGTCGTCATCTATAGTAGCAATAATATTATTAGTGTCGAATGCACCCTCGTGGATGAATCCGTCCTTATCTACCATTGCAACTATCGGGTCACAGTCTGTGCAGCCTCTACGTATATAAGAATATTTATGCCAATCTGAATAATCTGGTTTCATATTAATATACTCTACAAATACCGTGCCAAAGTGTACTCAATCGAGTCCTATTCATATGCATACCCAACATAATCGACATGAAAATCGTCATTTACGTTGATATATTCAGGATCATTAAGCATTTTGACGTGTTCATAATATTTCACAATTGCTTCAAGTTTTGATTCAGCAACATACATCAAAACGCTACTATCCTCATTATGTACCGTTACTTTCCAGATTTTATATTCTGTTAATTTTTCTTTATTCATAATATTGATTTTTAATTAATCGTCTTCGCAAAATATTGCGTGTTTCTCATCGATAGCCAGGTAATAATGGCCGTTACCACAGTTTTTATATTCCTCAGAATACCATGCGTAATGATGATTATCGTCGAACGTTTTGCAGGACACTGAATTGTCATAGCCCTTACGCCAGGATATCATTAATGTTTCATGATTCTCAATTGCTTTTTTAAATTCAGCCTCATAACTACAATCTTTATTATAATTGATAGTCTTAATACCTTTGTCAATGGTACCCGCAAGATTATCAAAACCAATGTCAGGGTTGCTGTAATGAAGTTTCAGTTCCTTGGCAAGTTTTGTACGTTCGTCTTCAGACATAGGACCGTAGATACACCTTTCCAGTGTATCATCATCCAACAGAATCAAAGCCCTGAAATCATGCTTCAGGTCCTCCCAGAGGCCAGATTTTTCTAGAATAGAAGAAACCTTCACCAGGAATCTACGGGCTTTTTTAGCCTTGTTTATTTGTTTTTCCTTAGGTTTGATTGTGACAACATTTGTCAGATCCAGTGGATATCCACGTCGTCTGGACCTGGGCTTATATTCACAGATCAATTCAGGATTGTACAGTACACCCTTAAACAGTCGTGCGGTCCTGGTGGTACCGTCTACGTACGTAATTACGTGTTCCTTATTATAAGGATCAATGGTGATAGTTTGAGTCATAATTGTTTTGTTTTTGTTTTATTAATACAAATACTGTGCCAAAGTTGTACTCATTCGAGTCCTACATCAGACGGAAATCACCTTTTTCCAAATCAAGTGATAAATCCATTGCGACATTTTCTGTCACAGGCTTTCCAAATGCATACGCCTGTTCACCCTCATCAGAGATAAGAGTTACATGGTACTGGAAATGTTCTACAAGGCGCTTGATGCAAGCCAGTGCCTCTTCCAGGGTAAACGGTCTGAAATCATCTTTAGTGGTTTCATACCACTTCTCATCGCACCAGGCAATGAATCTACCTGGTGCTGTCATTACTCCATATTTCATTTTTATTTTTATTTTACAATTTCACATTCAATGTCGATTGTGTTGTCATCTACCTGTCCCACTTCATCACCCATGAATTTGTCCAGTATCGAGCACAGGGTGAATAGTTCATTGCACGACAGTTCATTGATATCCCACAGAACGTTGTAAAATTTGTTGCTGTATTTCACAACATGTGCGCTTCCGTTATGCTTCAGCACAATAGTTTTAGCAATATATTGCGTCCCGTCAGGTGCTTCAAACCTGAAAGGCTCTTCAGTCTTTTTAAGTTTGATTTCAAGCGTTTTATCTTCGCTTTTATTGATTGCACACTGGATGTAGCCAACCATGGCTGTGCGGGCAGTAAAAACAGCCTCTTCAATGTCTTTGAAAGTAATGATACTAATCTTGCTCATAATCGTATTTTTTTATTTTAGTGGACAAAGTTAATAATTAAAATTTATATTGTCATATGCGAGAGTGAGTTGTCCATTTCACCCCTCTATTATATTATACGCAAAAACCATGCCAAATGAAAATCCTGGATCCATCTGGAGTCGAATCTATATGCAAAAATACAAAAAAAAATTAAATGGACAGGTATGAGAGTGAATTACTCTCGCAGTCTCTGAAGTCACCAGGAATGTTATATTTGCATATATAAGGATTCAGGATCCAGTGCTTCAGACTACAGGATACAAAAAAATCCCCACCTTTCGGTGGGGACGTGGCCGTAATACTCGGCGGAATGATACCTTATGCCGCCTCAAGGTATCGGGCTGCGCTGCGGAAGAGTTCCTTGTTGATGTCAAGGCTCTTGACCACGCTGGTGATGGGACGCTGCTTACGGGTTTTCCCGTTGGCGTTGGTGATGGAATACGCACCCTTCATCATGTTCTCTTGGATGACATTGAACACGTTCCAGAGCGAAGAGCCGTTGTCTTCCTTGCGCTTGGGCGAAAGCAATTCTGCAATGCTGTCATCGGAGATTTGGTACTTTTCACCCTCAGGGATGCCCTTACGGATGCGGATTGCAGCCTCAGCGAGTTCACGCTTTTGTGCGTCATTCAGGCGTACCTTATTCATGTCGGACATGATACCCGCCTGAATCTCAACTTGCTCAATGGCTACGGCAACCTGTTTGCGCAGTTCCTCGAAGGAATAGTTGATGTGGCGGATGGACAGGTCTACCATTTTGTCCGTGGCGATTACGAGTCCGTTGGAGCAAACGAGGCGGAAGAGACCGACCATGAATTTGAAGGAGTTGAAACCGTCGTGGCTGTTTGTCAGGATGATACGAGGGTAGCACTCCACTTCGCCTGTGCCGTTGTCCTTGATAATGGACACGTTGGGATTTTGGAAGGCAACCATGTGGAAGGAACGGATGCCAGCGGAGTTTTTCTTCGGACGGCACTGCTTTGCGTCCACAGGATACCAGCCGAGTTTACCAAGGTCATCAATGACCGTTTCGGTGTTGGCCTGTACATAGCGACCAGTTACTGCAGGATTGGTCGGGGAGGTTTTGAAGGCCATAGCACATTTTGCGCGAAGGTCATCTTTGGTGAGGAACATACCAGCGAGGTTGTTGTTACTGAATGAGAGCATTGTATCTGCCATATATAAGTCTCTTAACCGTGATGAGAGTAGGGCTGAATGAATAAATTCGTTTTTTAATTTCGACTGCAAAGGTAATAAATATAATTCAAATTAAAGTATGCGAGAGTGAAATCTCAATTCTTATTATATTTAATTACGTATTATAATATACAAATACCGTGCCAAACTATAAAACTGTCATTTTGTCAGTCAGTATGTCATTTTGTCATGTCACTCTCGCGAGTTCAGAAGTTCAGGATTTTTTTATTTTTGCATATAGTCCTAAAATGATCTGGATCCAGTACTTCAGGATCGGGCATAAAAATACCCAACCTTTTTTGGTTGGGTATGCAAGAATAATTGTACTCAATCGAGTCCTAATTATACGGTCTTACGAAGTGCTTTGATAACTTCGTCAGCAAAACGTACAGCCCCACATGCGATTTGCTCGTCAGTCAAATCTTTGTGATAAGTTGTGACTACTGCTGGGAGTACGGATTTTACGAGTTCGTATCGTCTTTCTTCCCAATCAATGTTTTCGTTCGCGATTTTAAGCGCGGCTCTCTTCAGTGCAACGCACGTTTCGGTTTCGAGTTGTGTCAACATGTCCTGTTAGTTCTTTAAATCCAAAATATTTGAGGAAGCCCTGGTACATCTGAACAAAGTTCTTGTCCAAAAATCTATTTGCACAGTCTCGATTTCTCCAAGTTCGGAACGAGACAAAGCGAGTGTATGGTTTTTCGGATGTCTTGTACACCTCTTCAGGTCCGAGGATGTAACCAACGTATCTCTTGTTGTTTTTGTCATCCCAGACTACAACAATGCCGCCGTTGTTATTGTCCATGCAGTCATAGACCTTTTTGACATCGTTGATGTTGGTGAAATCCAAATCTTTAACGTCGATTTTGTTATAAGTACGCAGACTTTCGTCTTCGAGAGACATTCTTTGACTACCTGACAAGTCAAACTTGTCTTCCCCAAGTTGGAGAAAAAAGTTGCCCATTATTGCAAAAATTTGCAGGCGACCTATACCCCATTGGTGATAGTAAACGTGATTGTGTTTTTTACCCTCTTTGTCAATATAACAAACGAGTGTTGCAGTTCTTTGTCCCATAATTGTTTTTATTTATTTGTTATAAAAAATATCGTTATCAAGAACGTCGAGAAATAAAAACATTTCATCAACGTCTTGGAAATTTTCGAGAGATACTTCGTTTCCGTTGGTATCGTATATAGTAAGCACTTTCGTGCGTTTTTCGGTATGTTCAAACCGAGTGCCCTTGTTGAATGTTGCAAGTTTACCCGTTACTACGAGTTTCTTCACACGAACATCTTTTCCGTCCTTAGGTGTAAAACTAAATGGAATTTCAAGTTCATACGTTGAAGTGTATGTTTTCTTTTCCATATTAGTTTCGGTCTTACCATAAGGTATGACAAAATGTGTCGCAATGTCATTAGAGACATCTTTTGTTATTTTTTCTCGGTAGATATGTACCCAAGTAATCAAATCTTCTTCCATAATTGTTATTTTTATTACTAATTATATTCTACAAATACCGTGCCAAACTATTTGTCAATGTCACTAATTTCGTCAAGTTGTCGCACAACTTTTTCAGAATCAACACTGGTGAATGTTCCCAGAGCGTATACCAGACCAACAAGTTTATTGTAAGCCTTAGCACCTCGGTAGGTAAAACTGCCGTCCTTTCTAAAAGGCTTGGAGCATTTGAAATACTCCTGCAGGATTTCTTCAAGTGTCCACATAATCAACCCTCTATGTACATAATAAACTCAATTGAGTCCTTGAAGTTCATATCTTCGAGAAATTGAAGATATTCTGGATTCTCGTTCAGACTTTCAAGAAGTCGGCCATAAAACCCTTGTGACAGCGCAAGACTTTTTACAAGAGCCAAAATTTGTTCTTTATTCATATTCGTTTTGTTTTTGTTTGTTACTAATTATATTCTACAAAAAGCGTGCCAAACTATTTCACGTTCCACACAACACTATATTTTTCGTTACCAGCCGCATAGCAATTCCTTACGTCCTCTACTATGTCCGCCCAATGTGCTATATCGTCCAGCGTGGTATAGCCGTCCTCGCTAAACAATTCCACGTATTGACCGCCACCAATAGACAACATAATAACATTGTCTTCGTTGAATAGAAACGTGTTACCAACTCGCAGGTATCCGTTTTCGCATTTAGCGATTTCATCACGGATTATTTCCAAACATTTACCAACACTAATTTCGCCTTTTTCAGCGAGGTCTTGATACTTTCTTTGCATATTCTTCTTTATTTTAACAATACAAAATTACAAAATATAATTCAAACTGAAGAGTGCGAGAGTAAATTTGTCTCACCCTTTCTATTATATTATACGCAAAAACCGTGCCAAATGAAAATCACTCTCGCAAGTTCAGAAGTAACTGGAAAAATTATTTTTGCATATATAGACGTTTTGGATCCCGTACTTCAGTACAGGATCGGATACAAAAAAGAGACGCAGCCCAAAGGCTACGTCTCCACAATATGATGACTAACAACCTAAAACCATTCAAACACGAGTGCGTGTTGTTTGATTGCAGTTCCGACAGTCGTTTTCATAAACGCCTCATCGCTTTCAACCTCGATTTCGGTTTCGTCAATTTCGTTGTTTACCCACCACCGACCATTTCCGTCAGTCGAGATTTGTTTCCAAGACTTGAATCCACCATTTATCAGTACGCTGCAATTAGCGGTTTCGCAGGCGGTCTCACCACTCAACAAGTCTTTCAATTCATCAAGACTTTTGATAAGAGTTCCCTCTTTCTTTTTTGCTTCTTTGAAAGTCATATTAGTTACTTTTTATAGTGTACAATAAATTAGCCAATTCTCCGTAAGTGTGCCACAAATGCAGCGACTTTTGAATTTCCATTCTGCGTTCAATTTCTTTGCAGATTTGTTCGTTGTTCATCATAATCGTTTTTGTTTTTAATTTCGAGTGCAAAGGTACAAAAATTATTTTAATTTGCAGAGCGCGAGAGTAAAATATCAAATGACCTTCTATAATAATATACACAAAAACCATGCCAAATGAAAAATTAGGATGAGGAGGAAATCCTGGAGTCGAATCTATATGCAAATAAAACATTTTTTTTGACTTCAGGATGTGCGAGAGTAAAACAAAAGCACCCCACTCCGAAGAGTGAGGTGCCACAAAAACAACACGACTATGAAAACAATGTACTCATTCGAGTACTATGCCTTTTCTTTTTCCTTTTCTTTCTTGGTTCGGAAAGTAGTTTCATATACTCCGTTACAATAAACCAGTGTCCGTTAAAAAACTTGGCTGGTATATACCCAAGTTTGTGGATGTCAATCCTCGCTTTTTCCATTTCCTTTTCTTTTTACTTAAATCCGTTCTCACGGCTTTCAAGGTAGCCCAGGGCGACTTTCTTGGTTCGGAAAGTAGTTTCATATACTCCGTTACAATAAATGTCATAGACCGAAACAAAAGCCCCTCTTTTGGTATAATAGTTGTGCTTTTTAGCCTCAAGTCCGTGAGTTCCGTATAAGCACGACCAGTGTCCGTTAAAAAACGTTGCAGGTATGCACCCTAATTTGTGGAGGTCAACCCTCGCTTTTTCCATTTCCCAAGCGTACATAAGCGTCTTCGTCCTCCATTATTTGGTTGAACACTTTTTTAGCGCGTTTCCAGCCCTCTTCATCCCTCTCCATATCTCCGTCGCTGGAGATTTCAATGTCATCTTCATAGATGTATTTGAGAATGAGCAGAGCCAAACAAACTGCGGGGTCATATTTGTGGCGGGCAGTCTTGCAGAAATTGAATTTCAAATCCTCAAAATCCATATTTGCCGCAACGTGGAAAGTTTCATAGTTGTCCTCTCCGTAGCCGTTGAAACAAATGCAATCATCAGTAATGATTGGTTTGTCTTCGCCAATGCCGTTGCCCAATTTCACGTTGCGCATTTTTTTCAAACCTTGTTTGAAAAGGTCAGACGCGACCTTAAAGTTTTCTACGCCAAAGGGAATGTTTTTGATTGCCCTCTTAAAACGCCAATAATGTGTGTAGCCCATAGTTGTATTTTTTTATTGTTAATTACTATTTTAATTATTACAAAAAGCGTGCCAAACTGAATTACCAAGCGGAAAATTCAATCCAATCATTATCTTTGTCACGTTCCTCGTAGAAATTTTCGAGAATTTCTATAAGTTCTTCGATAGTGTAATCGAGAATTTTAATGCTTTCTTTGATGTCATTGATGTCAATCAAGTCGGGGTCAAAATTGTTTTGTCCGTCCTCAGTCTCGACTTTCAAATCAGCCAAGTCATCGTTGGTTAAATCGGGGTTCTCTTTCATTCGTTTGAGAATGGTCAAAGAACGTTCGTAATCCCCGACAGGTAAATCGAAATTGTCCGAATAGTCTTCTCCGCAAGCATTTGCGCCACAATTACGGAGCAAACATTTGAACTCTTCGCCTTTCCAATTGAAAGCCTCGGTATTGCCGTATTCTACTTGTTTACTTACTACATGAACTCGTTTTCCCATAATTGTATATTTTTTAATTGTTAATAACTATTTTTTTTAATCTTTTTTCACGTTTGGTTAATTGTTCTTCGGTTGTGATTGAAAAATAGTATGGGTTATAAGTGTAACCATTTTCTTTGAGATACCCATTTAACCACTCGGAATAAAGTTCATTAAACTCTTTTTCACTAACCTCTTTTTGGGTTCGAAACGTAGCAAAAGGAATACTATTCGTTTCGTTTATAATAATACCTACTTTTCCCATAATGTTGTTGTTTTTAATTTCTGGTGCAAAGGTAATACATTTTTATAATATAATACCATGCGAGAGTGAATTGTTCATTGCACCCTCTACATATTACTTACAAATACTATGCCAAACTGTAAAACACTCTCGCACTCTTTTAACTCGTGAAAAAAATTATTTTTGCATATATACGGGCTTCTGTATCCAGCCCGATGTACCAGAAACAGATACAAAAAAAAATCCCTACCTTTCGGCAGGGACTTTAATCAATTTTCGATTTCTACAAACTCTTTGAAAACGGAGGGTACTAAACTATCAATGCAAGTCAATTTACGTTCGTATTCTCCTTTGCCAATTTTCTTGCAGTATTTCCAAGCATGTCCGTCATAGTCGGCACTCGCAAAATATACCTCGCAGGGGTAAAACATTCTTTCGATAAGTCTTGCTAACTCTTCAAAAGGTTCTCCGTTGGTCTCATAGAAGAAATAATTTACTTCTTTATCGTGGTCATACTCTTTTTTGATACGAGGTTTACTTTCGTGGGTCTCCACCGCATCAATGAGTTGGTTAATAGTGTCGAAAGTTGTTTGGTTGATTTCTCCTTTGACAGCCAAGATATTGTTAATAGGTGCGTACATAGTTTTGTGTTTTAGATACGATATTCAACTTTGATTTCAGCAGTAGGAAAAATCCTACGCAGCGTTTTAGCCATACGTTCAGCAGAGCCAACGTTGAGATAGTGTTTGGCGTTTACCACACCAGAGTACGTTACTTTATTGCCGCGTTTACTAACAAAGTAGTACTTGCTGCAATTACCGCGAAAGTTCGGTTCGCTGTAATATGAAATAGAAATGATATAAGTTTTCATATTACTGGATTTCTTTTTGTTCGATTGAATAAAAAACGTGATTGTTGCACGTATTGTACAATTCGTTGATTTGAGCGTGCTTTTTACTTTCGTAAATTTCGTGCTCCAAATAGTCTGGGTCACACCACGATTGCCACTCTTTGAGGTCTTTGTTGTATTCCTCTTCCAGTCTTGCCTTTGCGTGCTCTACACTACCGAATACCTCGATAACCAAGTCGTTAGGCTCGCCACGCGTTACGCTTTCAATAGAAAGCACATAAACATAAGTCTTTTCCATAATTGTTAATCAAGTTCGTTAATTAGGTAGTCGAGAATATCTTCCCAATCTACGCAGCACTCGTCTGCTAAATCAACCTCTTCGCGCTCATCACCAAGGTAGTAAGCATAAAGATTGACCAAAATGAGGTCACCCTTTCCGAGCCAAATTTTCGTAATGTAAACGTCAGTAAGGTCTTCGTCAAACGCCCCACTTGCATAACTCGGTGCTCCGTTGTTTTCCCAATCAAACTCGACTGGTTTTCCGATTTTGAGCAGGCACTCTTTTATTGCATTTTTAATTTGGTTACGTGTTTCGCGTGCAGTAGCGATAAGCGCGTTCATTTCACTTTTATTCATCGTATTGTTTTATTTATTTTTCAAACTTTGCTTTTTCACATTGTTCAACATAGGTCACTTCCAAGTCCCAAGAGTTGATAAAACGCAAGGGACAAGACTTTTCCCAATAGTCAGGGAGTTCTTCAATGCTGTGTACCTCGTACCCATTTTCCATTGCGTCTCGAATGTCATTCGGCGTTTCGCAAATGTAGATTTTGTGGCAACCGTCATAAGCGAAATAATGGCCATTGATTTCAATTCCGTTTACTTTCATAATCGTTTTTATTTTTGGTTGTTATTATTCCATTGAATAGTTGTTATCGTCGAGATATTTTTGAGCCAATTCTAAACTTTCAAAAGATTTAGACTGAATATCTTCGTCAGCGAAATAATACGCAGTAAAATCGTTACTTGCATATTCGACAATTTTATTGCCTTTATAGATGTGCGTTTTCATTTGTTTTTCCACTTAAAAATTAATTCTACGCCACTATTGTCGTAGTCGTTATAGTGAGCACCATCAAGCGGCTTTGCACCGTCAAAATCTTCGTCTCGTAGGTTCTGCAATTCAGCAAGACCCTTTTGGACAATCTTCAACACCTCTTTGGTTTTGATGTGTTTCCAATTCTCAATGTCAATTGTCATTCGTGTCATAATTGTTTCCTTTTTTGATTTTATGTTGCAAAATTACTGCTTTTTATTTATATATAAACGTGCGAGAGTGAGATATTATTTTACCCTCTATATTATATAAACAAAAACCATGCCAAAGTAAAAATTAGGATGAGGAGGAAATCCTGGAGTCGAATCTATATGCAAATAAAACATTATTTACGACTTCACGTGGTGCGAGAGTGAAACAAGAAAGGCCCACCCTCACGGGTAGGCCAATCCAAACACACATATATGGAAACAATCTTAACCAACTATTCGTTTTCGGGCGAATTGTAGTTATCAACTGCGTCTTGAATAAGGTCGATAATATCGCGAGCAACCGCGTCTTTACTACCCTCATCGAGTTTGTCCCCGACAATCATATCAACAAAGCGATATGCCTTAACCAAGTTCGGTTCTTCTTCACGCATTGTTTGGGAGATTTTAATGCAAGTGAGAATGAACTCATCACTTGTTACTCCGTTCTCCTTTGCAAGCAGGCGACTTTCAAGCAAATCGTCAAATTCGCCATTAAGAGTTTTGGACAAATCGACAACCTCATCATATTCCTTTTGAGAGAGAATAGTTTGGTGGGTCTCGGTATAGTCCACCTCGCTCTTTTTGCTATAGTGGTACTGCGCGAGCCATGCGTAGAAATAAGGGTCAATGCCACGAGCGTCAATCTCATCGGGAGTAAGTGTGAGATAGTAATCTATCTTTTGAACACCACCACGCCAATGCTTATGCTTGGCAATCCTGCGCAACCACTTGTAATCGTCAGCCGAAAGTTCGGACGGCATGGGGTATTTGACCGATTTAATAGTTATAGTGTTACCACTCTTGCTGCAACGCCAAGTAAGCACTTGACCATAGCGGTTAGCATAGAATGCCGCGTTTTCGTGTGGCTGATAAAAAGCAAAGCCGTTCTCTTTTTGTTGCTCTTTAAGTGCTACGAATGCGTTGTACGAATACTCTTTGTAGTTCTCCATTTCTTGGTACTCAGTTTATAGTGTTGCTGCCACTTTTAATAGTTGTTGTCTCAATTTCGAGTGCAAAATTACTACATTTATTTGACATTGCAGTGTGCGAGAGTGTATTCATCTTGCGTCATCTATAATAATATACGCAAAAACCATGCCAAATGAAAATGACATGACAAAATGTCAGGATCCTGACAGACGGCGATCATTTCTATATGCAAATAAAACATTTTTCTTGAGAACTGCATGTGCGAGAGTAAAACAAAAACGCCCACCCCTCCTGGGATGGACGTTCCAACAACTAAATACGAAAAACAACACGGGATTACTCTTCGTATTCCTCCACATCGGGGGAGTTATCTTCTTGTAGCCCCTCAATCATCTGCGGAATATAGCATTCCTTTCCCGCCTCTTCTTCGGCTTTTTTAAGGGCTTCTTTTTCGTTCTCTGCTTCCACGTTAACCGATAGGTTGGTGTGGTAATAAAATTTTACTTGATATTTTTTCATAATCGTTTTTATTTTTAGTTAATACTAAACGAGTTTACAAGAAAGCCGTAGTCATCGCTCAACTTATCGGCAACCTCATCTTCGGAGTTTACCTCGACCTCGGTTTCGGTCGGTAGTTCGGGAATATAACATCCGTCAGTATCCCAATCAATGTCAGTTACTTTAATTTTCATAATTATTTGAACTCGGCTACACAATGGTAGGTTTCATATTGTTTCATTTCCTCGTTGCTTTCTTCTACTGCGTCAGCGAGTTTACGCAATTCTTCTGCGATATGTCCTTTATCGCACTCTATTGAAATTGTAATTTGTTCTTCCATAATTATTAAATTGATTTAGCGGTTGCACTATAAGCGAATTTCTCGCATACTTCTACTCGAAACTTGTTTGAACACTTATGCAAATGCTTGCACCAATAGCACCCTCTTGGTAATTTGCTTTTTTTATTTATGACAATTTTTTTCATAATCGTTTTAATATTAAGTGTCCATACCTATAAGTAAACCAAAGGTAAAATAAAACCCTTCATAACATAAAAGACCTAATGTGTTATACAAACCACATCTTGGCTTATGTCTATCGGAGTTTGGGTTTAGCCAAACAATATTTCGTACATATATTCCGCCCGAAAATTTTGATTTACTATCTTCAACAACGCACGGACAATATTTTAATTCGTCTGGCCTATGAACACCCCACCTACAAACTTGTCTATCTAAATCAATGTTTGCTGCACCAAGTAATCCACCGATTGAACAAGACCAATATTTAATGTCAGCAACATAGCCGCCCATTCCTAAATACCAAGTCAAATCGCTATGACCACAAGTGTGAGATTTATGTTTTTGCTTACCGATTACACCCGTCATTTCAAATCTTTTAAGTTTACAAAAGAAATCCCATTGAAAACCATTTAGATTTTGTCTTGTTGATGTGCCTGCTCCCATTCCCATAGCAAAGAAATGTATTTTAGCAGTATCAGTATCTTTTATGTAAGTACTATTATAACCAGATAATACTGGACTATATGTCGGATAATATCTATAATACCGATATGGATTGTAGGCATATCCAAAAATTGGTAATATAATTAAACCAATAAATAACAATACTTTTTTCATAATCGTTTTATAATTTATGCCCTAATGATTTTTCAATGCTTTTTTCATAGACATTAGCGTCTATTGCTTGCAACAAGTCATCTTCCATTTTATAAGTTTGTTTGAAAAAACCTGTGCGCTGGAAATCCCACAAACCACTTTTCTTTGCAATCAAATTGATTTGCTTGATATGTTCTTTCAACGCTTTCAAGTCTTTTTTCGAAAGATGATTTAACACCCATTTTGTGCTGCGGGTTTTTGCACTCCAAAGTTCGTTTGCCATAGTTGTCTTGATTTTGTATTGCAAAGGTAATACAATTATTTAATATAAAGGAATGCGAGAGTGAATTGTACTCATTCGAGTCCTATGTCCTACAACCCATCCGTGTAGTAGTTTTCTTCTTCTTCTATTATTTCAGTACGATAAACATCATAAGAACTTTCCTTACGTTTTTTTACTTCTTTTTTTACTACACCCTCAAAATCGGTAATCTTGATTTTCTTGTAACCACCCAAAGCGTAATTAGCAAGACAATCAACCAAATATAAAAGGTTTATATTCCACTTGTATTTACCAAATGAATTTTGGTAGTTCTCTTTCAAGTAGTTGTCGAGTTTGTCCACAAGTTCACGTTGAGATTTCGTGGTTGTGTCAATTACACTATCGCCACCCCAACCGTCATTCCACGCGCGGCCAACAAATGTTAGTTTGTTGCACCACTCTGGATTGTGAATGCAAAGTTCAGCGTTAAACGGCAGACTATCGTCATGTCCGTACACTTCTCTAACATTCACTAACTTAACTGTGATGTTATCAATTTTGCAAGTGATTGTTTTCATACTTGGTACACTTTTTTTGTTGTTTTACCCAAACCGAACTCTTTGAAATAAATTGTTCCAGTTCCTTTTGAACGATACCAATCGGAACACTCTTTTAATGCTTCTTTTGCTTCTTCAAGGGACAAAAAATAGCCCGCAATTCGGGTGTGCCATTCGTCCACCGTATTTTCGATAAAATAAATTCCTTTCATATTATTCTACGTTTTGAATTACATCTTCAAAAATGAATGACAGAAGTGCCACAAGAGCACCAAGACCCAGTATTGCACCGCCCATAAAAAGACCAAACGAAGCGGCTTCAATCCAAAGACTTTCAGTCTCAATCGCTACGGGTATCAGGTTGTAGCCATAAGTGAATAACACCGCGCCAATAAAGACCAATGCTACACAAACAATTCCATAAATAAAATCTCTTTTCATAATGTTGTTGTTTTTAATTTCGGTACAAAGGTACTACTTTTTATTTATATATTAAGACGCGAGAGTGAAACGGCTCTTGCAATCTATTTATTTACAATGCAAAAACCGTGCCAAACTAAACTGACTGACAAAGTGGCAGACTGACTGACAAAATGGCAGCATCCTGTTGCTTCCTGGTGACGATCATATATGCAAATAAAACATTATTTACGACTTCACGGGGTGCGAGAGTAAAACAAAAAATGCCCACCCTTTCGGGTGAGCATTATACTCATTCGAGTCCTATGACTTACTCCCATTCGGTGTAATAGTATTCGGTCTCGATTTCTCCGTCCTCGTCATCGGAAAGTTCCAAGTATTTGTCAATACCCAGACCCTTGTCCAAACATTCGTCCGAGCAGAAATAATTTCCGTCTGCATAGACACCGACAACCATTGGTTCTCCACACTTTGTGCAAACTCGCACGTTGGGGATTTCAAAGTTGTCTATCATGTCCTGCGGGGTTTTACGCAAGAACGCCAAGATAACCAAATCCGCGTGACTGATTTTGTCAAGGTCTTTTTTCTCCCACCCTACGAACTCTGCAAGTTTGGACTTGCTGACCTCATTTGTGAGAAACGCGTGCAACCTGCGTGTACCCTCTTTGTGGTTCTCATTGCTCGGCATTGTGATGATTTTCTCTTCACTCATAAGCGTGTTGTTTTAAGTTGTGAAAATGAACTATCTCATTTTCGAATACAAAATTACTATTTTTATTTTAATTATTGATATGCGAGAGTGAAACAGACTAATTCACAGCCCTCCTGAACATCTGTATCCAGTTTCTATATGCAAATAAAACATTTTTTTCGAGAACCGCAGGTGCGAGAGCAATTCACTCTCGTGGTCTCAGAATACAGCGGAAATTTTATATTTGCATATAATAGGATACGGGCCTTCCAGTACTTCAGTCTTGTGGACATAAAAAAAGCGCGACCCAAAGGCCGCGCCACGCACATGAATGAACTACTTGTATTTCTCTAAAGTCGCTTTGAGACTATCGACATCGTGGAGGTATTCGTCAAGCATAAGCCAGCCGTCAGTACCAATGCGATTTTGTGGTTTGTCAAGATAAAAACCAATAAAACGGTCGATTGTGGAGACAACGGACGAAATTAAGTCCATTATATGTTTGTCATATTCACCGTCTTTTTCGGTTCGCCCAAAAACGAGAGGCATTCCGAAATCAAACACATCACTTATTTGAACATTTTCGTCTCCAACAAAATCAATGATACTTTTCTTTTTCTTGTCGCTTAAAGAAGCAAACTCAGGAATTAAGTATAACGTGTAGTATGTTTTATTTTCCTCTTCGGAATAATACGCCTCTATAGCATATCGGTATGAAAAGTTGAAATCATCATCCTCATCGTGTTTGTACACGTTTTTGGATATATAGATTTCTACATCATCGTAGGCATCCATTGACCTTTCAAGTTCGAAATCATCTTCAACCTTTTTAAGGTCTTTGTCGGGGAACGAAATTCCGAAGATTGTGTTGGTGAACTCTGTCTCCATATTCATATAATTAAGAGGTTATGAAAATGAACTATTTCATTTTCGGTGCAAAGGTACTGCTTTTTTCTTATATGTTAGGGTGCGAGAGTGATTTTACCGACGAGGAGGAAGATGACGGCGTACATTATATGCAAATAAAACATTTTTTCACACATGTTGAGGTGCGAGAGTAAAACACTCTCGCGGGTTCATAAGTCACTGGATATTTTATATTTGCAGATATAAACTATTATCTGGTACTCAGGAGGCTTGAGGCTTGGTCTGAGTACAAAAAAAAGTGACCTACTCTCACGAGCAAGTCACTCCATTGTTTCACCTAAACCTTAACTATATGAACATTGTTTTTAATTTTTGCTTTTTCCCAATGTGCGATAGTCCAACTTAATCGGCTGAACCTCCGTAAAGTTCTCGCACAAAACTTTTGCTTGTTTTTCATCGTCAGCATAGACAATCAACTGACATTTGTAATCTTTTCCTGCCTGCTTATACAAGCCGTTTACTTGATAACGAGTTTTATTTTCGTTAGTACTATTGATATTGATTTTAATCATAATCTTCCTTTTTATGTTTTTTCTTTCTATTATAAGTTTTTTTATTTTCGGAAATCTTACCCATAGTGAAAAAGATTTGTTTGCCATGCAATTTTATCTCTTCCTCTCTGCGAGCCTTTCCTGCCGCCTTAACAATCTCTATGTCAAGTCCTTTTTTCATTTTCGTGGTGCAAAGGTACTGCTTTTATTTTAATTGTTCGGGTGCGAGAGTGAATTGGTAATCCAACCCCCATATTATATATACGCAAATATCGTGCCAAATGAAAAACAATATCCTGGAGACTTTACTATGAAGGACGACATCCTGGTGACGATCGTATATGCAAATAAAACAAAAACTTCGAGAACTTGTGGTGCGAGAGTGAAAGTCTTGTACTCATTCGAGTCCTATATACATACAGCAATCCCCCACTCCGAAGAGCAGGGGAATTTGCTACCCAAGTGTTTTTAAGCCACAAGCGGCACGTTCCGCGAGAACAAGTTGTTGTTGAAGATTTTTTCGAGCACCTCATATTCGCCCAATCCGTTAAGCGAGGAATAGCCATAGTTCCAATTGTCATAGACAATGTGACCCTTGTCAGTAACCAATTTGCAGGTCAAGCAGTTGGTGCCATCGTGGTGCGTAGCGGTAATCATCAATTTGCCATTCTCCATTTCGATTTTGACATAGTCACAATCTTTCGTGATTGACTGAAACATTTTGTCAAAATTGTCGAACATCGCATAACCTTTCCTGCGTCCGTCCCACCTGCCAATCATTCCACCTGCAATCCATTTCCCTGAGCCTGCGCTTTCTTTAATCTCGTCAATAGCATCGCGCAAGAGAATATCTTGATTTTCATAATCTTCTTCTTCAACATCGTAGTTGTCGAACAATACGAAACTTTTCTTTTTCTTTGTCATACTTATCTTTCTTTTCAATTTCTATGCAAAGGTACTGCTTTTTTATTTAATATGCGTGTGCGAGAGTGACTTACTCTCGCGGGTTCAGAATACAGCGGATATGTTATATTTGCATATATAACTTCCTGAAGCGTCGTCTTCTTCCTCCTCGTCGGGTACAAAAAAAAAATGACCTACTCTCACGAGCAGGTCATTCCATTGTTTAACCCATTTAATATATGAACATTGTCTTTACTTTGTCAAAGTTGGTTGAGAATTGCACCGAACTGAACTATTGCCATAAGCGCATTTGCTTGTTCTTCGGTGTGAACCTCAACATTCTCCAAGGACTTTTTTTGTCCCTCATTGAGTTGTGCGTGGGCGGCACGAAATCTTGCAAGAAATCTCTCGCTCTCTGCATGCTCTGCTGCAACTTTGTTTGCTTTCCATTCTTCGATAGCAGCACTAACCTTTTTGCCAAAAGCAGCACCCAATTTTTGCAGGGCAACGTCATAGCGGAAATTTTGCCAAGGGCGATTATCGTATTTGTACACTCCACGCTTTCCGTTGCACTCTGCAATCTCACGAAAGTAGTAACGACTTGATGTGGTGTAAGCACTAATGTGCAATTCCCCTTTCGGTGTCGGAATAATAAACTCCGTTTTGTTGATGATAGTTGTTGCCATATTCTTCTTTTTTAATTTCGTGCACAAAGGTACTGCTTTTTTCTTATATATTAGTGTGCGAGAGTGAAACCCAGACTTACCTGTACGAGGCTCTGTACTGGCTGTGTGATATATATGCAAATAAAACATTTTTTACGACTCAAGGAGTTGCGAGAGTAAGTCACTCTCATGGGTTCACAAGTCACTGAATATTTTATATTTGCAGATATAAGGATACGGGCCTTCCAGGACTTCGGTCTTGTGGACATAAAAAAACCCCGCCATAATCGGCGGGGCGAAAACCTAACGCGTGCATGGTAGCGGGGCGGCGATTTTTCTTTTCATTATTATTATTCTCTTATTAAATTATTGTCTTAAAATATATCGGCTTGGCATTCCCCCTTATATGGTCGAGGAACGATTTCGGGGTATCTTCTTTTCCATACCACACAAATTTAAAAGGTTCTACACTAACTCTTATAATATATTCCGATAAAACTACTATTTTTTAATTGGTGTCTGCTCGAATTTTCATACTATTACACTCATTTAAGTTAAACAAACGGCGCTATAATCTCTCAATACTAATAATTATACCCTCATCGGGGCGGTGGCTTGTTACTTTTCATAAATGTTATTTTTTCAATTTCGTACTGCAAAGGTAATGCTTTTATTTTAATTAGCATGGTGCGAGAGTGAATTTACAAATTCACAATATATCGACCCTGCTTATCATAAACTCTTCCGTCAAGAGTTACGCAATAACCCATTTCTTTCAACTTACGTATTCCGTCACATTGATTTGAAATGTTAATTACTTTTTGTTGTTCACTATTCATACTCTTTCTTATTTGGTACTGCAAAGGTAATACATTTTAATAATATATGCGTGTGCGAGAGTGACTTACTCTCGCACTCCAACATTTAACGGGAAAAATTATATTTGCATATAGAGATGTACTGGATCCTTCATCTCGGTGATGATTTCACGATCCAAACTATACACATAAAAAAAAATGCCCACCCTTTCGGGTGAGCACGTGGGGAATTGTTTGTTAGAGCCGCGACCGCAATTCATCTGCGCTCAATCGGTGATACCGCTTGCCCATGTTCTTGTCGACATACAAGACTTTGCCGTTAGTGGTTACGTATGCGTAGCAAACCTTATCTTCCTTGATTTCGTCTTTGGTCAGCAGGAATTTCCGCGTGAAAGTCTCGGTAAATTTGTAAACGTAGATTTGGGGGTTATTCAGCGTTTCCAAACCGCACTCCATTGCGTACTCCGCATCAAGCCGTTTCATGTACTCGTTTTGCAGGTCGAACTCGTGTATCACGTCAACTGGCTTGGCTTGCCAACTCGTCATTTCGTACGTGGTTGTGATTTTCCCGACCTGGGTTGCGACCGCTGTGAGATACAACTCCGTGTCCGTGTTCATGTAGTGCTCGACTGCTTTCTGCTCGTCCGTCTTGATAACGTTGCTGCTCGTCCAACTCGCAAATCCGATAACGCCTGCGATGATGACTGCAATTACTACGAGAGACTTGATGAAACCATTGTTAGACTTAACTTGTTTTTTCATAATGTTTGTTTTTTAATTGTTAATTATTTGTTTTTTAATTTCGTTGCAAAATTACTGCTTTTATTTTAATTATTAAAGCGCGAGAGTAAAATGTTTATGTACTCATTTGAGGACTACTCATACATTGCTTTCACTCTGCTATTTGCCACCACCTTTGCTCGGTTGATTGGATTGTCAGCACCACGAAGTACTGAATTTTCAATCGTGAAACTTTCCATTTCACATTGCAGTTCGGGGTCTGCAAACACTTGGCAAAAGTAACCACCTTTGTTTGGCTTGGTGTCCTCAGTTAACGTTACGTATAACGTTGTGCGTTTATTTACTTGTACTTTCAACATAACTTTACATTTTAGAAATGATTTCAGTTAATTCAACCAAATCGTTAGTTTTGAAATGCTCTTTCAGTTCGTTTACAACCGAATGACCTTGCATATTCAGTTGTGCGAAAACTTTGTTCGGGTCTTGACCACGATACAAATTGATAAAGTTTAATGCTTGTGTACTCATATTAGCCCTTTCTTTTAATTTCTATGCAAAGGTACTGCTTTTTATTTACATATTAAGGTGCGAGAGTGATTTTACCGACGAGGAGGAAGATGACGGCGTACAGTATCCAATTTTATATGCAAATAAAACATTTTGAGCGACTTTTCACCATGCGAGAGTAAGTCACTCTCGCGGGTTCAGATTTCACGGGAAAAATTATATTTGCATATATGACGTGCCTCCTGTACATCCAGATGCTGGGTCTGGGTACAAAAAAAAAAACCACACCTTGCGGTGTGGCTTTTTGGTTAGCCGACCTCTTGGAGAGGTGTCGGGGAGAGAGTGAGAGTTTGTCCGTTCGCGGTAATGTAGTGAATGTTCTCAACCGCGAGGGTTCGTTCTTCCACTTGCTTGTCGGTCAGTCCAACTGCCGCTTGCGTTCCCACCAACTTGGGTGCACTCTTGGTCGCGAGATAGGCTTGGATTTCCGCGAGCCGTTGTGCGTTGCAGGGTTGTCCGTTTTCCATGTAGGTCACTTCGGTCTTGGTTGTGCCCTTTTCCACGAAGAAAATGAGATAATGCTTGCCCTTGTGTTCAAGTATCTTATTTTCATACCCCTGCAACACTTGCCCCCATTTGCGCGGTTGCGGTGTGAAAGTTACGGGGTGTCCCGTTTCTTTTTCCGCTCTTCGCGCTACTGCTGCCCCATAATCGTAATTAAGGTGTGCGCTCTTAATTACCACGAATTTCTTCACGTTGTCAAGTCCCGATTTCTTGGGAAAGCCGCAGTCAGCAGTGTAGGCGATTGTTGCCCATTGACAACCAACGATAGCCTTAACAAAGTTAAGCACGCGGATTACGAGGGTCGAGAGAATAGTGTTGCTATTCATACGCAGGTGCTGAATTTTAAGTGTTGCCACCACTTTTAAGTTTGACAATGTTCGCTTGAAACGTTAGGTGTTCCCCTCAATTTCAGTGCAAAGGTACTGCTTTTTTTTTATAAAGCAATGTGCGAGAGTGAAACGTTCCTGCACGTTCTATATACTATATACAAAAAGTGTGCCAAAGTAAACTGACTGACAAAATGACAGACTAATGACAAAATGTCACAGAGGCTGTGATGGAAGATAGAAGATGGAAGCGTCGCTGTTTATATGCAAATAAAACAAAAACTTCGAGAAAGAATGATGCGAGAGTATGATTTCCTTTTCACTCTCGTGGTCTCAGAATTAACTGGATATTTTATATTTGCATATAAGAGATGTACAGTTTTGACTCATCTTCAAGGGTTTACCCCTCCCTACGTATTGGGTGGAGGGAGTACCCCCACCTATCCCCCCTACGTAACGTCCCCCCTATGTTACCGCTCCCCACTCGTCTCTATATGACGGGGGGCTATTGCTTCCATGAAATTTACCCCACTTTTTGGATCATTTGAAACTGACCCTTGTCTTATGCGGAAATTTCCGTTATTTTTCCACAGGGGGTACCCCTTCATTTTAAAAAAGGCATTTTCAAAAAATTTTTTCCCAGAAAATTTTCAATATTTTCAAAAATGAATAGACATAAAAAAAGCGTCCGAAACCGAACGCTTTTATAAATTAATATGTATTAATGTCTGCTTTGCCATTGTCTAAAGTCATACATTCTAAAAACGTATGCAAGGCATTCTGCTAATGCAGCATCACCGAGGCATCTTACGATTGCCTTATTGATTTCATCTTCACCTAATTCTTGTGCTGCAAGTTCGTATGCTTCCTGTGCTTCTGTTGTATCAACAGTCCATCCTCCGTTTTCTGCTTCAAAAACAGATTCTTTTAACACGTTTCTAACGATTTCTCTTAGTTTAGATTCTGTAATTTTCATAATTGTATATATTGTTTATTTTATTATTAATCCCATGTAGAGAATGCGTTTAAAATTTCGATGTTACATTCTATCATTTCAGGGTTTGCTTGGTTTAGTCTTGGTGAGAATGAGACTTTATTATTTTTATCTTCTGGGTTGAAGTAGAACATATTATCCCATCCGCCATATAGTCCAGTTTTTAGAATAAGTTCGTCTGTAACTTGTGGATATTCTCCGTCTTCAACTTGGAATTTTACATCCTCCATTACTGATTGATTATTTTTACAGCCTTGAATAAAGTTTTGTACTGGAATATATGTAACAAATTCAAAAACGTCTGAATCCAATGAGAAGTTAGTAAAGTTTTGTACGTTGATATTAGTACCGAACACGTTATTTATTTCTTCTGCTACTTCATTAACCAGGCTAGTTATATTTTTAATACCGTATCGTAATTGTTGTGCATAGCGTTCATATTGTTGTGCTTTTGATTCGACTTCAGAAATTACGTCTTCGAATTGTTGTTTATTATACATATCGTCGATATTTTCGTTTAGTCGTTTAAAATGACGTTGAACGCTTTCGCGTATCATGTTTTTCAATTCGCTTCTTTTCATATTATTTTATAAATCTTTTTATAAATAAATAGTTTTTTTTTCGGTAAAAAGTAACATTTTTTTAAGTTTCTTTTCGTATTTATTACTATACAATATGTAAAAATCAAAAATAATTAAAAAATAAATAACTATAAAAAGAAACATTATGGCAACAGAAACAAATTTTTTAGGTTTTAGACAAGTCTCAAAAGCGTATTTTGATTCATTGACATCTGCCGCAAAGAAAAACTATTTATGGTTTGTTCGTGATCTAGAAGCCACTGGTACAACAATCCCTGCTGCAGTATACTTTGGTACACGTAAGTATGGTGAAGTTAACCAGGACGAAATGGAATCAACAAAGTTAGATAACCTTATTGAATCCATGGGTTCCATGGTTAATTCTGATGGTACTTGGTCTGGCGTTCAAGGTTTATCAGGTGAAACTGTAACAGAAGTAATTGAAGCACTTAAGGCTTTGGTTGAAGCAGAAGCCGCAGCACGTCAAGAGGCTGATGAAGAACTAGTTGAAGCCATCAATCAGGAAAGCGAATTAAGAGCCGAGGGTGATGAAATTCTTTCTGCTAGAACAGACGAAGTTGAAGAAAGAGTAAGTGATCTTGAGCAACAAATTGCCGATCTTAAGAGTCTTGGTATTCTACACTTTGTAGACGTTGCGTCTGCAATTAGTGGTGAAACTATCATTATATTAATGGATGGTACCGAAGTAGAGGCATCTAGTGCTAATACTGGTGACATTTATATGATCGACAAGGCCGAATATGCATCTAACGGTGTTAAGTGGGTTGACCTTGGTGATGAATCACAGTTCGCTCAATTGAAAGAAGCGTTGGCTGCTGAGATTGCTGCACGTCAGGCTGGTGATGCTGAATTAGATGACAAGATTGGTGGTCTTGACGCACGCGTAGACGCATTGGAAAGTGATCCTACTCATATCATTATGGGTGATGACTTGGAAGAATATGACGAAGGTGAACAAGACGTTATCGTTAATTCCCAATTATCTAACGTTGCAACAAACGGTGGTACAGCATTAATCCAGAGTGATGCTACATTGGATGGTACAGTAGTAGTTTCAGAATAATAATTTAATTTAAAAAGATTGTAACAATTATGAAGAATGTAAAAATCAATTTGAATGATAAAGTATTAACAAGTCCTGCTGGCCAACAATATGCTTTTGACGTTAAATCTGGTGCCACATTAACTATTACTGGTAAGGGTAGTATTGTTAACGAAGCGAGCGATTCAAAGACAACTGCAGTAGTTCTTGTTGAACAGGGTGGTCTATTAACTGTTAACGGTTGTAATGAATATCCAGTAATTGATGCTGGCGGTCACGGAGCAAGTGAACTTTGTTTATGGATATTTGGCGGCAAGGCTGTTATTAACGGTGGTTACTTCTATGCGGAAACCGACAAGAACAATGAACCTAACACATGTGTTTATCTAAGCGGTGAACATGCTGAGGTTGAAATCAACGGTGGATACTTCAAGAGTGATGGTGATGGTACTCCTTACGGTAAGCCAGGTTATCACTATCTTGTAAATATCCAAAACAGTGTTAAGGACTGGAAGGTTGTTATTAACGGTGGTACATTTGAAAACACAGACCCACGTCTTGGTGATGACAGATTAGGTGCACCTGCAGACAAGTGGTTTGTAAACGGTGACGTTATTGAAAGCAAAGATGGTCACGGTAACACACTTTACACAGTAGTAAAGAAATAAATGTTTCATATAACATAAAAAGAAGGAATGGTATTACATTTTAACGTGTAATACCATTTTTTTTCGATTTAAGACAAACTTTTTTCATTTTAGATATATTTATCAATTTAATAATAAACGGTATTTATAAATAAAAGTAAAGTTATGATAGACTATAATGCGTTGGCTGAGGAATATGTAAAATGTGTATCTGACAAAACCAGGATATACATGATCGAGCATTTCCTTGAAACATACGATGCCACACAAAGAAGAAAAGTACAATACAATTTATTCCCGCGTCAAAAGGACCTTTGTGGTGCCCTGGGTAGCGGTAATAACGTTGTAACAACAAAGCCACGTCAGGCTGGTATTACAACCACCTGTGGTGCATTTATCTCTTGTGAGATTGTTCTTGCAAGTCCTGAGGAACCTTTAACTATCCTTGTTATTGGTAACACATTGGACCTTGCTCAACAGATGGTTACGAAAATTCGTGATTTCTTGTATCAGTTTCCTGCCTGGATGTGGGGTCCAGAATATGTCGAAGAAGGAAAGAATCCTTTGGATCCTCCATCAAAAAGATTATTGTTTAACATTTGTAACACTAAGGAATTGGTATTAAAAAATGGATGTAGAGTAGTTGCTCGTTCATCTGGTCCAGATGCTTCTCGTGGTGTCGGTGGTGTTACATGGTTAATATTTGACGAGGCTGCGTTCATTGAGAACGGTAAAGACGTATATGCATCTGCATTGCCTACAGTATCTACTGGTGGTCACATCGTACTTATTTCTACTCCTAACGGTAAAGATTTGTTATACTATGAGACTTGTAGACGTGCTGCATTAAAAGGTACTCCAGATTGGAATAATTTCGAGTTGGTACAGATGAAATGGTACCAGGACCCACGTTATAACAAGCACCTGGAGTGGACAAAGAAAAATCCTGATACTGGTGAGATTGAAGTAATTAGGGAAGAAACAATTGATGAAAATGGTTCTGTAGAATACAGACAGGATCACTGGGATAAGATGATTGCTGACGGTTGGGCACCTCGTTCTCCTTGGTATATTACAATGTGCCAGCAATTTAACAACGATAGACAGAAGATCGCACAGGAGTTGGATGTATCGTTCCTTGGTTCTGATAGTACGGTTGTGGAACCTGAATTTATTCAGATGCAACGTGATTTAAATGTGCGTGAACCAAATCCAAATTTGAAAGATCCAGTATTAGATGAAACATGGGTATGGAAGCCACCAATGCCAGGGCACCAATATCTTATGTGTATAGATAACAGTAGAGGTAGTTCTGATGATGCAACTGCACTTGAGATTATTGACTTGAATGGTATTGATGATGATGGTACGCCTTGTATCGAACAGGTATTGGAATACAATGGTAAATTGACTGGTGACAACATTGGTGAGTTGGCTTATCAGTATGGTATGCAATATAACAACGCGTTCATTGTAGTTGAAGATATTGGTGGTTATGGTAGTGCAACATTGTTAATGTTGATGAGATTAGGATACAAGAATTTGTATTATGACGATCCATCATTGAAGAAGTACACGGATCAGAATGAAGCAACTTCATTGAAGGTGACTGCAGAAGGTCTTCCAGGTTTCCACAGTAGTAGTGTACGTTTCCAAATGTTGTCTAATTTCGCTGACCTGGTAAAGAAGAATCAATTTAAGATACGTTCTACCAGGGTATGCAATGAATTGGATACATGGGTATTCGTTCCTGGTTCAAGAGGTATGGATCATAAGGATGGTTGTCATGATGATACAATTACTTGTCTTGCGATGGGTATGTTTGTTTATCAATTCTCAATGAATAAGCAATTGGCTGTTAAGAGTAAAGACGAGGCTATGTTAGCGGCGATGATTAACGTTAATAATCGAATATCATATGTTGAGAATCAGCCAGTACGTAATGGTGAAATAAATATTAAATATTCTATGCCGATATATCAGTCTAAGGAGAAGATGTATAATGGTGAGGCTGGTAAATATATGGCATATATGTGGTTGACAAATAAAAATAATAAAAAATAAATCAGATATGTCTTGCGGTTGTAAAAGTAGTAAAGAAACTAAAAAACAGGTAGTAAGAAAAAATGTACAGTCTGACAACAAAAGTGTTAGGACTGGTGCTAAGAGAACTACGGTAATAATTAGACGTAGTTTTAGTGTATAAAGAAAATAGAGGACTTTTTGAGTCCTCTATTTTTTGTTTCAAGAAGGTTTTACTACGATAAATACTGGTCCTTTAATTTGGAACCATATAAAACGTGAAATACCTAATTTTTTCAACATATTTTTTCGATATAGTACATCTTTTGGTAATTTAGCACCCCAAAGTTGTAAACCAGTTTTTGGGTCATCAATATTTACTCGTTTGAACCCATATTTTTCTGCTAATTCTTGTGGAACAATATTTTCTGGTTCAATAAGTTTATCGAAATCAATGGCACCAATTTCTTCTTTAATTAATGAAGATGATAAAATATGTCTAACTTGTTCTTCTGTTAGACGTATTTTTTTACCAGTATTTTGTTTACCTTCATGTAGTTTAAATCTCATGAAATCTCTGAATTGTGATTCAGATAAATATATTTTTTTATTCATTGTATATTCTTTTTATAAATAAATACATTTGTTGTCATAAAAAGGTGTGTTTTTGAGTTAGTTAACTGTATTTATATAAAAATTGTTATTTAAAATGAAAATTAAACAATCAGAATTAATAAATATGATAAGACATTCACTAAACGAAAGTACGGTGAATCTTACTGGTAGAATAAACAATAAGAAGAAATTTAAGGGTGATAATTTTAACCGAACAAACGACGCGTATGATGATAATCATCAAAGTCTTGACCAAATTATAAACAACGCTGTTGTTTTATCAAACTTCAAAAATGAAGATACTTTTCTCGAAGTTAAAGCATTTGTTGAGGGTACTGGAAGTCTTACTGGTTATCAACGGTTTTGTCTTAAATTAAAAGGAAAAATCAATCAAATTTATAATACCCCATTAAATGACGATTACGTTGAAGGTTATACACTCAATAAAGGTGAAGATCCATTGGGTAGTTATACATGGACTGGCCCAAAAAATAGTCCGTTTGAATGGGATGACCGTGGTGGTTATGTTGTACCAAAAATGACTATGCAACTTCCAGATCCTGAGACTGGTGAACACGTTCCTGTTGCACAAATTTTTGATAAATATTTCGAAAAATATAGCGGAGTAGACGGTTCAGAGTGGGAAAAGGCTGTGGTTCATGAAGACAAGGGTGAAGTTATATTTTTCTTTGAAAATATATCTGATAGAAAATGTTTTACAAAACAAATCAAAAATATGTTCTGGATATGTAAGCGTGAACCAGACTATAACCACGGAGGTGTTGGATATAAATATGCGTTTTATGCCGTAGGTAATCCATTCGAAGTTACTGAATATGATAACTGGAATGTTGACGAATTAGTTTCAGATGAAAATAACCAAAATGATATGGATATCAGAAACGAAATTTTAAGAAGAAAAAAGATTCAAGATGATTTTTTAAAAGCAAATGAGCCAAAACCTGAAGCAGAACCAGAGGTTGGCGGTGAAGAAGATGGTGATGATTATGCAAGAGGTTTTGAAGATGGTGTTTTCCATGATGCTAATGGATTCCGTGTTAAAGGTCCAGTTAAGCCAATAAGAGAAAGTAAAAAGAAAATGAAAATTACAGAATCACAATTACGTAAAATGGTGCGTGATGTTTTAAAAGAAATGTATCTTAAATAAAAATAAAATCCAATGACTGAATTAGTCATTGGATTTTTTTATGTCGTTACGTTCTACTCTAAATTCGTATCTACTATCTTTATCTTTTTTAATATGGTAAAATAGTTTATATGGACTATCTGATGCTGATATATTTGTAATTATACATATATCACCTCTACATAAGTCAAATGGCATATTTTTAAGTAAAATTACTTTGTCATTAATTTTTAATTTTTCCATAATTTCATTTCTTTTATACTATAAATAGTATAAGGATTAGAAATTGGACTCATTTAATTTCTTTTTCTTGATATCCACGTACTCAAAAAATGGTTTTCTTTGTCTGTAACCATCATATAACCATTCTTTAAAGTCCTTGAGTGACACTGCGGTAATTTTCCAGAATCCTTTCCAATTTTCTTCGTAATTGGATAAGTAAGCAGCCTTTGCTTGTTCAGCACTATTGAATCCCATCATTACTTTTGTTTCGTCGAATTTACCACCGATTTTCTGGTCAACGCAATAAATCGTTTCTGAGGCGAGATTTGGTCCAATGAATACATCTACAGCGTCACCGTCTTTTCCAAGCGTACGTGTAAAATAACCATAGTCATTTTGCATTTTTATACTCCATTCCTTACCATTTCTGTCTTTACCAGTACGATATGAGCCTTTTGGATTTTCCAATGCGATTTCAAAGCCATGAATTCTAACTCTACCGTGTTTATAATTACCAGCCTTCTTCTGTTTTTCGGTTGCGTGCGTATTTGTATTCATACGGGCCTGGTTTAGGAAATGTTTAATATCCTCAATCTGGTTTTCTGTTAGATATATCCGTTTTTTCTTTAATGGTTCTAACATTTTTTCTACTATAGATTCTTTATATTTTGGTAATACTATCATTCTATCATTAATTTTTTAATTTCATCATTATATCTAATAGTAAATACATGACCACCCTCAAGATATTCGTTTTCAAGGATCATATCTGTGATTTTATTTTCAATATTTTCTTGAATTGCACGCATAATTGGTCTGGCACCATATTCTTTTTCGTTAGAAATTGAATTTAATAAGAAATTAACCGTACCAGGGTCCCAGGTAATACTATATTTAGTATCCTGGATACGATCGTTCAATTTATTTAACTCCAATTCGATGATTTGTCTTAGATTATCATCTGTTAATGCGTTGAAGTAAACAACACTATCCAATCTGTTAATAAACTCAGGCGGGAACTTACGCTTTAATTCTTTCTCTATGACATCTTTTTGTGTTTGACTATCATCTTTATCAAAACCAAAAGTTCGGGCCTCAGAAGCCAATTTTGTGCCTACATTGGACGTTAGAAGAATGATTGTATCTCTAAAATCTACTCTATGACCCATATTGTCCGTTAAGAAACCCTCGTCGAAGATTTGAAGGAATAGATTGTACACTTCTTCATCTGCTTTTTCAATTTCGTCAAATAGAAGTACACAATGTTTTTTAGTTTTGATTGCCTCAGTTAAAAGACCACCTTCTTCGTAACCAACATAACCTGCAGATGAGCCAATTAATTTATTTACGGAAGTCTTGTCTGCATATTCTGACATATCGAAACGAACTAGGTTCTTTTCGTTACAATAGATTTCCTTTGCAAGCATTTTAGCAAGCAATGTTTTACCCACACCAGTCTTTCCTACACATAGGAATGTTGCAAGCGGCTTGGTATGCGATGATAAACCAACTTTGCTACGTTTAATTGCTCTGGATACCACGTCAATCGCTTCGTCTTGGCCGATAATTACGGATTTAAGTGTTTTGTCAATATTTGAAATTTGTTGTTTTTCAGAAACATTTAATTTTGATATTGGAATATTTTCATAATCAGCAAAAGTCGCATAAAGATCATCAAGCGTTACTTCTTGTACTACATCAAAATCGTCTTTAGTATTTATCAATTTGACAAGTTGTAATTTGATATCATTTACTAAAGCAGGATCGCCATGATCCATCATTTCTTCCAACTCTTGTCTCTTGTTTTTAATTTCATCTGTATCAACATTGTCAATACGTTTCTTAGCACCGAGTTCGTCAATTACGTCAAGTGCCGCAGAAATAATACTCTTTTTTGATTCATATTTTTTACAAAGAGAAAGAACCGCGTCAATGATTTCGTTACTAATCATTACATTATGATATTTTTCATATAATTTTTTTGAAGTTTGTAAAATCGTCTTACATTCTTCCATTGTTGGTTCTTCAATATCAATCTTATTGAATCTGTTTGCAATTGCCTGTTTCTTTTCAATTGAATTTTTGTAACCTTTATATGTTGTTGCGGCAATTACTTTACAGTCTTTATCATCCAGGAATGGAAGTAACATTGCTAAAATGTTATAATCGTCGTCCTTTCTATCGTTGAAGAAACTGTGGAAATCGTCAATAAACAAAATTGTGTTTTCTCTTTTCTTGATTTCCTTGTAAAGAGTTGTCATACGGGCCTCAAGCATACCACGTAACTGCGTGCCAGCAATTAAATCTGCAGTATTGAAATTTAATATTGTATAATCAGCAATTACAGATGGTGCCAATCCGTCAACAATTCTTTTTGCCAAACCTTTAACGATGGCTGTTTTACCACAGCCAGATTCACCAACCAATAATACGTTGTTTGAATTACGTCTATTTAAAGTTTTAACGATTCGATTTATTTCATTATCTCTACCGATTAAACTATCAATATTGCCATTTTTAGCCTCTTCGTTTAGGTTTGTGCAATATTGAACGGTGTTTTTTGATTTATCTTTTGAACGCCTTGTTTTTTGTTGCTGTTCCTGTACTTGCGGTGGTATACCCATCATGTTATTAAACATATTGGTAATATCTGAAAACTTAAAATCACGAGGGTCACCAGTAATCTGAATAGCAATTGGTGTCATACCAAACATATCGCCAGTATCAATTGGTTGAATTTCAATATCCATTGTACTTGGTTCTTCATCTTCATCATTATTATCCATTGAATCAATTGCATCAGTAAGTTCATGAATTTTCCTCGATCTTTCTAATGCGACGGCATAATTAATGCCTTGTTCATTGAATATTTTTTTCACTCTTGTACATTCAGCCCCGTTTTCCATGCTAAGAAGGGAAAGTAAAACATAGTCGCTTGTAATTAACAAACTACCGTTACTTTGACATTCAATTAAAGATCTATTGAAAAGGTTTTTCAATTCTTTACTATATTCAATTTTTCTACCAGGTTTAATTGCTGTAATTGCTTGTTCCTGGAGAATTGAAGATAATTTTGTTTGGATTGTGGCCATTGCGATACTATTTAAAAATGTATCGAATAGTTTATATAGCATACAATTATCCACAGAGAATGCAGCCGAAAAGAACATTTCGGTTGTAATTTCATTCATTGGGAATGTTTGTAAATAATCTTCGTTGATATATGTTAAAAGGTCTGTTAACTCCTTTGAAAAATACTTTTCGTAGTTAACTATATTTTTTATCGGTTGTTGTCCCATTCTTCTCTTTACTTTCTACATATTAAATATACATTTTTATAGATAAAAAACAAGAAAAATATGATATTATTTCGCGAATTTAATGAAGAAGAAAAGATTGATAGAATATGGTATCAATCCTCAATGATCGTGTATTCAGAGTGTTATGACAAACCTGATACACCGTTGAAAGACGTTACCGTTGTCTTTAAAAACGGTTCATCATATCTTTATAAGGACATAAATGTTAACGACTACGTTTCATTCGTACACAGGGGTCTTGATGGTTCAAACGGAAAAGCGTTGAATAAGTTTATCAAGCCGAACTGTAGTGAATATCAGCGATTGGAAGACGTTGACATGGCTGAACTTCAACGTAAATTGGAGGAAAAGCAAAAAGCAATGAAAAAAAGTGAATCTGGGGACTAAATATAGTCCCCTTTTCTTTTTTACATAGTATTAACATTATATCTATATCAGCGAGAAATATATTCAGCAATATATCGATGAAACCGTATACTGCTGAAATACCAAAAAAATGAATGAAACTATGAGATTTATTCATATGTTCCAAATGAGTATTGGAAAGTTCCAATACAGGGACGTTAAGTGTGCCTAATTGATTCGTTCAATAGGTTCACCCTTTTTTAGGTTTTTAAGAACTTCTTTGTTCTTTTTTATTCTTCCATTGCCTACCGCTTGTGTAGGTACGGAAGAAAATTGAAGAATAATAATGTCTTTCATTTTTTTTAATTTTTAAAAAAATTATTTTAAAACAACACATATATACTGTTATTCATTAGTTGATACTAATATCTCTATCTATATAATATAAAAAGTTTAAAAAAAGTTTATTTTGATTTTTTATATTTATTAGATATAATATGATATTCAAAAATGGACAATATACGTATATTGTGGTTTATAACGGGAGTATATTATTACAAAAAAAATACAACCATCAAGTTATTTGGTGGTTGTATTTTTTTAAACAATTAGAAATTGTTCGTGTAATTACGTTTATTTATGAAACATTTAAAATTATTTTTTGGTTATTTGTTTTATCTATTATTTCTAATGAACTCCCATTTTCAACAATAAAAGAAACACTTTGTTTATTACGTTTTACGTTAAAATTAGGAGGATTATGTTTATCACCATAAAGTTTAATTTCAAAAGAATTTGATTTAGACTTATTATCCTCATTCTTTTTATCAGTGTTATTTGTTTTTGTTTCATTTAAAATTTGTAACGAATCAGAATAAGCAGTATTTTTATCAAGAATTATTTTTATTGACTCTTCTACAAATTCTTTTAATTCTTTCTCAGATATTTTAATAATATTTTTTGACATTATAACTGTTTTATCCCTTCTTTAAATAAATACTAATTAATTTGAAAAAAAAAATAAATATGAAAACTAAATGTGATTTTTTTTCTTTTTTATTTGGTATTTATCATAAAAATAGTGTTATATAAAATGGATCTCATAACTACATTTGAAAATAAAATAATTGTTGAAAACGCGGGCGTTAGTGAAATGGAGAGCGTTTTTTTAGATTCAATTGTTGCTGTTAAATTTACAGCAAAACAAGCCAATTCTACAGTTGGATTTAAATCTATTTCAAGTAATCAAACACTAGAATATTCGATAGATCACGGTAATACCTGGGAAAAATTTACGATTGATAATATAATTATATTGTCATCAGTCGGTAGTATTATATATATTAGGGGTTTTTTATTTAATTCTAATCAATCTTCAAATTACACACAATTTGAAATTAGTGGTGATGTTTCCGTTAGCGGTAACATAAATGCATTGTGGAATTATCAAAATTTAAATGTACCGTTAAAACCTTTATGCGCGTATAATTTATTTAAGAGTTGTAATGGTTTAACTGATGCAAGTGAATTAGCCTTACCTTCTACAACGTTGGCTGGTAGTTGTTATTCTATGATGTTTGCTGACTGTCCTAACTTGATTCACGGTCCAGCATTACCAGCAACAACGTTGGCTACTGGTTGTTATCAATATATGTTTGACAATTGTATTTCATTAGTTAAGGCACCTGAATTACCAGCAATTACTATGGTGAATGGTTGTTATCAATATATGTTCTCAGACTGTATATCATTAGTTGAAGCACCAGAATTACCAGCGACAACGCTCGCAAGTGGCTGTTATTGCTGTATGTTCGAAGGTTGTATCAATTTAGAAAAATGCCCTTCATTACCAGCAAATATTCTAATACCATACTGTTATCATGGTATGTTTGATAGATGTACTAAAATAACTAAAGCACCAGAATTACCAGCAGAAAGATTAGTAGATGGGTGCTATAACTCAATGTTTAATAATTGTACAAACCTTAAATATATTAAATGTTTAGCCGTTGATATATCAGCGAATGAATGTACGAAAAATTGGGTAAATGGTGTTGTTTACAGCGGTGTTTTTATTAAAAAACGATTAATGTCTAATTGGACAATTGGTGTTAATGGTATACCAAATGTATGGGATATAGAAAATGAATTAGTTGTGGATGATCCTGTTGTTACAACTGTTGATTCCGAAATAATTGTTACCACTGAAACTATTGGTGCTGACATTTATTACAGATTAAACGAATCTGGAACTTATGATTTATATACTAAACCTATAGTATATAATAATAAAACAATTATTGAAGCATATGTTGAATATGGTGGTATTACAAGTAACGTTGTATCTGCTGTTTGTGAACCACACGACTATTCACTTGACTACCTTACATTTAAAATACTTTCAGACGGAACTATTGGATGGCAATCTAATGGTACTGATGCCGCAAAAACAATCCAATATTGTAAAAATGGTGACAGATGGATTTCTATTACTGCAACAAGTATACCAGTAACAATTTCAGTTAAAATTGGTGACATAATACGTTTCAAGGGTATAAATACGAGGTATTGTGAGGGAAATAAAAATAATTTCTCTGGATTTAATGGCGGTACCGCAACATTTAACGTTCAAGGTAATATTATGAGTTTGATTAGTGGGGATGATTTTTCTGATATAACCACATTACCTGGAGATTGGACTTTTACTCAACTTTTTAAAAATTCTAAAGTTGTATCAGCAGAAAACCTTATATTACCAGCAGTAATATTGACAGATTCTTGTTATCGTGCAATGTTTAGTTTTGTTACAACGTTAACTGTAGCACCTAAATTACCTGCAACAACATTGGCCACTTATTGTTATTGGTATATGTTCGAAGGATGTTCATCTTTAGTAAATATACCAGAATTACCAGCAACCGAACTAAAAAATAGTTGTTATTATGGTATGTTCAGTGATTGTACAATGTTAACTTCAGCACCAGAATTACCAGCAACAAAATTAGTAAACAGTTGTTATGCATCTATGTTTCGAGGATGTACATCGTTAAAAATAACACCAGAATTACCAGCAAAAATATTAGCAAGTTATTGTTACGATTCGATGTTTGAAAACTGTATATCATTAATTACGGTACAAAAAATATTGCCAGCAACAACATTGACATCGGCATATTATTGTTATCATAAAATGTTTGCTGGTTGTGAGTCATTAACAACCGCACCAGAATTACCAGCAACAGTATTAACAAATAATTGTTATAATAGTATGTTTAGTGATTGTGTAGTATTAACTAAAGCACCAAAATTACCAGCAACGGTATTAACTTATAAATGTTATTATAATATGTTTGATGGGTGTACTAAATTAAAACAAATTGAATGTTTATCCACTGATATATCAGCAAATGAATGTACAACAAAATGGGTAAATGGTGTTTCGAAAAAGGGAATATTTGTAAAAAATTCAAACATATCTAACTGGACAAACGGTATAAACGGTATTCCAAACAATTGGATAATACAAAATAATTAATTTATAATAAAATACAGAATAGTTATGGAGAAAACTAATAATAAAAATAATACTTTTTTATATTTAGCACATTGTGAAAGTGGCGTACCAAGTTCTAAACGATTTTGGGGCGGCATTGGCTTTGGTATGTGCCAATTATGTATATTAGCAGCAACTATTCTTTGCTTCGTTAGAACAGGTGAATTAAGTAGTACTGTATCCAGTCTCATTGACTTCGATCTTGGTGTCAGTGCCGCATTGTTAGGCCTATCTACAATCACACGAGCATTCGGTGGAAATAAAATGACAATAGGTTCCGCACCGAAGAAAGATGAGGAAGAAGATAAATAAAAAAGAAAAGCGTTAGTTTTTGCTAACGCTTTTTTTATATTCTATTGGATCCTTTATGAATAATTCAATTTCATCATCGTAACAAAATATTTTTGCTGTCGTCGTAATATCGTCTACTTGACGTACTCCAACCACTAAAGATGGTGGGATTCTTCGACTATCTACGCAACCGCTTCACCATTATGTGAAGTCTTACTATTGCTCCTGTCGTGGGAAACGTCCTTCCCACATGCTATATTAAGTATATTTATTGCTGCGTTAATATCTCGGTTATGGGTTGTTCCACATTGTGGGCATACCCATTCACGTACACCCAGGTTCATAACTTCACTATTTTTATACCCACAGCAATGGCAAACCTGACTACTCGCAGCAAACCTGTCTATCTTAACTACAGTTGTACCATATTTACCAGCAATATACTCTAATTTGTTAACAAACTCGTTATAACCTAAATCGCTAACCTTACGTCCCCACATTTTCTGCATCGCTTTAAGGTTTAAATCCTCTATAGCAATTAATACGTTATATTTGCATAACTCATGTGCCAGTTTCCACTGGAAATCATTACGCTGGTTTGCAATATGTTCATGTAGTTTTGCAAGTCGTTTAATGTTTTTTTTCTTACCATTACTACCTTTCACTTTATGTGAAACCTCACGGTTTAATTTACGTAATTGCTTTAGTGCGTGTTTATGTGTTTCAGGGCTATTTATTGTGGTTCCGTCACTTAATGTTAGGAATGTCTTTAAACCAAAATCCATACCGATGCTTGCATTACCAAGTCTTTCGTGGGTTTTAGGTTGTACATCCGTAGTGACTACGAGCCATAAATAACCGAGGTTATCGCGTTTAATATGTACGTTTTTGACTACCCCATATTCACGGGTGAGTTTAAATCTATATGTATAGCCGAGTTTATTAATTGTTAGTTGATTTCCATTAAGACTATAACCAACCGTACCTTTAAACATAAACGAGCCGTTACCGCTTATTTTATGGAAATTAGGACGACCACGTCCTTTTTTCTTGAAAAACTCCTTATAGGATTGATCAACGCGTTGGCATAGTTCCTGTAGTGACTGTGATCCCATTTTTGACCAGTACTTGTTGTTTTTAGTGAGTTTGGCTATATGGTGTTGCATTTTACCGCAAGATGGGTTTGTATTATATAGTTTATAATATCTACGATATAGAGCCACTATGTGGTTCCACACATAGATAGAGGTTGTTACAAGTCGTGATAACTCCTCCGTGTGTTTATTCACATATAACCTATATTTGTAATTAAGAATCATTTATTTAACAAAAAAAAACGGAAAGTGAACGCGGGCTAAAGTGGAACGCACCCATCGAACACAATCCGTATATATTTCCGTTATTATTTACCGTCGCGAGTTCCACTTCGCTATGGTTTATCTATTAATAAATACTTGTATGTTTTAAAAAATACTAAAAAATTTGAAAAAAAAAATAGTATATTTATGTTGTGCAATTCATCCCACGGTTGAAACGCGTGGGCTTTCTTGCACGACTATCGTAAATCATGATTTTAATTCTTTTAATAAATCAGCCGCTTGCTCGGCATCATATTTATCATCTTCCAATTCCTGCATAAAAACTTCAGCAGAAACAGTATTATTTTCCCTGGCTACGTGATTCCTGGATAATTCTTCGGTCCTCTCATCATACATTTCGTCAAGATAATCGTTAACCTCACCATTATCTGCTGTAAATTTCAATACATATGATCCGTCAAACTTCAATATGTTATCAAACTTGATATTATTGAATACGTATTTAATAAGATCGTCGGCACCGCAAGCGTTGTATGTAACAAAATCAAGTGAAGTAAAGTTAATAAGGTCCGAACGAACATCACCCATATAAATCTTGTTCAATTCACTTTGGAAAAACTTGTCTTTATTATCAAATTGTGAACGATACATCGGGACATAAATATCCAACATTGAATGTTCATCATCAATTGCCTTCACAACGAGTTTTGTAATATGTTCTTCAAGTTTGAATCTAGGAATAAAATCACGGGTAATGTTAATAGTAAAGTTTCTCTTATCTTTTTTACCAAGATCGCCAGTTGCTTTCTCTGTTAATTCAACTTCTTCACCCATATGATAGATTCCGAAATCCATTAATGACCCGTTATCCTCTTTATTTTCCTGGACTAATACAACTGGAAGCCCGTCAGACAAGTCTAACTTACCCTTATAATCAAACACGTTGTTTTTCTTCACAGCGTGCCCGTTACCAGCATATACATATTGGTGGGATCTACGTTCTGAAAAATACATTTCGTGTCTTAATTCGATTACTTCCTGAGTCAATTCACCTTTTAACATATCTTTATACACGTTGTTTACCTCTTTTTGTTGTTCAATACCATTGTCGGCACCAGGAGTAACATCCTTCTGTGCTGTAAATGCAACGTCATTTGCATTCTGCAGGCCCTTGAACAAATAGAAGAAAAATATCTTAATATTTAGCCAAAGTTTTTTCATAGTGATAATTCAGATAGGGTTTTTTCTGTTTCATGAAGTAATTTTTCCTTAATTGCAAGATATCTTGATGCTTCTGGTGAACGTCCGTTTTCAAGTGCTGCTTTATTTACATAATACTCAATAAGTCTGTCCGCAGCGGTAATTAAATGATTTAATTCTTCAATAGTATACTTTTTCTTTTCACTCATAAATTTCGTTTTATTTAAAAATAATTATTTGAAAGTAAATGTCAATAAAAAAACCACCATTTCTGGTGGTTTCTAGGTTTAGATTGTGTTGTCTGGATATTCTCCAGCGTTAATTAGATTTACGTTTCCGTATTTCTTACCGTTGAAATATACTAGACCATTTTCTTTGTCTGAAGATGTTCTTACAAAGTATAAAACATCTTTTTCAAGATCGTCATAATCGAATCCTGGTTTTGTTCCGTTAACGAAACCGATACTTTTAATATTTTCTAATCCCATATTATTCCTATTTTTACTAATAAATACCTTATCAGATTAAAAACATTGGAATAAATAGACTTTAAATGAACTATAAAAATTACTTCCGTTATTGCAGGCCCAGTATCCATAACAACTGCGTTCATAACCAGTGTCATTTCTGGTAATGTTCATTTTGTATCTAGCAATACCTTTTGTATCCAATGAATAACTGGAGTATCCACAATAAACGTCATCTTCCGAAAACCAATAAAAATCTTTCCTATACTTTTCAAAACCGTACATTGACATGTACATGTTGTTCGTATAAATGTTAAAAATAATCTCACCACCGTCTACTGGCCAGTTTTTCAACATGATGATCGTGTTCATTTGATCAACATTCCAGCCAAGATATACATTGAATGTGAGGGTGCCATTTACAGTACACGAATCATAACGTACAATTGGTACGAATTCATCAAGTGGAACCGTATCATTTTCGACATCACCTTGAGGATTGGTAGTATTTTTCCTTTTACTACCACCACATGTTGGGCAATTTTCGTCCTCACAGCCTCCATTACAACTTCCGCCATTATTGTCAGTCCACCAGCATTGTCCACCTGGATGTCCTTGTGGCGGTCTGTGATAATCTGGATCATTAACATAAACAATGCACGATTGCAAACAAATGAATGCAAACAGCAGTGTGAAAATTTTTTTCATTTTTTTGATGATTTATGCCGCTTTCACATTTCTGAAACGTTTAGCGGTACGTTCAATAACATAATCTTTATCTACTACAACCTTTACTGGTTTACTTTTACTACTCTTAGGTGCGTTATCACTCGGAGCATTGTACATAATTTCAGACATAACGGTTTCAACCACGTTACGAAGTCCTCGTGCGCCAGTGCCAAGATTCAACGTCAATTCGGCGATCTCTTCGAGCGCGTCTTGTGTGAACTCAAGTTCGGTATTGTCCATTTTAAGCAACTCTGTATATTGCTTGATAATTGAGTTCTTTGGCTCGGTTAGGATTTTGATCAATGCGTCTTTGTCAAGTTTATTGACGTTTGCAATAACTGGAAAACGCCCGACAAATTCTGGAATCATACCGAAATTACGAAGGTCCTGGGTAGTTACATACTCAAGGGTTTCCTCTTTCGAAATGACGGTTTCGGAATTGGTGCTTGCGAAACCAATGGAGTTGGTGCCCATTCGTCTCTGTACGATGTTATCAAGCCCTACGAAGGCACCAGAAGCAATGAAGAGTATGTTCTTCGTGTTGATATAAATAAGCGGCTGCTCTGGGTGTTTTCTTCCTCCCATTGGCGGTACGCCTACTACATCACCTTCTACCATCTTGAGAAGTGATTGCTGAACACCTTCGCCCTGAACGTCTCGCGTAATTGAAGGACCAGCCTCGCGTTTGGCTACTTTATCAATCTCGTCGAGTACAACAATACCCATTTCTGCTCGCTTTATGTCATAATTGCACATTCTTAGAAGACCAACCAGACATTCCTCAACATCGCTACCAACATATCCAGCCTGGGTAATTTTTGTGCAATCCTGGATATAACAAGGGACATTTAACATCCTCGCAATTGTCTTTGCTAAAAGCGTCTTTCCACTACCAGTTTCACCAAGCAAAATAATGTTTGACTTATCCATTTCTGTCTCAGACATCAATTCTTTATTGTGAATAACCTTTTTAAAATGGTTATACACGGCGACAGACAGTATTTTCTTTGCTTCTTCCTGCCCAATTACATACTCATCAAGGTATGCCTTAATTTCTTTCGGAGTTTTTAATTTTACGCTATTCTTTTTAGTTGCCATATAACTTTTTATAAAATATTCTTCTACAATTATACAAAAAATTATTCTTCCATTAGGTTTCTGAATTTCAAACCGCCTTTCTTAGTCTTATTCTTAGTGGTTGTTTGCGTTGGTCTTGCTGTTTCTCCAAGTATACTAACCTTAAAACCGCCAGTATGTTCAACGATCGTATCTTCTTTGGTACCCATCTTTTCGGAATAACCAATTTCATCTTTGATATTTTCCAGTTTTGCTTTCATTCCAGCAATTGAGAAACTACCTTCTCCGCGATAGAACTTGTTCACTGGTTCTTTAATAAAATTAAGTGTCTTCTTCGCACGCGTATACGCAACATATATAAGGTTCTTTTCAGTTTCAATTTCCCAGTCTTTAACAGCCAACGGATATGGAAGAAGCGAAGGCATAAGAATAAACACGTTGTCAGCCTCCAGGCCCTTTGCCTTATGTATTGTCGATAATTTAACCGCGTCGTCAGTATCACCATTAAAAATTATGTTGATCTTCTCAACCAGGTCCTCAACTTTAGTTAATCCTTCAGAAACAACACTGATACCTTCAATATCATCATATAATTTCAATACTTCAGGGTGTGTAATTGCTTCATCGTCAGTGAAATTCAATGTACTTTTAATTGTTTCAATACGTTTGAATAATTTCTTGTAAAGTTTTGGAAATAAACCATCACTGGAAAGTAGATTTTTATCAATTAATTTGGATCCAGTTTCATTTATCAGATTAAGATAATCTGATTTAATTTCTTCGGACCCACGTAAATATGATTTTTTATTACCACGAAGGTATTTCAAATGCAGTTTGATCAACGGTGCTGTGGTTCTACAAAGTACCATATCATCACCCTTTGGTGCAAACTCTGATACGTCATAGTTTATCTCACCGTCAATTGCCCCTGGTGCCGCAATAATATTGTCTGAGTACTTCTTTGCTAGTTCTACAACTTTATTCGGGCACCTGTATGAAATGGGTAGTTTATATTCAACGGTATTCGGTATTTTTTTGAAATTATCAATTGCGTCTTGTGAGGCACCGCACCAAACATTGATCTTCTGGAAATCGTCACCTACGGATACGAACCTGGTACCACGTTTGAAACATTTCATTACCATTTCCTGTTCCATGATCGATGTATCCTGGGCCTCGTCAACAAATATCCAGTCTGCAAGGAATTTTTTTGTTGTTAGATTCAATACGTTTGGTAGCCATATCATATCAGTAAAGTCAATGGTATCCGTATGTTCTTTACCCCATCTTAACACAGATTGACAAACAGCAATTTCGTCACGAATCGGTAGAATACCATATAACTTAGCAACTTTCTTAATATCTTTTACGTTGAATGCTAGATAGTAACGAGAATATTCAACAAGTTTGATAATGTTGTTAAGATATGTTTGTCGTTCACGACCCATCGATTTTGTTTCACCAAATTTACTTAACTCGTTTATATGTTCCTTAACGTATGAGTTATATTTATATTCATTAATTTGATCATCAGTATTTTTGACAATCTTATTTTCGTTAAGAATAGAATAACCGAGTGAGTGGAAAGTACACATATATGCATTCTTTTCACTTACTTCTTCTTTTAATTTCTTTACAACTTCTCTATTGAAAGCGATAAAGATGATTTTCTTATTTTTTGGAATGAATCTGGTGCAGTTTACTATGGTTGTAGTTTTTGATGATCCTGCTGCTGCAGAGATAATCATATTTCCAGCACCGTGTTCAACGCAATCAAATATTTTTGCTTGATACTCCGATGCTGGAAATTCTTTTCCGCTAAAATGTATTGTATATTTTTTCATGTTCTTTACTATTTATACCCGATTGGATATAAATGTTCATGTTCTTTACTATTTATACCCGATTGGATATAAATATACAAAAAATTAGTCATTCCAAGCGTTTAGCAACTTGGTAAGGAACTCGTTCCTGACTATATCTTCTGTAGTGAACTTGTCAATTGTTACTTCTTCTAGGTTTGTAAGTTTTTCCTCAGCGTATTTTAATCCGCTATGTTCTAAGGACCTCAAGTCTTTTCTATCACATTGTTGTTCATCACCGATGAGTACAACCTTTGAATTACCTTCTCCGATACGGGTCATTAAAAGAAGGCATTCTTTCTTTGATAAGTTTTCCGCTTCGTCTAATATCAAGAATGTATTGTCGTAATTTCTACCTCGTGCATATGATAGTAGATCAAAGTCAATCATTTTCTCGTTTAATAAGTGCTGTATAAAAAATTTGTAATCTGCATTACCGCTTACTTTTAAAATTTTCTCTAATGTTGATATTGTTGCAATTTTATATGGTTCAATTTTTTCGTCTATTGTTCCTGGCAATAAACCGATCTTGCAAACTTCGGATGCTTCCACTGTTGGAACAATAACTGTTATTTTCTCAACGTCACCTTTTTTAAGACACTCAAGCCCAGCATATAATGCTAAAAATGATTTTCCTACTCCTGCTGGTGCGTTACATATGTTTACTTTCTTCGTTATGTCTAATAAATGTTTTAGAAATGTCTTTTGTTTTTGATTTTTACATTTAATGTTTAACTTGTATGTCAATGATTTTAATTGTAATTTAAAATTATTTTTATCTTCAAATGTAAAATTTGTTGTTGTTGGTGTTTTCATACGATCGTCAATGTATTCACGTTCGTCTTTAGACAAATCTTGTAAATGTTTTTTTCTACCCATATTATGTTATTTTAAAAGTGAAAAACGTAACACCGTTACGTATTGAAACAGTGCCACGTTTTTGCTTATTATTATGTATTAACCCGTAATCCATATATTTTATATCTATAAATAGATATACTTACATATAAAAATAACATAATTTTATAAAAAGATTATGTTTATATAGTACCTAAAGTACCATAATGCGTTGATTATTGGAGAATTTTTAGTATATTTATTTATATAAATAAAAATTTATTATGACATTTACAAGTAGCAAATTGATACCAGAGGTATTAACAATTGTCCCAACAATATTTGGTGACGATAGGGGATATTTCTTTGAATCATTTAATGAAGATACATTTAACCGAGTGACTGGTTTAGATTTTCATCCAGTACAGGATAATGAAAGTCAATCAAGTAAAGGTGTAGTTCGCGGTTTACATTTCCAGCGTCCTCCATACGCGCAGGCAAAACTTGTGCGTGTTGTTGCTGGTGCCGTATATGACGTTGCTGTGGATATCCGACTTGGATCACCTACATATGGCCAATGGACTGGTGCGTTGTTAACTGCAGAGAATCACAATCAGTTCTTCATTCCTCGTGGATTTGCGCACGGGTTTATTGCACTTGAAGATAATACTATCTTCCAATATAAGTGTGATAATAAATATAACAAGGAAAGTGAAGGGGCGATCCTTTACTCAGATACCGACGTTGCATTACCATGGGCGGTTTTTTATGACGAATATATGAAGTATACTCATAATTTAGTTGAAGAACCAAAATTGATTGTGTCAGAAAAAGATATGAATAATAAACCATTGAAGGAGTTACTGACTCCATTCGTATATGGAGAATAAAATTGATCAATATATAAAAAATAGAGTTGCTAAGTTTTTAGCAACTCTTTTATTTTTTCATCACTGATATCTTCTTTTCTCAAGTCTGGTAATTTTGGTGCATCGCAACTAAGATATGCTAATCTTTGTACTGGCCACCCAGTATAATAGAAGTTTGAAAACCACGGGCAAGTCATAAATGATGTATCGTCCTTTGTTTCCTTGCACTTCTCCCAATATTTACACATTTTAGCACAACATACTTCCTTAAATCTTGGAAGCACTTTTACATATTCCTTCTCTTCTTTTTGTGTCATAATGAAGTATAATTTAGGTAATTATACAAAAATTAAATAAGATTAACGGTTAACATACCGTTTTTTGTAATTTTACCTTTATACCAGTCCTTGATAATTTGTGCAAGCAATTTGTCTCGTTTAATGGTATCATCAAACATACTCTTGAATTTATCCTGGAGCATATAGAACAGTTGTTTGTCATCCATATTCTTCAATAAACTTCCATCTGTACCTTTTAGCGCTACGATAGATATGGTTGTTGGATACCCATCTTCACCAATTGCAGCAATACCACCTTTTTGGAAATTGTCATCTAGAAACTTCTTTACGACAAGCACCTTGTTTGGATCAACTGGAAATTTACCTTCATTGACATTATTTTTGATGTACTGATATTGTGATTCAGTGACAAATATCTTTTTTCTCATTGTTTTTATACCTTTTCTTTATATAAATAGTGTTTTATCGTGAAATAAATGTATTTATAAATGATAAATTATCATTATTATGAGCGAACTAAAGAAAAGTGGTATTGATTTTCTAAGTTGTCTTGAAGGTTATCATCAGGCCCTAAAAGGTATTCACTGGAATACTACATGTAAGGCTGAACACCTTTTGACAGATGACATTGACGACTCTGTTCTTGAATATGAAGATAAGATTGCAGAGAACCTTATGGGTTGTGGTGATTTCAGATTTGAAATTGGTGATCTTAAAACAATGTTACCTTCAGCAAGAACATTATCTGAAATTTTAAAGGAATTACAGTCAGACGTTAATAGGTTCCAGGAAGAACTTGATGATAAAGAACACGCTGGAATAATCAATATATTGGAAGATTTTACAGAAGATATAAACAAGTGGAAATATTTAGCAACATTTAAATAAGATGAAGATTTACGATTTCGCGAGCAAGGATAAATTTGATGTTTCAAGTAGTAGTGGCGATTTGGATTATGCTCATGTTGTTGATGAGACAGTGGATGAGTTATTATCCGAATTAAGTCCTTGTGAACGTTCCTTTACAAAAGGTGAAATCGAAGAAGCAATTAATAGAAATGAATTAATTTCTGTTTTATCTTCTTTTAATGTCCAAAAAGATTTAAATGAAAGAATTTGGAACGAAGAAGGGGAAATGAATCCAAGGGTACGTTTACGTTTATTGGATATTGCTGACGAGTTCATCGAAACATTAAATGTTGATTGGGTAAAACCTGAGGATATTATCCTAACTGGTAGCCTGGCAAATTACAACTGGAGTAAATATTCAGACTTTGATCTTCATGTATTAATGGATTTCAAAAAGGTTGATAAACGAGTGGAGTTTGTTAGAGAATATTTCAATTCAAAGAAAACATTATGGAACGAACAACATGAAAATTTGAAGATTTACGGTTTTCCAGTTGAATTATACGTCCAGGATGTAAATGAGGAACATACCGCTTCTGGTATATATTCATTAAATAAGAATGAGTGGATTAAGGAACCAGAGCGTGACGAATTGAAATCAATCAAACTTGACAAGAATACAATTAAGGATAAGTCCTTGAAATTTATTAAACAAATTGATAAATTAACAAGTGAATACGACGGCGAGAAGGAC
>Ga0265299_10000467_pt1 | contig 50565 bp, 49 predicted proteins | sample AusTroGonzalo_MG_4_FD_193485 | JGI IMG/M metagenome (GOLD analysis project Ga0265299, IMG submission 193485) | Bovine rumen microbial communities from tropical cattle in Woodstock, Queensland, Australia - Gonzalo_02 | ecosystem: Host-associated > Mammals > Digestive system > Stomach > Rumen ...
TACAATTTAAAACAATTGGACTGGATGATTATTTTAAATCATTGAAAGAAGTTATTTCATACTTCAAATCATACATGGTTGAATACACCCAGGATGAATTTGTATATTTGTTTGGTGGTATATTTGATAATGGTGGAAATTCTGATATGTTGAAATTGTTTGACCAAATTGAACATGCTCGTGTACGAATGATTCCTAAAGATTCATTGACAATGTTTGATGTATCGAAATGGAAGAAACATTTGAAGATGGTGGATGATAATACTGAGTTATTATATGATGATGCATTATTCCGTCTCAGAGGCACATATTCAAAATTAAAAGATTCGGGATACGAAATATGGTTTGATGATGGTGAATGGATTACTACAACACCATTTCCGAATATATCAGATGATGATATTATTGTTGGTAATTTCGTTCCTTCTGGAAACACATATCAAATAATTGTCAATAAAGAAAATATTTTTTATCCCAATAGTACAACGTAATAATGAAGGATGAATCTACAAAAGATTCGAATGTGGTTCGGAAACACATTACCTTCTTCCTCTTTCTGATAAAATTATGTGGCGGGGTTTATCCCCGCCAACTAATTTGTTTGTATTATATTTTTAGAACCGATATTTATATGATTAAAATGTAATGCAATTAGAGGAGGTATAAATCTTGAAAATTAAAAGCATCCGATTAATCAATTTCAGTAGTATATTGGCATGTCGTAACTTGACCGAAGTATATTACGAATTTGATGATAATGGAAAAACAATCAACCAAATATGTGGCCCGAATCGTTCAGGTAAAACCGTATTGATTCAACAACTACATCCGTTCTCATCAATTAATTTGAATGGTGACGAACGTTCTGATTTACAATTGATAATTCCTGGTGAGACTGGTGTCAAAGAGATAACATATGAGGTTGATGGTAAAGAGTATCATATCAATCATACATATAAGCCAAGTGGCAAATCTCATTCAGTTATATCATCCATTGTGTGTGATGGTAAAGAACTCAATAGCAGTGGTGGAGTAAATACATTCAACTCAGTAATTGAGAAAGTGTTTGGATTGAATAGATATGCATTTCAGTTTACTATTAATGGAACTCAATTGAATTCTCTCAGTACAATGAATGCTACTCAACGAAAGGCATTACTTAATAAAGCTCTTGGTGTTGATATCTATGATAAGATTCATAAGCTATCGACTGCAGACCATCGTTACATCAGCAAGACGATTTCATCATTGAATAATACTAAAGAATTCATATTGAAGAAGTATGGTTCATATGAGAATCTTCAGATGATGTTGAGTGAGAAACAGAAAGAATACACCTCATTGATTAACTCGATGAGTAGTGTTAAATCCAATATGGATAGATTATTTGGTATGATTACATCCATAAAGAATCAAGATCCATACAATGAATTACAACGTCTCAATATGATACTCGAAGATGTCATTGAAGTTAGTAAGCGTATTGGCTCATATGATGATTCAACATATATCAGATTATCTGAAGAGAGTATCGAGTTGAATAAAAAGCTTGAACAATTGAAGACCAAATATCATGACTTGCTTGTTGAGATGGATAAGTTTGATGAAAAGAAAGATGATATCGTAGCGTCAATGGCTAAAGCTAAAAGGATGAAAGATGATTACGATGATATGAAACGAGTAAAAGAAAGACTCGAAGAACAGATAAAATCTATCAAGGTTAATAAGATCATATCATTAGCTCCAGACTTCTATAGAGCTGCTTTAAATCTCACTCAGACAATTAATTCCATGGCAAGCGAAATAGTGACAACTCTTAATGATGATCTATTGGATATGGTTGTCAAGATGGTTCTTGACAATGTTGACATTCCAGCGTTCCTGATACGAGAAGGAGCTGTATTGAATGACGGCGAAAAAGAAAGAAATGCAATGAATCGTCTCAATGTGATATTGTCATCAGTACCTGGTGAGTATCCAAAATGTAATCATGAGAATTGTATATATAAGAATACATATGACAAATTCCAAGTATACTTCAAATCATATCAATCTGCGACCAAAAGTAAATTGACTATTGATGATTTGGAGAATATTGATCATTGTTGGAAGAATATAACATCAATCAAAAGACTCATCAATACTGAGTATCCGGATGAATTGAAGAATACATTTAATATTGAAACTATTATGCTTAATATCAAATCAAGCAAATGGGGAGTTGACTTTGATTATGTGAAATCATTATATGAAGCTGCTGTTGACAATGAGCAACGTCGTAAGTTAATTGAACAACTTCAGAATGTTGAGAATAATATAAAGATGATTGAATCTGTTATGATAGATGATACAGATCCAACTCAAGCTATCAATGATATCAACAAACATCTCGATGAATTAGGTGATAAACGTGAAATGATGTTAAGAGAAAAGGTTGAACTTGAGGGAGCTATATTGGCTAATGATAAGAATCGAGCATTGATATCACACCTGAATGGAGTGAATGTTGGAGAAGTTCATGCTAAGATAGATAAGCTTACTGAGACTATTAAAACATTAGATCAACTCCAACAAACTCATGATGAACATTATAGAACATATCATGAATATGCATCTCAACAATCAGAGTTATCAATTCAACTGGATTCATTAAAGAAAGATGATTCACATTGTAAGATGACAATGAATGAACTGATGACCAATAAAGAACAGGACACTCAATGTCGTTTGATATCAGATGCAACGTCTTCCACCAAAGGACTCCCGGTTGTGTTGATACATAACACATTAGATGAGTCGGTAAAGATTGCAAATCATTTGTTGGATGTAATCTATGATGGTTCAGTACATCTGAATGATGTTGAAGTATCTGAATCAGCATTAAATATTCCATTCACACATGATTTAATAACATCGAATGATATTCGTTATGGTTCACAATCAGAGTCCACAATATTCGCACTGGTATTATCGTTGGCATTATCAACACAATTAACCAATTACAATATAATACTGATTGATGAAATCGATGCATACTTGGATCACGATTTCAAAGACAAATTCGTATTGATGTTAGATGAAGTTTCGCGTTTATTACATATCGATCAATTGTTCATGATATCACACAATATCAATACTGAACAATTTTCCAATATAATCAATAGAATAAATCTCATCTAATATTTTATATCCACATATTTATATGATTTAAATGTAATGACAGTCAGGGACTGTTCGTTATAAATATCTTTCAGAAAGAGGTAATATCAAATGGAAATGTCAAAAACAATTCAGGAAATGATGGCTGAGAAAGCGCGTGCTCGTGCAATCACAATGCAACCATATGAGGGTGATAATATCCTCATGAATGAAATCCCTGAGATTGCGAAGGGTGTATTTGAAGCAGAATTCGGAATCACTGTTCGTATTCCGGAAGCATTCCCGCTCGCATTCATGTTTGGTTGGGAGGCTGTAACGCGTTTCGCACATGATCAACCAACACCGGAATTTGCAATAACAATCGCCGGTGTTAAATTGGAATATATCACCGATTTATCCGAATCCGATAAAGCACGTAATATCGTTCCACAATTGATACATGTCGATGACCCGATATTCAAACCGGTTAAACACAACGACTCAATTGGTATCAAGAGTAATTCCGATATGATTGAATCATATGAGCGTTGGAGAACTGAGAATCTCACTGAGACAATTACTAAGATTGAAACTGAGGTATTCAAGATTCTGCTTGATGATTATGGTATCGATCTTTGTGTATCAAACGCAATCATTCCAATGATGGCTGCAACATATGCCGCAGGTTTAGGGGTTGCACGTCGTACTAAACAGACTGTGAATATGTATAATGTATTCCAGATTGATATTGCAGATGGTGGAGTAGTTGTATTAACACCATTGGCAGATATCAAATATCACATTAAGTGTGATGACAAGAAGTAATTGAAACGAATAAGTAGCACCGTCTCGAACGGTGCTACTATTAATCTATTTATGAAAGGAAAATGTTAAAATGAATAAGATAGTTATAGGTTTAGGAAATACTGGTTCTGTAATCGTACGTGACTTAGCTAAGAAGGGTGTCAACAATGTTAAGTTGTTTGCAATTGACTCCCAGACAAAACATGTGTCACTTGATGACATCAATAAGATTACATACATTCCAATCATTGCGGATGATAATGTTGGTTCTGGACGTGACCGTGAACGTGGACGTGCAATGTTCTTGTGGAATCAGAAGGAAGGTAAACTCGATGAGATGTACAAAGCATGTGAGACAACAGATACAATCTTTGTGATTTCATCTGCTGCAGGTGGTACAGGCTCTGGTTCATGCCCATCGTTATGTGAAGAACTGTCTCGTCGTAATGAAGACACAAAAGTTATACCAATCATCGTATGCCCGAATATGGAAGATCCTGATGCATACCACTATAATACAAATGAACTGATGCTTGAATTGGATAAAGCAGGAATTGAATCATATGTGATATTCCGTAATCCGAATTCATCAGATTATGAAAAGATCAATAAAGAAATCGTTGAATCAATCGATCTCCTTTTAGGCAATAAATATGAGCATACAGATAATGATTCAATTGATGCATCCGATCTCAATAATATTCTGATGGTCAAAGGCAGAATCATTGCTGTATCTGTATCTGGTGACACGGTTGATGAAGTACGTAAGAAGCTTATGAAAGAATTAGTTTCATCATATCAGCCAGCATGGGATCCATCCAATGTTGGTTATGGTGTTGCTGCATTTGGTATGAAATCAATCAATGCTGGTGAGGATTCAAAAATCATTGAGAATGATATACTTCCGAAACTCACACATTGTTCCGATCGTTATAAGAATATCGTAATCAACGATAATAATGGTAAGGTTGATGTGACACTTATAGTAGCAGGTCTTCCTCCGGTTGATTTCAAAACGATCAATACTGAATATACTGAGACTGCTGGTATTGGTGATGGTCTCGCAAAAATGGAGCGTCCATCATTCATGAAACGTCGTCATGTCAAGTTCAATGATTTTAAATCCACTAAAAAGGATAACGAAGAAGTATCATTCAAATAAAATTCGTTCGATAGTAGCCCTACCTACTTTTCGAACTTGACATATACATATAATTATTCTGGTATACATGGACATGTGTATACCAGAATATGATACTAATTTGGATTGTCGATTAAAAAATCAAAGGAGGATATACTGACGGATTAGTATCATCATTCTCATGTCGACAGTGAGAAAACCGAATAACTCCAATTTGGTATAGTCAGTAAAAACTTATCATGGTAAGATTAGTAGATTCGGATATCGTTTGCCTCGATTCGATTGAGTCTTATCTCAGAAGAATGGAAGCTCCATATCCGAGAACACCAGAGGAAAAGCTTGTCTTAACACAGGTGGGTCGCGACCAGCTGTATTCGGACATCGCCAATCGTCTCCCCAGAATTGCAGCATATCTGTTGCAGGATGATCATCCAGAGAACGATGACAAGGCAAAGGGTCTCATTAGAAGTATTGAGAATCATTGTATGGATGCGGCATTCGTTAACATCGTAATGCAGAAACTTCGTTCAGAAGGATTCATCGATGATTGTCACGTAATCGGTGCGTTATTCGTAACGGTTGCAGACAGATACTTCACAAAACATAAGCCAGAGGGTAAACTCAAACCTGAAGAAGAAGCTGCTCATTATAAGAAACTCGCTGCAGATATTCAGCATCTTAAAGACGCAGCAAATATTCTGCTTGGTGATATCATTGAAGATGTTTCCAGAATATGTCCAGGTTTATCAGCTGATACAGATCGTCTTGCTGTTGCTGCAGCAATCTCAATCAACAATGAAAGTACATTGAGAGAATTGATGAACTTCAAGGGTGAGATTACAGCAGATATCTTCAAGATCTATAAGGATCCCGAGAATATCATCAAAGCAGCATTGTTGATGAAGAAAGCAGATTATCCGAAGCTCTCTGCTACCCAGAAGACATTCGTGGATTCATTAACAAACTTCGTATTCAGTAAACTCAATATATTGGATATGACGATGTGTTATAGATTCCTCGTGTCAACATATAACAATTTCAACCCTAACTGTAATGAATATCTGATATGTGTAACAGACGCATCAAAAGCAACATATCCAAATCTTCATGAAGTTGTCAGACAATTCAAATCATAAGGAGGAGTACGATTATGGAAAATACAGGTGAGCAGCTGAAATTATCAGCAGGTGTTCTGGAAGTTCTCAGACCTATCATATATGATATGACAAGAGTGGATTATCTCCAGAGATCATATGTCGTTAAACCAAAGACAGAACCAGATTGGGTTCGTAATGCAAAGCGTAGTTGTTGTCATATAATTCTCGATTCGACAGGTGTACCCCAGCTTGCAGTAACCAAGCGTGAAGACGGTTGTCTGTATTGTGATGCGTGTGGTCGTAAGATCAATACCAAGTTCGATAAGAATGCAGTAGATACAATTGCCAATGCGTTGGAAGTTGTCAATCAGGCATTGTTATTCGGTTTGATATATGGTATGGATGGTCCGTCGACAGCATCACTTATATCTGTAAAGAGCGTGCTTCCTGATGTGGCTCAGCTCATGCAGGAAATCAACGAGCGTATTCAGAATAAGCAGAACGTTGATAACACAATGGATGCGCTTGGCAAGGAGTACAATTCCAAGTACGCAGACATCTACAACAACACATTTACTTCAATCAGAAAGTAATATATGGAATTATACACCCGGGGAAACCCGGGTGTATTTTTCTTGTTTATTTAACATAATTGGAATGTGGATTGAATATCAAATAAACCGGAACCGATATTGGTGAATGTATGTGTTGCATACATTGGTCGGTAAAGCCGATCAATATCAATACCACGAATCTGATTATCAAATACAAATGAAAAAGGTTGTGGTTCTAAATCGGATAATACGTATCCATTTAATGATAAATCAATTCGTGTATTACGTTCATTAACACGTGCCTTATACATTGATGGTATAAATTGATTTTTTGATTTATGGATAATATATGGAACTTCAATATTTGTCATATCCGAATCTTTGAATGTTTCTTCCAAATATGTTGACACTGATTCAAAATCCGAAACATTCATTGATGCGAATATTTGACCATTGACAGTTTGTTCAAGATCAGTTTGACTTTTGACAACAACTGATATATCTGGTGTTTGATACGTCATTCCATTAAATGGATCATATATACCAGAGAATGAATTGCCTGCTTTATATGATGAAACTCGTACTGGGAACCCACTCATCAAGGTTTCTCGTATTGGTCTGGATAATATCAGATAACCAAAGGCAGTTGAATATAATGAAGCACCATTTTCATATAAACCATAATATGTATCAAGATATGTTACTGCATCAATCAACGACATATTCGGTATTAATATCTGATCATATATTTCATTATTGTCAAATGGTTCAATGTGACTGTGGTTTATCCCACATTGCAAGAACATGCTTGTTACAGCAGAATATAATGATGTATTTGTATATATTGAATTCACACGTTGTTTTGTTGCACGTATTAAATTTTTATCATAACAATAAATCGTTAATGGAACTTTGTTATTAGTATTCAATGAATCATCACGTTTTTCACCCATTTGATAATTGTCATATTTCGAATACGGATTGTTTTTTGTTTCAACATATCCATATAATCCGGATGAATAATTCTCCATACTGGTAAATGATCTTATTTTTGTATATGTTGTACCATTTTCAGATTCATTGATTTTGTTGATTGAACCATTGCATGCAAATCCAACCAACAAATTATTTGGATCTTCATTGATATATGCCAATTTTGGTAAATCAATGTATAATCGTAAACGTATTATTGGAAAGAATGCATGATCGTAATCATTTATGATTGATATTGATACAACATCATCATTTGATAATATAATAGTATCTTCAATACCATTATAAATTGATATAGTAAATTCGTATAATGAAGTATATTTAACCATAATTAGACCCCCAGACAAAATTGTAATCTCGCTTATAAAGCGTTATAATAATAAGAAAGAAGTGAATTTTATGATTCAGATTATACAGGAAACCGCATTACCAAAATTATCTCAGACTTCATTGTATGAGAAATTCAATGAAACCTCCGATATTTCAAACTCCGTTCGTGAAGAACTCAAACACGCAAAATCATATACAGTTCCACCAGAGAAGATTGAAGAAGTCATTGCCATAATGAAGCTCAATGGTGATGCAATTTGCAAGAAAGCAATCGACGCATATACCAAAGGTGATATCATCATTATTGATAACAAAGAAACATCAAAGATTCCAACATGTTTACCGTACATGGTTGTCGGTCATGATAGTGTGTATAAAGCATTTATATTTGCAAATACATTCCTTGACGTTATCACATCACCGCAAGAAACACCGAAACTTATGGCAGTATTGGAAGCATCGTATATTGCGTTATGTTTAACCAGAAAACCGAATTCTATCATAATGAATTCACAGCTGATGTTAACTTTGTGTAAGATTTATGTTACAATGGTTTCTGCACCACTGCAACAGAAAATATACATGAAAGGTGATAACCTGAATAAGGCAATCTTATATTTCATTACATACTTCTATATGTTATTCCGTGATGTAAATGAAATAGATGTAACATCAATTCCATTTGGTAAAATCATGGATGATAAGATTGATAACAAAGTTGCTGCAGCAATTATAGAAGATGCAAAAACAGTACAAGATCATCGTTTCATGGATTTGATTTCAAAGATTGTAAAGATTAATTCTGTACGTTATAAAGATCTTCCGTCAATGTATATGTCATATTTCACAACTGTATGTGGTGCTCCGCTCATATTCAGTATTGAGAATATTTCATACTTATTCCTGTTACTGACCTCTTCAGCATACAAAACTAACATGACTGGATATGGTTTGAATAAGATTATTCAGCTTCAATCCAAGAAGATACTGTCGATTATGACAGGTATCGTTTAATCAATACTATTTCATTTTAGGTGGTGATTAATATGGCAGATAATGAATGGAAAGACACGGACCGAATATTACAACCAACGCGTAGTAAATTTACTGGATATCCACAAACCAATGGAGAACCGTATGCAATGCATGAAACACGTCCATTGACCAAAGGTGACCATACATTACGAGAAACCGAACCTTGGAAAAATGGTACGACAGAATATTATATCGATGATGCTGCAAAACATTTTACTCGCGATGTCGGAGATCCGGATTTAGCAAATATTCCAGTTACATACGAATACACCGCGGACAATGGTCAAACGTTGGATATTCCAGTATTCTCGGGAGCAACAACCAATATCAATCCATTGAATGATCCGGTTAAACAGGATATACTGGAAACATCATTAGAAACATACCATGAACGTAATCACGATGGTAAAACATCACCATTACAACCATTTACTCGATCTGACCCGCAGATTGCACACAGATCGATTATGTTTACATATAATAGAACAAAAATACCGGTTGCAGATGTAGAGTGGCGGAAGGGATTCCGCCATTTATTTTTCACACGTCCGGAATGTTATGTTATGTGTAATGATGGTGGAATTCGTTTATGTTCACAAACCGCAAATGACGAAGAGTTTTCTTCCACATATACACGACTCCCACATATCGTTCAACAGTTAGCACCGTTCTATATTACGGGTTCATTTGAAGATGAGCAAGGTGCAACGGATGGATTATTAACGAATTGGAATTATTTGTTATCAAATCGATCTGATGGATTTAATTCAACCGGAACACAAATGACAATTGTTGAAAATGTTGGTAAATCATACGGAGGTTTCTCAGTAAATCCAGCAGGTTTCGTTTCATCAAAAGTTGGTGGCACATTCGATGTTACATTCAATGAAACAAAGAATCTTGAATGTTATGAACAATTACGTTTATGGATGATATATATGGATAAAGTTCATAAAGGTATATTCGCACCATCATTCAATGGATATATGTATGAAAATCATTTCTATGATGCAGGTGTTGTTGTTGGTGCAAATAAGGTATTACATCCGTATGATCGTGCAATCGATTATGCAGCAACATTGTTTGATATTGTAACAAATGAAGCTGGTACAAAGATATTGTATTGGTGTAAGTATTATGGAATTTATCCAATATCAGCAACACCGCAATTATCCAATGCGACCAATTCTCCATTGGTTGGTGTTAAAACAAATGCACAATTCCGTTATATGTATAAACTTGAGAATGTTAATAAATCATTATTGGAGTTTAATTATAATGCAGGAATTGTTGGTAAAACCGGACAACTTACCAAAACGGCAATGGATTCATTACCATTCTTATTATCAGAATATGATGATAATAAATACATTGGTGCAGCAGGTATGTTTACGGGTTCACCATATATTGTAATGGGTCCAGATTGCCAAACAAATCTGCTGGATAAAAGCAGAAATCTCACAGTACCATACTTAAGATTCGCAAATTTATTTAACGAATCAATCAATAAAGAAATGAATCGGAATATTGTAAATGATGACACACAACGTTTACAACCGATCAGTTTATAAGAAAGGAAGGTGTTATCAATGGCGGAAAACAAACAGCAATTCATCATTGATGGATTGATGCATGACATCGTAGGTACACCACCAGCGTCGTCAAAAGAATATCAAAAAGTATCCAAAGAAGAAATCCAGGATACAATAACCAAAATATTTAAACAATATAATTTGTCAACCAACAACAGTTTCGTCACCAAGGTTGCACAAATTAAATGGGATGATAAATCACAAACCATTGATATGGATTCAATACCACAACAACTTCAGGACGCTGCATTCTTACCGGTAAATACAATTGCAGATATTGCATTACGTCAAGATCTCGATCTGGTAATATCACAAATACCAGAATGGTTTACAGCATTACAAATTACACGTGATGCAATATGTGAATCTGATGTTGTTACAGGTAGAATGGCACGTAACATAACATTCGATCGTACCAATATGAAAGAACCAGAAATCGAATCCATTATGGAAAAAATCAATGAGGTTGAAGAAAGATTAGATCTTGATTCTATTATCAAGAACCATTGTATCTTCAATACACTTCAATATGGTGAAGGATATTTGTATGTCGTTCCATATGCAAAAGTATTCCAGGATTTATATAAATTCAAAACCAACGCATCCAAAAAGAAGTTTGGTAAATTATCCGGAAATACAATGTCGAATATGTTCCAGCTTCAAACTAATACCAACGGATATGGTTACAGTGAAACATTTGAAGTTTCATTAAAAGATGCAATCATCAATGAACATCACGCTGATAAAAAATCTGATTCTGTATTCACCGAATCAGAAATCATTGAATGTTATCCTTGGTATCATGATACACAATTCACCAATCAGAAACAGATGTCGGATAAACTCGATGAGGATATTGCATTTATGGCAGAGAATATCACTTACATCGAACAAGATGTTGCATTACCCGTAATTGATGAAGAACCATACGAAATAGAAGCAGCATATGCGGCACATATGAAAGCATCTCCACAGCATTCACCATTCGTTCAGGAATCAGATATATTCACCGAAGTCAATACTAAGGATGATAACAACGATGGTATACTCAATGAATTCCAGAATATCAAAGGTATCTATCTCCGTATACTTCCATCAACGAAACTCATTCCAATTCGTATTGATCGTGAAATAATCGGTTATTATTACATTGCAGATATGACCAAAGCTGAACAAGCTGGACAGCGTAAGAACTCCGGACTTTCAGGATATACGTTACGTTCACCATCAGTTGGTTATGATACATTTGCTCCTGATCAAATGTTATGTGAAAAATTAGCCACCAAAATCATCAATAACTTCAATCTGAAATTCATGCGTAACAATACATCTCTTCATAAACAAATCGTCTCCATACTGATGGGACACAAATTCAACGAAGCCATGTTACGATTTGTTTTTATTCCTGCAGAGCATGTCGTCCAGTTTACTATTAACAAAGATGGTATGAACAAAGGACATTCGATGTTGGAGCCAGGATTGGTTACTGCAAGAATGTACATGTTCCTTAAACTGTATTCGTTATTATTCCAGATTAATAACTCTGCTGTTAGAGTGTATTATCTCCATATGTCTGGAATTGATAATGATTACAGACAATTCGTCCAGCAAACAATCCGTAAGTTTGCAGCACGTCGTATTACGGCGAATGATATATTCAATTATCGTTCGTCGATGTATAAAGTATCTGGTGGTTCTGAACTTATAATGCCTATGGGTGCTGGTGATAAAGCACCAATTACATTTGATACGATACAACCATCTGAAGCGCCAATCAGTAATGAATTACTTGAACAATTGAAGAATGAATCAATCAATTCAACACCGGTTCCATCGTTAATGGTACAAACCGGCGGACAATCGGAAATCGAATTTGCAAAAGAAACTGAGTTGGCGAATACACGTTTCAATACGATGATATCTTCGTATAAGATTGATTTCAACAAAGATAATACCAAGTTATATCGTATAATAATGAAATGGGAAACTGATATTCCTGATGAAGTTATTGCAACAATGCGTTATGTATTAAGAATGCCGATGGCAAAACAACTTGGTGTTACTACTGAAATGATACAGAACTTTGATGCAGTTGCTGAAATGAATGTCAAAACATTCCTCACAGCTGAAGAAGCAAAAGCTCCTCAAAACAGTGAAGGATATTCCGATGTTGTTCGTGAATTCAGAAAGCTTATGTTAGCGGATATGATTCCACAGATTGACATTGACCATTATGAGGAACTCGCAAACAAAGCACGTGAAAATGCGGGTAAATTGAAACTCGCAGAAACCAATAAAGCTGAGAATCTTATAGCACAAGACGAAGAAGAAATGTAAGGTGATAATGTATGAAGATAGAAAAGACTACGACAGGTGTAATCATACATGATCCAACTGATGAAATGAAACGGAAGATATTGAGGTATTTTTCGTTGAATAATCCAACACGTGAATTCTTTATTTACACCGGTAATGATTCCAAGTTACCATTGTTCGGTGATCACGATACTATTTATATCACATCTGGTATTCTTGGTATTAAAGACGAAGCTCTTCAGAAGATGCTGAAAGGATATAAAACAATTGAGACATTGACACCTGTATCATTCGAACTCGATATCAAGAACATGAAACCACGATCAAGATTCCAAGAAGATTGTATTGGTGCAATGGTGAAATGTACAAAACCGAAATTAGCAGTTGAGGCGAAGGGTGCTTCAGGAAAGACTTTCATGTCGTCATATGCAATTCAACAGCTTCATCTGAAGCCACTCATCATTACACCTACAGCAAACCTCAAGAATCAATGGATTGAGAACTTTGAGAACTTCGGTATTGAACGCAAAGACATTGCAACCAATATTCATGATGGAAAAAATAAAAAGATGACAATTGTTACGATTGCTTCACTTGGTAATGAGCTTCGTAAAGATTGGAAAGCTCTTATGAAATCCATTGAGGATGCTCGTTACGGTATCAAAGTTATCGATGAAGCTCACTTAGCACTCAAAGCAATTATGAGATTTGATGCTATATGTAATATCAAACACAATTGGTATTTGTCTGCAACTCTCGGTCGTAGTAGTATGGAAGAAGATGATATTCTGAATCGTATGTATCTTGATGCAGAACGATTCGTTGGTAATGCGTCATATGAAGAATACCAAAAAGAATATATTAACATTTATCTTCAGGATATTCATTATTATCCATCAAGAAAGTTATGTGAAGATTATCTTAGATTCGGCACAAAAGGATTGATAAAAGCATCATACTATAATATGTTGATGCACTACCAAGACGGAAGACCATTTCTGAGTAATGTAATCAGAATGATTAAGATTGCAAAAAATACCGAAACATACGATGGACGAATATTGATACTGTTACCGATGTTGGAAATCATTGATACCGTGGTTAGAATAATGAAACGTGATCCGTTCTTTGATGGTGCAAAGATTGGTGTTATAAACGGAAAGATCCCAATGCGCGATCGTGTACAATCAATGGAATGTGATTACATATTATCAACATCCGCATCTGCGGGAACGGGAGTTGACTTTAAGAATCTTGGTTGTGTGGTTAATTTTGATCAAGCAGCATCATTGATTATAACAGAACAAATCGTTGTTCGTTTGCGTGACCGTGGAAAAGAATGTTGGTATTTTGACATTCGTGATATTGTCAAATATGCACGTTCGTTTGAACATTGGGGACGTAATCGAAGAATGGTATTGAGTTATATTCCTGGAGTACATCCGGAGTTGAAAAAATTACCCGATATAAAATGTTAAATAAACAAAAAAGAATGCTCCCGTAATGGGAGCATTCTTAAATCGTTTGGACACATTACTTGGCGAAATTCTTGTTAATGAATTCGATCAAACCTGCATAATTCGGATCACTGTCGAATCCGATACGACCCATTGAGTCGTAACACAGGAGTATAGTTTCTTCATTGACAATATTCTCGTTCGTGAGTATAATTTTGTTTCTATCCGATTTCATCATCCAGTCATCAATGATAACTTTACCCGGGAAATTTATAACATGGTCGAATGTCATTAAATTAGAAATGAGTTTTGTCATTATGTAATGACTCCACTTCTTACCCATGAGATTCTCGATATTCGGATTACCACTATTTATCGATCGAAAGAACTGACCGATCTTCTTGTTGTCACCTGTTCTCAGGCTAACGACGCCGTGGTTATCAACGCCGTTGATAAGCGTATCATGCCAACGGAATCTGAAATTAAGATCATTGCTGTCATTCGTCCACACCTTTATTTCGTCTGTACCCTCGATCATAGCGATTGCTCTGTAGATGGCAACCTCAATCTCCTGGCGGATTTCGAGCGGGTGCTTCGGTGTCGGCTGTGATGTAGGGGTCTTTGTCTGTGAGGGCTGTGCTTTCGACTGGGTCTGCTTCGGGTTCACTGCATCCTTGGCGTTGTTTGTGATTTCCTTTACGTTAGAAATGATTGAGTTAATGTTGTTCATGATATCCATATAATCATGCTCCTTTAAATTATAATGTAATAGATACTCTCATATCTATCCATAAGAATAATATATATGTAGAATTTCAAAAAAAATAGCAAAAAAGGAAGCGCTCGTTATGAGCGCTTTTTCTGTAATTCCCGAACTCTCTCAAGTTCAGTTGGGTCCCATTCAAAATTCATCCCGTATACCGCATATATGTTTGCGGTATTGAAAATCGTGTTTCCTTCATTTTCAAGATTGATACCATCATTCTTGATACTACGTCCGTTCAACCATATATCATATATGGCATTATTTATATTTGTAAAAATACGATATTGATTTTCAGTAGTACTGAAACAATATTCGCGGTTTAGATTATACCAAACATTGTTATTACTTTTTATCATAAATCATTCCTCCTTTCGGAATTATGTTTAATTTTAATGCCCGATATTATAATCCTCCCTCGGGCACGGGTCTTTGATGAATACCGCCTGGACATTAACGCTATTATTATACACCCGCGTTGAGATGGGTGTTTTTAGATTATATCAGTCCCAGCAATGCTTTTGCCAGGAAGTGTATTAAGCGTGGAACCATTAAAGCTCCACCACTTTTCTGATATATTCCTTGACATCTTCAGGGATATTGATTGTGCTGAGGAATTCCTCGAAGTCCTCAGGACGAATGTCGTCCTCGAACTTCGCGTTTCCGCTTCTTACGGTAATGAAGCATCTCTGCTTCATGCCGTATACATGAATGTATACGACACCGTATGTGGCTCCATTAACGGAAACAGAGTCACCAAGAAGACCCTTTTCTCCTTCCCAGCGATACTGATCTACATCTGTCTGCTTCATACTCTTAGGCACGGGTATTGCTCTCCATGCCTTTGTGAGATTGAATTTCGGCTGACCACCACTCCAACTGGAAGTTGGGAGTTCAGGTTTTTTAGTCTTTTCCTTGACTTTGATCTCACAGAAATCTGTAATGGGTTCGGGCTTAACCTCTACAGGCTCTTCCTTAACCTTAACCTCGATTTCCGGCTTATTGTTGTTGAATCTCTCGGCTATGTTGCCGATGATTTCAACAAGGCTGTTGAAATTGCCACCGCTTGTGGCAATCTCTTGGGCTGAAGCCTCTGATGTGATTTCCAGTCCTTTGAGCTCTACAGGCTGGTCATCAATTGTGAATGCGAGTGAATCAAGTTTAAATGTTGTTTTCATAATAATACCTCTGGGACCTGCATACATAATTTGCAGGCTGATTGACGAGATCACTTGCGCCCTGAAATGAATAATATTTGAGTGAAGATCGAATATATTTTATTCTTTCTTCATATTAATAATATATATATGGAATCTTAATATTCTCGATATAATTATATCCAGATGAATACTGAAATTGTAATTAGATATACTACTATAGTATATCTACAGAAGTAGACAATTTTTATTCTTAAGAAAGAACGGTGATTATATTATGGCTAATGACAAGCTCGATGAGCTGCTCCGTAGACATGCAGTAGCAGACGACATCAAAACACCAGAAACCAATGATTTCAAAGAAACACCAATTCCAGAACCCACAATCTCAACTGAACCAGATACGGATCAGCTCGATCCATCGTACGATATCGATTATGGTGACAATGATTTAGAGGATGAGATCAAAGCCGAAGAGGATGCACGTCAGAAGGAACGTGAAGCATTATATGCTCAGGCAGAAAAGCAGAATATCCCGAATGCATTCCAGGCTCCTGATGAGAAAGATGAACAGTATAATCGTGAAGCGATTGGATTTCAATCGGAGAAGCTCGCGGTTGTCGCACAAATGGTCAACAGAGTTGTTGCTAAACATCATATCATATCTGGCGAAATTCCGGATGTAAGAAAGTTACCCGGTGGCGGAGTTGTTCAGAAGATGCATATCATGGGTGACCTCATTGATATATATCACAATTCCGGTGAAAAGATTACACCTGAATTCGAAGATCTGATACTGTCAAACTGGATTCTTCCGAATGGTAAAACTGCAAAAGAAGAAATTGCAGAAAAGGGTTCAATTGGTTCCACAGCAAATCAGCCGGTTGCTAATGATACCACATCATCAATACCAACATCAGCTCCTCTTCAGATCAATGTTGATGTACAGCCGAATACACCGGTAACAATCAATGTTGACGAATCAATTACAGCTAATATCGATAATATAAAAGAAATCGATGTACTCGTAAAAGAAGTAACAACTCTTGAGATGGAGAAAGCTGTAATTGTAAACAATTCTGATGAACCCGGCGTAATTACTCAGTATGATACAGGTATAAATGATCAGCCTGTAACATTACCACGTTCTGCATATAGATGTTCAGAAGGAGCAATCAACTGGTTTGATTTCGTAAAACTTACATCATCTCCGTCCAGCGGTAATATGGCTGATAATGAACTTCGTAAATGGAGTATCATTTATAAACATATGAAGAATGTATCAATTGGAGCTTTTTCAGATTTCAATGATTTCTTGAAGAAAACCAAGTATGCAGACAGAGAACTTCTTATGTGGTCATTGTTGGTTGCAACTGCTGACCCTGAAGAAGATATCGTAATCACATGTGGTAATCCGGATTGTGGCGAGGATAACACATACAAATATGCGCCTTCAAAGATTATACACTTTGATGAATCATTACTGCCGAAATACTACAAGGCTGTACACGATGCTTCAGTTGGTCCGGAGGCAATAAAGTTATGGAATGATAAATCCAATACAAGAAAGCTTTATACACTCCCTAGCAAACGTGTAACTGTGGAACTTGAAGATCCTTCTGTATATGATTACATTTATTACAAACTCCCGATTATCAACAATTTGTATCAGCGTTATCGTCCCGGTCATAACTTCGGTGAAAATACACGTGAACTTCAGAACGAAGACATGGTTGAATTCCAGCTGTTATTATCAATGGCACTTTCAATCTCAGCCGTAATCATTCATAAAGATGGTAAAGATTATCGTTTCGATAAATGGGAGCGTATCGAAGAAGTAATTACTACAGCATTAGACAATACTGATTCTGGTGTATTGATTAAGCTGACTCAGGTTGTTGCCGAGAAGAATGATTGCTTTGCATTCTATCTGGAAGATATCACTTGTCCGAAGTGTGGTCGTCACAGCAAACGTATTCCGATAAATGATATCTCAGAGACACTGCTTTCCCAATTATCTCAACGGCTGAACAATATAGATATCAACTTGACAGACATGGAATAGAGTTGATAAACTATGCTCAACTATTGAAGAATATTATTCCAATAGGAGTACTTATGGAAATGCCACTACCATTCGTACATCGCCTACGAGACTTACGAATTGAGCAATTAGAGGCACAACGAAAGGAACAAGAAAACGAATCAACACCAAGTATCGATGCTGATACTTTAGCAGAAGCATTAGAAGACGGCATGTGATCATCATCGAGGTGATTACTATGTATGCAACTTTAAATGATTTCATTTTCATCATAATAAATAATAACGGATTGAGATACGTGGCTAACAACTACGACTCAATCCGTGAAGATTATTATGCACAAAAAGAATCAAACGATAAGGATGTAAATAAATATGTTTAATATCAATAGAAGTAAGATTGTTGATTTCAATCAGATATTCAACAATCATCGTTATTTTGTAAATAGAATGAATATATACCTGCTGAATATTCAGCTCATTGGAAATGGTTATCGACACATGGATCAAGAAACATACAATACATGTTTCCGTAATGCATTATCTGCAATTGAACTCAACAGTGATCCAATTGAATCAATCGTACCATATTCTGATGTCGATACGGATGGTTTTGAAAACGATCGTTCGTTCTATTTGAATTATGAAACTGAAGAGGCAAAAGCAATTGTTGAAAAGATTGATGCTGATGTAATGCGCGATACATTATTACCCGGCAGCGATTTAGCAGCTAAATTTGCCAATGAAGAAGTTTCATTGAAAGATCTCGTGGATGATGTATATTTACATTATCTGGTAACCAAGTATTGGGAGCAAGTTAATGCATTACGTTTCCAAGCATATTCCAATCTCACACCACTGATTGAATATACCGTTGAATTGGTTAATGAGAAAACATTGAAGAATTACATGGTATCACGACGTGAGAATATCGAAAAGTATGAAATGAAATGCCGTGATATTATATGTAATTATGAAATGTCAATCGTATGTCGAACATTTAACAATGAAGAATTGTTATCCAAGTTCGACATCAAAACATTTGATCTTCAAAAGTTAATGATATCATTGGCAACTAATTTAACGGTAAAAACCGATATCTATATTATACTCGGAATATATGGTGCAATATCATTTGCTTCAGTTGAACTCAGTAAATCTAAGATAGATAAACTTTCACCATGTGTGGATTTCGTACGAATGATTTCTGAATACATGAATAAATAATTAATGCGGGGGAATATTCCCCCGCTATATTTATATCATTATTTTGTACAACGAGACAACTGCTTTGTACACTTATGTCAGAAGGAGGATTAATAATGTTAAAACCAAAACAACTTAATCATGCTGATATTAAACGTCGTGATACGGTTCGCCGTGTTATGAACAAAAGCTCTGATATCAGAATGAAAATGGAGTCTGTCAACAAGTACAGTTTATGTGGTGTATCCGGTTTAGGTTTTCCGGGTAAAATATCACCGGTTCGTAGTTTGATGTTTTCCAAGCATGCTTCTCAACGTGTCGTTCTAGACCACGGAGAATTTCCACGTATATTCACCGGTGCAGAAGATGCATACGGCAAACGTTCATCATTCTTTGTAACCGCAAAGAATAATCTCGTGTTAGAACGTAAATTCGTTAAATTTCCAAACACACCATATTCATCGGTACTGTATATTTTCCGAGATACAGTTACCAATAAATATGTTTGTCATTTAGCAGAAGCGGTTCATTGGAATGTTGAGAAATACGGATTCCAAAACATCGATATGATTAAAAACAATTACGATGTATCAGATACCATTCCGAAGGGTACGGTTATATCAAAAACCACATCATATGATGAAAACAATCATTACTGCGCAGGAGCAAATTTACGAATATTATATACAACATTACATGATCTAACCGAGGATGCAATTATATTATCCGAATCAGCATGTAAGAAGTTAGAATATTCAATGGTTGATAAAGTAACCGTTGATATCAGTGAGAAAATGTTCATGCTGAATAATTACGGAACCTTAGAGAATTATAAAGCATTTCCAGATATTGGTGAAGAAATCCAGTCAGGTATTTTATGTTCATTAAGAGAAATCTCCGCGTTATCCAGTAAATCCGAAGCAATGATTCCACATATCAATGATGTCAATTATTATACCAATGGAATCATTACTGATATTGATATCTATAGCAATTGTCCCGATCTTCAGGATAAACAGCTTGCATATTATCATAATTGCGTAATGAATTGGTATACCGAAATATATTCGTATGTATCAACAATAATCAATCATGTTGATCAGGATGATACTAAATTACTTGATATTTATCATAAAGCCAAGAAGTATCTGATGACACAAGCAAAATGGAGTACCAAAGAAAAGCTCCCGTATATTCAGGTCGTATTTAAAATACTCCAGAAAAAGAAGATACGCAAAGGTCAGAAGATTACTGGTCGTTATGGAAACAAATCCGTTGTATCATTAATACTTCCAGATCGTTGTATGCCAAAGGATGAATTCGGTAGACCAGTTGATATGTTGGCAAATGGATTTGCTCCTACCAATAGAATCATTGGATTTGCATTATATGAAGGAACGATTACATTTCAAATGGAATGTATTCATAATTATATACTTGATCCAAAGAATAATCTTTCGCGTGATGAAGCCGTTCAATTGGTAATTGATTACATGAGTTTATTCAATCACGATTGGGCAAATAGCATCAAACGTAAATATCAATATAATCCACAAGCAACATATGATGATATTCGCAAGAATGGATTATATATGTTAATGCCACCATTCCAACCAGAAAACGTTCGTGATGCAACAATCGAAGCATATGACAGATGGGAAGAAGTTGCTGAAGACGGAACCAATGCAGCATCCGCAAAATGGGAACGTTCAATCTTCCATAAGTACACAATCAAAACCAAACTCCGTCATCGTTGGATTGAACAGAAACGTGAACGTCATGCAATTGGTTATCAGTATACATGGGTTCTTAAACAGGAAGCTTCTAAGAATATGACTGCAGTTGCAACTGGACGTACTACATTATACGATTTACCAATTAAAACATCCAACTATAAGAATCGTAAAATACAATACTCTGACAATGCAATCAAGTTTGGTGAGTATGATACGTACGGATTCCTTCAGGTAGTTGATGTTGAAATGTTTGGTAAGATGACAACATATTATCGTGGTTCTCAGTATGAAGAGAATTCATTACTCATGTCACATCTGAATGATATTGGTATTCCCGAAGGTGCAGTTAATCAGTTCCCACAACTTGATTGTTTCAAAGCGTATCTGAAGGCAATTGGAATTAAATTGGAGAATGATTTCACTGTTAATTCAATTAATGCTGTTGATAAAGAAGAAACATTCGAGATTGGAAATCATTCTGTTAAGATATCTGGTTCATATCTCAGAACATTACTTGTCATATACTCATACTATATTCAATATAAGAATTGGTTGAAAGCAAATAACAATGGTTGTGAAGAAGCAACTGTTGATATGAATACATTTGTCGATAATATGTTGAATCGTACAGATTTATTCCATTTCAAGAATGAATCATATATACGTGAAGCATTCATGCATTTCTTCGAAAAGTTCCGTATACTTGACGAAGAGAAGTTCTTAAAGTAAACACATAATCATAGAGGGGGATATCCCCCTCTATATATGTAATTTTTTCTATGCTGAGAGGGGGATATATCGATAATTTCCTAGAATTTTAATATTCCACATATATATCATTTGTATGTTATAAGAATATATGACGTTTATGAAACCCATTTAAATGATGTATAAAATATGAGGGGAATTCGATAAATGTATTATTCTTTAACATAGTACGAGAAGGACAACTCGAATAAACCAGTCTGTTGACATTCAGACAAGAAGGAGATAAAAATGTTAGACGTATTAGATTGGATCCTGATTGGCGGCACTGCCGCAAATACCGTGGCAAACGTTGTTGAGGGTGTTACTCTCGGCAAACACGGCAAACAGCTCAAGGAACTTGAAGGTTCCGCAAACACAGCTGCTGCAGCATATAACGCAGCAAAGGAAGCTGAGATGAATGCTGCTAAAGCAAACCAGCATTGCGATTGGCTCCACACGGAGTTAGACAAACAGAAAATCCTCCCCGAGAAGCCAAAGAGTGAAGGTGAGATCATGTCCGATTTCATGAAGAACTTCACAAATTACATCAAGGCTTCAACTCCGGAAGTTCCAAAGCAGCCAGATCCGCAGAGCAAAATGATAGCCGATGCGGTAGCTGTCGGTGTTGCAGAAGCAATGAAAAATTTCAACCAGGGAAAATGATCCCGCCACTGGATATCAGTAGGGATTCCAGTGGTAAGGCATTCTGGACCAAAGCTCAACTAGCGGCTTTGGTCCAATCCTACAACGCTGACAAAAATTAAATATGAAGGGGGAGCATATCGCTCCCCAACTTCTTTTTTTTAGAATTGATTTACATCTACAAAGAATTGTAAATCTGCAGCACGACGTTTTACAGCATATGGATCAACCGGGTCTAACGTAACACCAGCATATTGTTCACGTGTGTAACCCATATCATCAATCACACCATTCATTTTATTTGCTGCTGCGATATCTTTAAGTATTTGATCTTCCGGACCATTTGTACCGTATGGAATCATGTTATTAACAATATCTTCTTTTTGTTTCATCTCATATTCTTTCATTGCTTTCTGTGAAGAATCGAATTTACACATCTTGATATTAATACCGAATCTTTGGAGATCCTTACCATAGAACAATACAAATGTTGTATGTAAATATGACATAACACAGTCATCATGTGCTCCAGGTTCAGCAGCAATCTTTCCATTCTTATAGATTGTAAGTGAATTCAAATCTTGTACTAAAAATGGAGTATTGATTTTATCACGATGATCACGAACCAATGTTTTCAATAGTGTCATCATTTCAGTACGAACCGTCGGAGATACATTTGTTCCAATGTATTGACGACCGATTGCTTTTTCTTGTAATGATGTTTGTAATGGATCTAATATAGTGGCATTCTTTGATATATCCAATCTGGGATCATGATAAACACGTCCGATGAGACTACCTTCCTGGAAGAAGTCCATTATTGGTTTGCCGACACCATTTGCTTCAGGACAGAATAATGCACGTGGTAACATTCTCGCAAGCTCGGTGATTACACGCATTAAATCAAATGGTCCCATGTATGGAGATTTACATTCTGCAACGATTTGAAGTGTATATGGATGAACAATTGTGATTGCGGTATTATCACCACCGGTACCGGCTGCGATATCAATACCAATCAAATATGGAATATCGATATCGAAGTATTGATAATCCGACATTAAATCAACATTATGAACTTCATGTTTGAATATGTATAGAATGTATTTATTAATCAACAACACTTCATAATCATGCTTAACCATATGATCATTGATAAAATCAATATCTTCTTGACGAAACAATACTTGATCTCCAGTTCTCGTTCTTTGTAATAAGATACCTAACCGATACTCGTCCATTTTACCTGTACGAACTGCGAGTTCATATTGTTCACGTAACCATTCTTCACTCTTTCGGAGTTGTTTATAATCAAATTCGATATATACAGCAGTGATCGGTTCACCATTATTACCGTTTTCCGAACCAGCAGTTCCTTCAAATAAATCAGTTAACTGATCATCCGATAAATCATAAAATCGTTCTGAGAATCGTGGTGTTGCATCAATCATACGTTTACTGGCTTTTCCAGCAGCAGTATCTGGATTACCAGGGGTTGATGTATATAGTATGCATGTACGACCATTGTTTTCACGTGCGATAGTACGCGCAGATACCATCGCAGGACCAGCACCTTCGACAACGTTATTTATATAAGGAATATATTCCCACTCATCGATGAATGCAATATAGATTGTATCACCACGAAGCAAGTCTCTTGCTTTATCAGGAGAATCCGATGATGCTTTAACGGCAATAGTTGTTCCATGAGCTTCGTATTTCAATGATTTCAATCCAGGAAGTTTACGCCAATTGATCCATGGGTTGGCCCATTTGGGTCCAACCTCAATATAGTCTCTTAACATGCCAGCATTACGTACTGCTTCGGAATCTTTTATATGTAAAAATGGAATGTTGATATTATGTTGATCATATATAAATGAATGTTGCATTAATGATATTGCGGTAGTTGTTTTATATGTTTGACGAGGTTGACATAATTCAACATCGATTGAATGTATATAACACCATATGGTTGCATGTGACGCACGATGTAAATAGAATTGATAAGGTTTTGGTGCACCCTTTGCGGGTACACGTGCAATTTGTCTCATGTAAAACCAAACATTATTTTTTGCTTCTAATACAAGATAACCGATTTGTTCCGGTGTTAATTCTTCACTATATGGATCAAGATCTTGAACTCCGAACTGTGGGTATTTAACTTCCAAACATTGATACCAACGTTTAATTCCTAAATCTTTTAATTCTCGGGCAGTTTCGAGAAAAGATAAATTCGTTGTTCCGAAATCGTAATATCCTTTCTTATTTGTAATCGGATCAACAATCTCAACTATTTTACTCATATATGGAAACTCCTTTCGTGTTGGGATTTTAAAAGTTGGTTTGCTAACATTTTCAGATTCTATATATATATTATTAATATGAAGAAAGAATAAAATATATTCATTCTTCAATCATATTATTCATTCTTAATTACTGGCGCAAGTGACGTAGGTCAGTCAGCCCATTGGGTCCAGGAGGTATTATTATGGCAAACACAAATTTCATCATCGACACTAACTCAATATACGGAACAAACAGCATCATCAAGAGATTAGACACCCTTATCAGGGAAGACATCTTCCCAAGAAACGCTTGGGACACACCCAAGCAGAATATCAACGGTAACGGTGAGATTACCGTTGATTGGAAAATCGACGCAGTTTCTGGACTCAAAGTTATCCGCTTCTCAGTGGATCATGAGAGAAAGGTGGAACTCTCATTCTTCAACGGGAAGGAATTCAAGATTTTTGATCCAAAGTCTGATTACGCTGGATTATCTTGGCTGGTACGTCAGCAGATGTCAGCCTTCAGAGATTTCTTCACCGGTTATCTTAAGAGGGTTGAAACAAACTGATCAATCCTCAATAAGATAGTCTCTAATGTGTCCGGCAAGTATTGTTTAAAGACCCCTGTCCGAGGGAGGATTATAATATCGGGCAGTATACGTATAAAATATTATTTAATTCTCGGAAAGGAGAATGATTATGGACATTATCAAAATAATTGAAATGCTCGCAAATATCGATGAAATGACATTTTCTGTCCCGGTATTCATGAGAGCCGAAGAGCTTATGATCGGATGCACTGATAAATACGGTAATACGGTTGCTGTATATGAGGACCCAGTCGATTACAGAAAGTCACACATAGTGTTCTCACGTGACCACAGACTCGTGGCTCATTACATAGTGAATGAAGAGTTGGCAACCATCGTTATCAACGAAGATGAAACACTCTTCGCTCTATGGACCAGCATGACTGGTCTTATCACAGACGTGGTCAATCTCCTGGAAAAGGAAAAGTATTATGTCATAAACAAACCCACGCCTATCGTGCCTCTAGAGGCGGAGGTGATGGAACTCCTGAAAGAAATAATAAAAGCAAATATCGAGAACTGCAAAAACGTGGTGCATCTCGATGAACTAGAATAATTTATATAACAGCCCGTGTAACAACGGGCTTCTTTTTTGTTTTCTATATGTATATTATTCAATTGAAAGGAGGTAATCATATGATTGATTACGAAAAATTATTAACTTATAACACAGACATTTCATACGCATTCCATGGTAAAATTACCGAGTGTGATATCCGAGAAGCATCACTGCAAATTGCCGACAGATTCCATTATCTTCCGGATGATGTAATCGATGAACTGAAACTGTTATCCAAGAAAGATCGTGTTGTTCGTGTTGGTAATATCCAAAAGGATAATCCACATTTCTCCGAACAGTATTATTCCAAGCTCCGAGAAATCCGTCGACATTTCATTTCAACCAATAAACTCACGGATGAAAATGTTTTATCATTACATTCAGATGCATTATTCATCAATTCCAAGAAACGACTCAAAATGGTTATCGATGATATTGAATTCAAATCCAAACATCGTTGGACATCATATATTCGGTATAATTCAATTGAGATGTTTTATAATGACGATGATGGTTCGATTGTTTACAAAGGAATCACGGATAAATTACTCCAACTTCATACGATTGGATTATGTCGACATATACTCAAAGTATTCCAAATGATTGAGAATAATGATGATCGTATATTCCATTATTTATCTGATTATCAATCCAAATATTTACAGCATCAATTGAACGATAATTGTTACATTCCATTTGGACGAGTAAATGGAGATGAATTCACAGAGAATTTGAAACTACTATCATACTTAACTCAGATTGCCATAAAGGAGTGTTAATATATGGACGTATTCGAAATCGTGGTTCCATATTTATCATCTGAAAATAAAAAGACGATGTTAACAACCACGGTATATGCAACAACTCGTGAAGATGTATCAATGTTTATCCGTCAACATAATATCAAAGTATATGATGTCAACGTTAAACAAGTTGATTCGATTAAAGAAAGTATCAATGAAGCAGATACAATTGGAAAGATATTATTCAGATCCAATTTTAACTATGATGATTATATCATATATACAACCGAAAACATATTACGTGAAGCGGTTGATTATATTGGTGAAAAGTTAGCGGAAGTATCAATGTTTGGTGATGCGATATTACGAACGGATATACCAATCATTGATATCATTAATCGATTAATCGAACAATTAAAACATGCTGCGATATTGGATTACTGTTTACTCGAATCCAGTGAACTCAGTACCGAAGAAGCGCAATCACATATCAAAACATTTTCAAATAAAGCACATGATGTGTTAGAGGATTATCCATCAGAATCGGATATGTTATACGATTACATATACGAATCATTACATAATGCATCGTATATGTGGTTATGCGGCAAAGCCGAAGCAATAACCATTGAAGGATATGTGGAATATATTGCATCATGGTTAACAGATAGAGTGGAGGAATAACAATGGCAAAACAATTATCAGCATCGGAAACGATATTATCGCATCTTCCGAAAAAGAACTTCAAATACAAAGTAATTATCAAAGATGATGATTTTCGTAAAGAATTAATCGAATCGAATTTTGATAATAATCTTTTGGATACTATTAAGAATGATGCACTCGTAAATACCGGATATAATAATACCGATTTTAATTCATATGATCGTTCATCAGTTGCCAAAGCAAAACAACCAACAATCATTGACAAAGACAAAGGCATTGTTGTATCCAAACAACTCATTACAAAAACCGATAAGAAGTTATTGAAAGTCGATATCAAATCTTTCTATTACGAAGATAATCCGTATGTGATGATAAAATTTGTATATGAGAAATTCGATATCGTCGAAGTATTCTTATTGGTAAACTAATAACAAATATAAAGCAGGCGGGGATATCCCCGCCCGCAATATATTTTTTTACTGTCCAACAGTTGTGGTTGTTGATACAGTGTTTGTGACATAAGGATTGTTAATCGGTGTTGTTTCAGTTGCGGAGTTATAGATTCTTGAGTGATCAGAAGTATCGATAACTTTCTCACCAGGCATTTCTCTCTGAATACCTTCGTACGAGGACGAGAATACAGGAGCATTGCCAAGACCACTCTGAACAGCATCCAGTGAAGGACGTTTGCCGCCATTGAACATAGCCGAGTTGATATCGCCATATGCACTGTCGCTTGTGGAGCTGAAGAATGCATCGCCAGCACCAGGGTTGAAGTTCATGCTGTTTCCGAAAACGGCAAACTGACGAACGTATCTTGCAGCCAAGTCATTTACGTATGTAGACTGAACGTACTGGCAGTTGAATACAAGCTGGAGCTGTTCAATCTGTGACTGACCTGTTGCGTTTGAGTTAAAGATTGTATTACCAACCTTTGCCTGAGGAACACAACCGAGAGCCATTACTGCACCATCAACACGAGCACCAGAACGGTCCAGTGCGATGATGAGGAATTCTGCAACCTCCCATGCCGGAGATGGTTCCAGTGCAGAAGCATTCGCACCTGTGTTAGGAGCGAATATACGCTGAGGTGTCTGAGACTGTTTATCTACAGAACCTGCAACCAGACCATGGTATGTTGTCAAACCGGTAATCGGGTCAGCAATACCATCAATCCACATGTTATGGAAATTAGCCATAGGACGACCAACGAGTTCGGGAACTGTGATTGTCAATGTCTGATTCTGGTTTGCGCTCTGAGTTGTCGGGAAGTTGATTGTTCTACCAGAGAAACCACCCTGGAGAGTTGCCGGTGTAAGTGTCGAATCACCGATCTGGCATGTGATACCAAGATTGTAGTACTCGATTACTTTCTTATATGTAGCGAATTCCTTGTTGGTAAATGCACTACCAGTTGCACCAGCAAAGTAATGCATCAGGAAGTAAGGTCCACGATACATTACTGCAATCAGTCTGTTGTTTGTAAGCGGGTTGAGAGAACGAAGTGTATGTACGTCAGGTGTGAGACCACCGAGTACACCAGTATACTGGGACAGATCACCTGTATATTCTCTGATGCCACTTTGTAAGCTAATCGGCATAAAGTGTCACTCCTTTCTTATGATCTACGGCGCTGTACATCAACGATGATCGGAACACGGAGGATCAGACCACGGAATACAACCTTAACACGACAAATTACAATGTCGCCGCCGTCTGTATTGAGTCCACGCTCGAACTGAATATCGAGTTCATCTACAAGAGAACCAACCCAGTTTGCGAACATTGTATCACACTCAGACTTAAGTGTCTTAAGAACTGAGTCATCAGAATATCTGTAGAGATACTCTTCAACCTTATTCTTCAACAGATAGCAGAGCTGTGAAAGTGTACGCATATTGGATTCCTGAACGAGGTCAGAAGTCTCTTCGTTGTAGAATGTTCTCTGAGTAGCACGCTTGAGATATCCGTTTGAATCTGGGAGCCAGATATTTGCAGAGTGACCCCAAACACGTGCACGCTCTTCCCAGTTGTTTGAATCGATATCTGGGAATACCGATACATACTCTGTAGGAGCGATTGTTGTGAAGTTTCCAGTAAATGGAACGTTGATTGTTTCATTCTTACAGTGTCTGATGAGGTTATCAACAGAACGCTTTACGAATGTATATGTGTAACCATCAGGTGTTGTAATACCACCGAGATCCCATGATGCATTCGGATTGTCGAATCTTGTATCGAAAGACTTCTCCAGTGCAGCAGCAACTTCGCCGTCAGTAATACAAGCATCGAAGAGTACCTGGAATCCTGAACCAGGACCAATTGGTCTCTTATCTTCGGGAATACCGTCGTATACACGCTCGATCATAAGATCATACATAGACTGCTTAACATCGATATCCTCAGGCTCAAGATCATCAATGATATCCGGATTATAAAGGATTCTATCCTTTTCATCATCACTGAAGTTAACCGAACCGTTGATCCAGTCAGAAACTGAATGCTGTACAGGTGTGAGGAATGATGCACCAACAACGGTGTTATATGCTGCATCAAAGAGGAACTTTGCAGGTGTTCTGACAGTTGACTTGATTGACGGATCAATCTGACCACGGAATGCCTGTACAAGCAATGCTGCATACTTATACTTGAATACAATCTCATCGATAGTATCATCATCAAGGAATCCAGCACTACCTTCACTGAGTACAACACCACCGTATGTTGAAGACAGGTTCTCACCGTATGTAGGTGAATAGTAATCATCAGGAATCTTTACACCGTCAGTGGAGATTCTGTACAGTGAACCGATGATATTACCAACAACATAACGCTCAATCTCAACAGGTGATGCAGATGGAGTAACATTATAAGGTGCATTATCATCAGCAGTAATAGTAACCTTGATGTATTCGTTTGTATGATCCTCAGCAGTTCTTGTAAGGTATATAGCATTGCTGATAAGTTTTGTAGGTGTAGTTGAAGCATTACCAGGGATAGGTGTAACTTCCGTTGCACTACCATCGGCTCCGACACCTGTTACGGTGAACTGTACATTCGGATCTGCTTCACCTTTACTGTAGTAAGTACCAGCAGCCCATGTAGGAGCGGCATCGCCTGTAACAGCAACATACTGTTTGGATGAAGTATCGAATGTGAAATATGCTTTATAGTTTGTATCCCAATCAGTCGGTTTAGCTGTAGTGAGTGCATATTCTGTTGGTCTGAAGTATGTGTTAGGACTCCATTCAGGAGCACTTTCACCAGCAGGCACAGCGGTATAGTCGCCGGTCGATGTCTTATATTCGTAATATCTTGTGTATTTCGTAGACCAGTCAGCAGGAGCTGTTTCAGATGTTACCTGAGTATATGCACCGTTTGTCATGACAACGTCACCAAGATTGAATCTGTGGCTACTTGCTGTAACTGTAGCTTTAGTGATACTCCACTTAGTAATATCAGCTTCATTATATGCTATAATATCATAGCTCTGACCGATAAGATCAGTGGTGGTACCTGCTGAAGTAGGAACATTACCAAACTTCAATGTGTTGTCATTGATATTGATTCTGTTAGCAGGGAATTCGGTTTCTGCTGTAACTTTATAGCCGTTAATGTAAACCTTACCGTCATAGATATCGATAACTGGATATCCTACTACAGACTTACGCTTTTCAAGTACCCAGTTAGGCGCTGGCATAGGTGAAGGTGTAGGTTCAGCATGCTGAGCAGTACTGTCACATACAGCAACGATATTGTCCATACCGCTCTTTCTGTTGTAAGGAATAGCAGATATAACCTGAGAAGCAGTATAAGCTGTGCTAGCTGTACCCTCATCTTTTCTATAGAGAGTGAAGCTGGAAGCACTTGACTCAGAAGAATTAATTACAGCATAGATATCATCGACAACAATGTTATCAGCAGCCAACTGAGCATCAGTAGGTGTTGTGCTGTAAACCTTCTTGATAGATTTAGATGTATCATTAGCCTGACCACCAACATTAATACCGTTTACAGCAACGTCACCAGCCTTTGCAAGCGGATAAACTTTGTCGAAAGGTACTGCTGTAATAGCCTGAGTATACTGGTTGATACCGCTGATGAATACAAGTCTCGGGTTGGAATACTTTGATCCAGTAGCTGTAAGATATACATCACCAACATATACAGAGCAACCATTACGAGTTACACCATATGCAGCGTTGAGCATTTTATCCTCAAGAACTGCCGGATCAACACCTTCCTGGCCTGAATCGGTAGATACAGTAAGCAGACAGTTGCTTGAAGGAAGTTTCGGAATGCTAGGATCTTCAGCATCTACCTGATAGAAAGGCAGATTTGTATCAAGACCACCGCTGTGGATATATTTACCGGTAATGATATCGAATGTATTGACATTGAGTGTCTTGAATGTGTTGTTAACGAATGTATCATCATCGTATCTACCGCTGTCAATGACTTCCTGATAGTGGTCCTTATACTTGTTGAAGATTTCAACAACAGCCTTTTCATTGATGAAAGGCTTGAGTACAGACGCACCCCTAGTACGCTCATTTACTGTGGTATTTACAGTTGAAACAGTCGAATCAGGATTATCGATATTTACGAGAGTTGCAACGAATTCCTCGATAACATTTGAATTACGAGTATCGATTGTACCGAAGCTGTATCTGATGTTTGTAGGTCTACGACCCTGAGCAACAGTGTCGATAGCCATTCTCATGTTGTTGTATACTCCACCACGACCAGCAGAAACAACAACAGCGAATACACGCTTAGTCCAACCATCAGCACTTGCTCCATCCTTGGAATACTGGTTAATCAGAGCCTGAGCCAGTCTTTCAGGATTCTTGAAGTTAGAGAGTACTGAGCCGAGAGGAGCTTCGTAATCAGTTTCAAACTTTACATGGAATATAGGCTCGTTACCAGTCTCGCCAGCATCCCATTTATATGAAACGAATATTGTTACGAAAGCATAGGTTGCATCATCAGGTGTTACACGAAGAATCTGTACAGGTGAACCCTGGGATATCAGTGATACCGGGTAGTCAACAACCTGTCCATACTTCTCGCGGTCTGCCATAGTGATATTGTTGAGGCCGTAACATACACGGGGGACAGTTGTATCCTGAAGTCTGATAATCTTTCTGTCTTCACCCATCGGAAAAGCACCAACAACAAGTGTTGCAAACAATGACGGATCGTCTGCATATACGGCAGGTACTGTACCATCGTATGCACTATTGTCTATGATATGAGTCATTACATGCGGAAATGGATATTTCATTCCATATTTTGCATCAATCATATTCATACTTTTTCATTTCCTTTCATAGAAATTTATCTGTACTAATCATATGAATCGCAAATATAATTTATACAAATATAAGTTGACCAGTATTATCAACGTAAGAATCGCATTACATCGTAAAGCTGGTGCTTATTGATTCGTTGATATATATAATGTATAGGCGGGGATTAACCCCGCCATTTGCATTATATTATTTCATCTCCGAGTTTCTTTATTTTATAAGAACGATCGAATTCATCGATTGCGGTACCAGCTTCGATATCAACAGATTTAATTTTTGCATTTGGTAAACCAGTTGGATTAGAAACCATTTGGTCATTTGCATCGAACTGTGCAAACTTAACATCATTTGAATTATCACCAACAACAACGAATGTTTGAACACCATTGCGTTCATTCTGTATATTAGCATTTGGTGATATAATGGAATCGAGTAAATTAGCAGCATCAGAAACATTTGCCGGTGTATATTCCTGAGGAGCCATTGTTTCCATCGGTACTGCATTTGCGGCATAAATGGAATCCAATACTTCAGTACCAAATCCAGTTGCACTGGTTTTAGTTTCACCATTATTACCACCACCAAGTGAACCAACACCAGTTGTGGATTGTTGTTTGATTTTCAAATCTGCGATGTGTTTCTTAATGTTGATTTGTTTTTCATTAATAGAAACGATTGCATTACGTGCAGCTGTAATAGCTTGCATACTTTCGATATCTTCTTCAGTAACACCAAATTTATTTTTATCTGTCAAAGATTCAAGGGTTTTCTTTTCGAATACTTTCAGAATCTTTGCTTGGTCTGCGGCTAACGCGCGCAATGCATTGATATCAGAATTGAATATTTTATTTGGATCAACTCGATCTGATAATGGTGGTAAATAACTCTCATCATTCATTGTACGTAACATTGGAGATCCAGATTCCCAATGCGATGATGCATACGGCATCGTCATGTAATTATTGAGATGATAGTATGTTGGTTCCATTTTTAAAGTATCATACATACCTTGGAAACCACTGATTGGTTGCGGAGTTTCAGGTACTGATGTTGGTGAAGGTTCATTTGTACCGTACTGCTCCATACATTTAAACATATCAAATAGTGCCATCTTTATTTCTCCTCGATAGTATTCATCCAACGTTGAATACAATGATAACAATCGCATGTTTCATCATCGTTGAATGTACATTTAGGTTTTGCACCAAGTAATGATAATATACAATAACGATTGTCATCATGATACTTGGTGAGATTGTCATTCATAGTTATTAAAATATCACATATGTTATATTTGTTCAATGATATGTAATGTTTCAAACCATTCTCCATTTTGAATAATGGTCGTTGTTGCATCTGTTTCTTTGGTAATGATTTAGGTTGATACTTTTTTAATATATCTGGAATACCAAACATATCAGATCATCTCCTTAAAGCTTCGTCAACGTGTATAATGCCGACGTGAATTCAAGTCCAGTTGAAAAAATTCCTGTACCTTGTAAACGAGTGTTAGATATTTTTGCCAACATTATTCTTTCAGCTTCTTCATTTGCTTCATCCGTCATTAATCCACAACTCTTGACGGTGTCTCCATCGTAGTCACCCAGCCATTTTGGTAAGTTACTATTGGATGGAGTGAGTGTGTCTTTGAAGAATGTAGCAACACGATAATGATCCATATCAGGATCGACTATCGGATAGTATGGAAAATGTTCGTTATTGAATGTAATATCCATTGTTCGGTTTGTCGATAATACAACAACATGTGTGAAGAATGCACCCAAATAATTACCAATCGGATATCGTACGGCGTAACACATACGTTTTGCATCAACGATACCATGTTTTGCCGCAATGTAAATCACATCGGTTAATGTTAATGGGCGTGTAATGGTTTCTTGTTTTTTATTGTCATATAATGTAATTGTGATTGGTTTTTGATGTTCAGGATCCAAATACAGTATACGGAAACGAGCACCATAATTTTCACGGTATACATCCAACATATCCGCTATAGCACGTTCATCATACATGTTTGCTAACATCGCACCGTTTACTTCTTCGGGATTATTATGAATGGCTTTGATGTTATTTACCGAAAGAAACTCTTTGATTTGGAATCTTAATATAGGATTGAATAATGTACACAATGTATGGAGTGGATAACCCGTCTCATATACTCCAATAAAAGGTTCGTCATCTTTGTATGTTGGAGCGGAAATAACGTTTCTTGCTGTCCATACTGCTGTCTTTGCCAATAGATTCTTTTGGAGAAATCCATTTTTGGTTCCAAGATATTTTTGAATATAAGTATACAATTCAACGATTGCATCTTGGAGTTTATTATGTACTTGAGCAGCAGTGGTGGTTACACGTGCCGTAATTGATTTGTATCCTAAAATTTTCATATAAATAGAATTGATTTCGGATTTAACAGCACGACCATTCCTCATACCGATTGGACGGAAGTTTGGTGGAAGCACCAATAATTTATTGATGAATATTAAATCTCTCGGACATTTAGTCAATATATCGATATTATCATCACTACGGGTTTTCAATGTTTTCTTGATATCGATATCATTCCATATCTTATACAAATCAACCATACCAGAATATTGACCATCTGGAGATTCGGTTAATACTCCTTTGATTAAATCATATCTGGCTAAACCATACGCACATTTTCTAATAACACCACCAGAACGTGCAATGATTGTTTTTGCAACCATTGGATTGAATACTCTGATTGGGAGTTTGATATAACCACATCTGTACCAACGTTCATTTGGAGTGGTACCAAATATTTCTTCTGAGAATAATCCCGCAGGATTATAAACATTTTGTGATCTGTAAATAACCGAAGAAGTTACCTCTTTTAAATCATTAATTTTAATATCTTCTTCTATATTATATAAACCTTGCACTTTCATTTATATTCATTCCTTTCATGAATGGATTTTTACGAACGAGTTTTTCCAATTATATTTTCGAAACAATATTTATATCATTTTTTTGTACAAGGAACCAACATCTTTGTACACTTAAATCAGAAGGAGGTTATTAAAAATGATTGATTACATTTTTGATGATGACGAGAATCCAATGAATAACGTGACCATTAATCTTGGTACTGATAGACCATTATATCAGTACGTGATTAAAGCGTTAAAATCATTGGAGATTATCCAATTAATGAGATTGAATCCGATTAAGGATGCTCCAAAGGATAGTTATCCATTTCTCATTGTTGGTAATTTCAAATGGAACCCACATCCGGATCCATCTGAACTACAAACACGTCGTCGTGAAACTGGTACTAAGATTCAAACTAAAAGCATTGCCGATATCCGAGTCGGTTTGTTGGATTTTGATATCGTATGGGGAGCACGTGACAAAAACAAATTCTTGGAGAAACATATCGATCATAATACATTATTGATTCCGATTGCTGATGATCAAGGTCGATATTTACTTGATAATGAATTGTATACAGAATATCAGTTGGTAGATAAATTTCTGTATCCATCCGGTGCAAATTCTGTAACGTTGAAATCGTTACTTCCGATTGTGGTTCGTCGTTCAGAACATGATTTGATATCAATGGATGGTTTTGTTGTTACATGTACGAAAGTAATGGATGTAATGATATTCAAAACATACGAATCAATCATTACATGTTTCATGCACATAACATCACCATTATCATTCCTTGGTGTATTTCCGGTTGTTCAATATACGGATAAAATCATTGATGATAAAAATGATTTCGAATATTTCCAACCAATTAAAGAACGTCCAATTTATATCAAAGCGTATCGTAAAGGTTTGGAACAATTTGAATATGTTCGTTCGATTGTATATATGCTCGTACAGGTAATCAAAGAATATGAACCACAAAATATTGATGAAGTACGAGATCCATCATGGTGGGTATATCAGTTATCATATTATCCGAATAATGAAATCGAACATCGTGGTGCATGTAATGTAATGCATGTTGCACGAATGTTGGATTCAATATCAGCATGGGAACTTCCAATCCCAGAATGTGACAAACGTAATATGGTTTCATTATTGAGATATGTATTACAAACGGAATTCACTGATGTTAATATATATTCATTCGAAAATAAACGTATCCGTTTGAATGAAGTAATATCAACAATTGTTACTGCGAAAGTATCGGATAATTTGAAACGTTTATTCCGTTATGGTATATTGGCAAAAACAAAAGATTCGGAAGCAAGTATGAAATTCTCACCGAATCTAATTATATCCAAAATACATTCATTGGGAACGATCCATACAACGGATTTCACAAATGATATGGATTATTACCAGTCACTTAAAGTCACGCGCAAAGGTCAATTAGCGGCCTGACACTTCATATATGCGGGAACGTCTTGGGTGGTGACAATAATTCCAAGAGGCGACTCATAGTTTACGAACAGAATATGAGCGTTGGGTAAAGCTTTAACTACCAAATGTCGAATGGTAATGCTGACGACTTCCGAAAGGTATGGTAATAAGGTTAAAGATATATCCTCAATCCGCACGCAAGGGATGATGCAAAATCATCGTCATTTCAGCGTCAACGACTATCTCAGAAATGGGAGTACACTCATAAGCTAATGATGAGTGGATACGAAGTGCATATGATTGTCGGGATGATAAGCATATGAAGATATAGTCTGCTCTTCAGGGAAATCCTGAAGAAGTTCATAAAAGAACTGCATGATTTTGCGAATCATGTGAACACAAGGCCTAATGCATTAGGAAGAACCGACCAGCATAAAGTTGGTTTCGGCCATAAACAACTTAACCCGTCACAGATTGGAGTAATAGATCTGTATGAATCCGTAAAGGATGTTGGACAGACATGTATGCTTTCACCATATGCTGATCTCACAATCCTTCAGGAATATGACAGAAATAAATATCCAAATATTAAATACGATTTATTTAAATTCATCCAAGACGAATTCAGAGATTATTCAGCAATATATTTCAATTGTGAAACCATTGAAGAATACAATGATATTCTGGATAAACTTTGTTACGAATCAACTATCACACTTGACTATTATATACCAAATCTCATCAACAATGGTCTTGGTGGATTTATAATGAATAGTAAAGGTGGTTTCTAAATGAAACGTATTAACTACACACTTGCATACGGTAGTATCAATAAGGATTTACGACTCGATTTCATCTATTCACTTGATGAAGATCCTGAAAGTAAATACAAAACAATTACCAAAAAGCCGGAATCTACAACAACATACATCAGACCAAATTACGCAATGTCGATTTCAGAAGGATTCGAAAAACCGCGTATGTTCATTCCTGGAACACATGTACGGTTATTCTTCGATATGTTAGCGAGAACCGTTAAAGCAGTATCAGAAAAGTTAAATGTATTATTTCCGAAAATCGGTAATCCTGAGTTTGACATCAGTGAAACAGCTCTACAAGAATTCACAATCAAAGATGCTGTTTCGGTTATTGGTTATACTGCGCTTCCATGTGTTTATGTCACTCCAGACAATGAGTGTAAACCAGCAATACGTATAACCAATACCAAAGGTGAATTTATCAGGTTACCATTGACTGATGCGATTGTATTATCAAAAACATATGAACATATGGATATTGATGTATTGAGTTTTACAATACTTAATATGATGAAAGCATCTAGAATTTAATAATTCTATATTTATATAATTCTTATGGATATAGGTATATACCATATCAAATGGATTCGATTATCAATATCAGAATTCAGAAATCTGTATCGAATCCATTATCCCTCCATGGTAGTTGGTCATGCTGTGGAAGGATAAATAAAACAGTGGGACCTTGAGTAGTCCGGGGCGAATGTGGATGAAATTGGAATCCCGAATCGGTTGGTATGCTGTCCAACCACTCACAATTTTCATCATATCAACCCGGGGTGTCTCCCGGGTTGGTAAATCTTTTTATGAGGAGGAAAATATATGACAGCAAAAGAACGTGTCGAGATGGGTCAACATTCACTGGAAGCATTCCATCATGCACGAGAATTAGAAAAACAGATCCAAGAATACAAAGAAGCCCCGCTCAAATATGAACGTTCGCATCCGGAATTTGATATTGATGAGGCCATTCGTTTGTATCATGAATTCATGGATGAGTTCGATAAATCATTTAAAACATTACAGGAGGATTTTGCAAATGAAGATAAACCCACATAAAATTTATATATCTGATCCTCACCGACTTAATGGTGAAGATGTCGGTTATCAGAAACTGATACATGTGTACAACCGCCAGGAAATGGCGGATAGATTAGAGTTGCTATTTGCAACTAAACATGAAATCGAATTTGCTTCATCACATCGTGGGTTAACCAATTACGATGTTGAAAAATTCACGTCAGCCACAACAGAGATAGAATCAATTCTGTCAGAATTATTACGTGATTTCAGGGAGGAATAGTTATGTCATTGCCAGTCTTAAGAAAAAAGAAGAACAAAGTGTTTGTATCCCAACCAATGCAGCATGCAACTGCTGAACAAGTGCACAAAGAACGTGATGGAATAATGAATAAATTAAAGCAGGTGTATCCTGAACATGAGTTCGAATTAATCGAGCAGTATCATGTTGCAGAACCTGCTGACTGGAAGGATAAATCACCACGTGAACTCAGATGGGCACGTTTAGCACGTTCCATTGATATGATGTCAAAAGCAGATGTTATTGTTTTTGCAGAGTCATTCATGGAAACATTCGCCGCCGGTTGTCAGGCTGAACATACAGTCGCAATGGCATACAAGACTGAATATGATGATGGTGAATATCATGTTATTCACGCCAGTGAACTTAACAGATATATCAAAAATAATGGTTTGAATCCGTTACAAAAGAACATCAATAATTGTATTGATGCTGACATAAAAGATTTCATCGACTATTATGAAGAATTAATAGCCATTATAAGAAGATACATGCCGGTTGATGAACCGACTGCTGCAAATGATACCGAAAATGAATGGTATGTGGAATTCGTTCACTTACCATATTACATGTGTTCATCACTATCTAAATCATGTTTAATTGATGATGAGGATTATGATAACGGCGAATTCTTCAAATTTGTATTTGAATATGGATATAACGAAATGTCAAGGATTGTAATCAAATCATACAATAATGGTGAGACTAAGGGCCTCAAAGTTGATGAATACACAGTATCACCTGGCACAACAGTACCCATCGCTATATTCGAAGCACTTCGTGAGGCGTGTGAATAATGTTAGTTAAACACGCTATCATGTTGGCAGATTTTTCGCCAGACTATACACCATCTCAATTCCGAGAAAAGATTCTTGGAACAAACGCCACAGATGTTTACATTGGATTTACATCAATGGCTGATTTATTACAACGCAAACGACCAAAGGCAACATTAAAATGTATCGAAGAAATTGATAGATTTTACATTGCAACAATAGATATTCCAAAGAGGTATATCAAATTATACAATAAATTCAAAGAAGAAAAACCCGTATTATATATCCATCCGGTGTATCGTGCATCGGATGGAATTATATACCGTCATCCCGATCAATATTGGGTCGAGATGTGGTTAATGAACGGATTCTATGTTGATGAACCATTTAAAGGAGGTGAAAGTTGATGTACACCATTGAGGTATCATGGGGTGAGAAACGTGAATGCGTTTTTAATCCTATACAGGAAGAAACAATCTGGGGAGTGATTCTCAGATTGCAAACATTGTGGAATGCTAATACATCCACATTAAATTTCTCCACAAAGATAATGGAGAATGATAAAATTATTTATGATGGACCTCTCAATCAGTTTGTGATTGATGGTTTCCGTTATGATGTCATTAAGGAGATGATGAAAAAATGAATAAGCTTGAAGTATTAACAATCGTAAAAGATTGGATACATGATTTGTCATATATTAATATGGAGACCGATGTTGAACATATTATGGATACTGATGGAGATACATTTAAAGTATATTATATTTCATCAGAATTCATAATTTCGATTACGTGGCTCGCACACAGTGAGTCTATCACCATTCTTATCAATCACCAATTTATCGCATCCATTGAAAATAATGGTGAAATAGTTTATGATGAATCATACTACGAAGAAAAGCTTAAACCATTGGTTCAGTTTGATATTCGTTCTCTGATCAGCAGACTGAAACACCCACCGACGAAAGAATTCAAAGCATTCTGTAAAGGTGTTGAAGAATGGTTATCCCATTTGAATAATTCAACATTCAAATGGTATTGGTATTCTCCAACAGTGAATTCAATCGGTAAATGTTATAAAGTTAATGTTGGACCATTCGAGCGTTTATTCCATATCGAAAACTGTGATGGTGGAATTATACTGGATATCAATTATAATCAGACAATCAAATATATCGATGGTTTGGTAACAGTATTGCCTAAATCAGTAATTAAACCATTTACGTTTGAAGAAATATCACATTTACGTGATACGATATTTTCCAGCATGCATAATGAGGAAAACAATCTCAAAATTATACGTATTGAGGAAATATTAAAACAGTGGTTATCGGATATGTCAATGACATATACACGTAATGGTGAACATGCATATATTGCATGTATAACACAGCGTGGTTTACACCCATCTACGCACGCTCATATCGGCGTTAGTGTTCATGAGCAGAATCCATGTATTTGGTTGTACAACACAACCAACCGCATTATTACATTCGATCCGGATAATAATTGGGAACCGGATATGTTAACTACATATTCTAATCATTATCCATTCTCTCATACTAATCTTACGAAACTCATGGCAATGTATGTTAAAGAATTTTGTGGTATTGATTATGAATTCCGCAATACAATATTTAATACAATTGAGCAGTTTTTAAAACGCAGATATCATGGGAGAATTGCGTTATCAAAAAACAATATCAAACATGTTAGATGGAATTTCCGTGGTAAAATCTTTGAATTCGTTTGGGTTCATGACAGATGGAGAGTATCTACTACCAATTTAGGTGTACACGTTCGAATCTCTGATATTTATCCATCTGGTGATATCAATATGGGTTCATGTATAGGCTCAGAAGAAAAAGGTCTTATCAATGAAATCCGTGAAGCCATTAAACCAGTACCGGATTCCACGGATGAAGATTTACTGGAATCTATCAGTAAAGAATACAGAACAATCACTGATGTACTGACTGATGATTTCAAGAAGAAAGTCAAGGAACGTAATACTGTAATTAATTCCAGTGATATTAATAATGTCATTAACGTTATTAATGCTGGTGACATCCAGGAATTTCCTAGTAAAATTGAAGTTGCTGAGTCTATATTCCATCATAGACCTATAGATGAAATCAGAAAAGAGTTCAATGATGCAGTTCATTCAATTAAACCGGAAACACTCTGGTTTGATTCAATGACTGATGTTATTGAAAATATTAAAAAGCAGGAGGAAAAAGAAATGCTTATTGACGAAACATTGGCTGTTAAAATTGTTAAACAGCGGGGAGGTATGTATATACCGGAAATCAAACACGTACTCTTTAATGAGACAAAGCTTGTTACTACCGTAATATTTACGGATGGTGACAGAGTCACATCCAAATGCTGTGATGAAAATGTATTCGATCCCGAAATGGGATTCGCAATGTGCATCATGAAGAAGCTTTATGGTAATCGCACACGTTTCCAGAAGGAAATCAAGAAATATCACAACGCAGGTATTCATCGGAATATCAAAATCGCAGAAAAAGCAGCGCGTAAAGAAAAAGAAAAAGAAGAAAACGACGCTGAAATATAAAAAGGCAAAAGAAGTAACATATAATTACATCAATTAGAGATTGACGAACCTGTCAACTGAATGTTCAATGTATAATTGATGACATTACCGTTTGGCGACATACACAATCACTCATGTCGTTTCGATGAGTGTCAGACAGCAATCAATGTGTATGTTCGCCGACGGGTATTTGTGGATGTGTGGCGGAATGGCAGACGCGCTGGTCTCAAGTACCAGTTCCGAAAGGAGTGAGGTTTCGAGTACCTCCACATCTATTACTGGGGTTACGTTTATATTACGGCTTCTGACTTTGCGGTTCATTGCGTAACTCCAGATCACCCCTAAAACCCGGGTAGCCTTTGCGTATCTACCCGGGCAAAAAACGACGGATAACTCAGTAGGTAGAGTACGTAAAGGAATCTAGATTTAGATTCGTACAGCAATCAGCTTGCATTCTAAGCACGGTGTCGTAGGTTCGAGTCCTACTCCGTCGACCAATGGTCATGATGGGTAATTCCCCATCTTGTATTTAAGATGGTAACAGCAATCATCGGTGAATAAATGACGTTCGAATCGTAAATATTATTCATCATGACCAATCTATGCGGATATTAGCTCAATTGGATAGAGCGTACGGCCATAAGGAATCTAGATTTAGATTCGTACAGCAATAACACCATAAGGTTATCAGTTCGAATCTGATATATCCGCGAATCAAACCCATTAGCCGCATAGTTTAGAATAGGTTAAAACGCTGAATATAATCTGAGCATACTAGGACTATTCGGAAAAGGTTGTTCGAATCGACCTGGGGTTAATGAGTTTAATCATATGAAGGTGTTAGTTTAGTTGGTTAAAACGCGTTAAGGAATCTAGTGATAGATTCGTACAGCATATTATTTGCATATGGCGCACGAGACACATGTTCAAATCATGTACACCTTCTTCCAGATGTGACATTAGCGCAGTCGGTAGCGCATTCGCTTTAAAGGAGAAATAATATGGAATTATCAACACATGCTAAAGGAGTTGTAACAGAATTAGCTGTACAACAAGCATTCATTAAACATGGATTCGGCGTATCAGTCCCAGTGTTACCCACTTCTAGATATGACATGATTGCTGATATTGATAGCAATTTATTCAAAGTCCAAATTAAAACAGCTAAGAAACTTCCAAATTCAGATGCCTTTATGATCAGAACGAAATCAACTAGAACACATCGATACGGTGTATCCGTTGTTAAATATACAGCGGATGAAATTGATATGTTTGCTACATGTTATAATGGTGATGTCTATGTTGTTCCACAATATTTAGCACAAGGAACTGAATTCATTTTTAGAAATTCATCAGCGAGTAACCAGAAAGTTGGTATTCATTTTGCATCTGATTTTAAGTTGGATAATGTTGTTGAAAAATGGAGAAATCAATCATTATCATTCAACAATAACCAACTTTATTTGAATAATAATGTATTATGATTATATGATATTATTCAAATATAATAATTATCCTTTAAAGCGTGGGTCGTGGATTCGAGTTCCACATGTCACACCATTGCGGTCTTCAGACAGCCGCAACAATTCCTAATCACGGCTGGCACTTATACATCCCTTCGTGTCAGCCACATATGTAACCAATGAGCTTGTCCATCTCAGAGGTTGCACCTCAATTGACAGCGATATCCACGCCGCTGTTACATATCCTTTCATTTACGGCAGCTCCTTCGGGAGCTGCTGTAGTACCATTTATCTTTAGGAGGAATTTTTATGTTACCCGAAATAATCAATTATGCTGATGAGAAAACTCACGAATTTCGTAAATCCATTGTCAGTGGTAAACCAAAAACAATATTGGTTATACATGATGATGACAGATCGAAATATCTTGGATTGTTTGCTATGTTAAGCGGCAATAAATGTGAGATAATAAACAATTCAACCGCAATGTATCATATATCCCACGACGTTATATTTGACGATGGTATATCAATTGATGATATTACATTCAATATATTTGATAAAGGTAATCTTTCTGAAACTCATGTCAGAATGGTAAAAATGCCAGATGATATATTAAATGAAACCATCAGAGATATTGCATTAGGTAAAATAACCGAAGCTCCATTAGTAGTAAGCTTGTTGACGATGTATGAAAAATGTAATGGTACGGAATATATGACCAAAGTATACACAGATGTCAGATGCGATGATAAAACTGTCGATTTATATCATGATAATCATTATAATGTCACATCAAATTCAGAGAGAATCAAATCTACGGATCCTTATGATCAGATGGAAACAGCCATGATATTTAAAAACTATTTATCATATGGATTGACTGTGTGGTATATATTCCAAAAGGTCATTGGTGATGATGAATTAAAACAGTTCGTCACCAAATGCAAATGTAAACACAAATATTGTGGTAAAGAAATAACTGTTACTAAATATTCAATAGCATGTCAGAAATTGATACTTCATTTGGCTGAACGTATGAAAAAATAATATGATATCCCCAGATAATTCTGGGGATATATTTTTTGTGTAATATGAACATTAGAGTATAAAAACATTACATGAATGATTCCGTATCGCCAAGGGGTTAAGGCAGATGTCTTTGAAGCATCTATCGCTCGTTCGATCCGAGCTACGGAAACCAAAGGAAGTTTACTTCCAAACAGATGTGAGGTTCACGTTTTCACATTTGTCTCCTTAACTTTTAGCCATGTGGATACTAGTTGCCACCTTCTCTGGTATCCACGCGCTTCTTTTGTTCTATATCCTACTTCTAATTTTAGCCCGGGTTATTCCCGGGCATCTATTTTTTTCAAATTCCATATTTATATTATTTAATTGGATTCTATGAACGTAGAATCAAAAATATATCGGAGGTATAAAAATATGTTTGCAAAATTAATCGAATTCATTAGAGGTATCGTATCATTCCTGAGCGGAATGTTATTTGCCATCAGATAAGGAGGAACATAAAATGGAAATATTATTAGATAACAAAAGTATCGCTGAAAAGATTGCATATGTAGATGCAGTGGAGCGCGTTGCATTGTGTAGTAATCAGTATGTATATACTGCATTTCATAATGTAATTGTCACCGATAATGTTGAATTTGATGTAGATTTCTACATAGGAGATCCACGAGAGGTAGATTGGGATTATACTCAGCTCGATGAAGAAACCGTTAGATTTAAATTCGACGAATCTGACATTAAACTTCTTAAGGAATGCCATAATAGTAAAGAGCTTAATCAGGTGGTTCACAAAATTCTTATATCGTGTATCGAGAAGCTTAACAAAGAACTGAGTGATCTAATCGGTGCTGGATATGTTGATTTTCAAACAATGATCTACTATAATAACTATACGAATGTAATCAGAAGCTGGAAGAATCTTAGAATTGATTCAGGGTGGCAAATCAAAAAACCTAACAATTATGGTGCAACAGATAGCGTTAAACAGGGTGACTCTGATTGGGGTGTACTCCAATTTATATGGGGAACTGCTGTTTATAAATTTGGAGATTATGGTACATCTCCTAGAGTCGGATGGATAGATATCAAAGAACATCCAGAATTCTATGAATGGATAGATGCTGTATGTTTCGATGACATCAGTAATAACATATCCGTGAAGACAAAAGAATTGACTAATGAATTCAGAAAGGTGGTGAAGAATATTGGGGCCGTCAGTCCTGAAGACAATCGTGCAACTTGATGTTCGATCAACTATTGATATGATTGTTGTCGCATTTTGTATGCTGATGATTATCCGGTATGGTCAATATCGGAAGAAGAAAAGGAGTAAAAAGTAATGGAAGACAAAATATATATTCATTATGGATCAGATCATTTTGACCCAGAATTATTTAAAGAAGCGGAATATGAATCTGAGTTCGATTTTAAACCCTATAAAGGTGGATTATGGGCATCAGAGGACACGGATGATGAGTCATATCATTCTTGGCGAGAATGGTGTGAAATAGAATGTTTTGAACTTTATAGGTTAGAAACATCTTTCCGTTTCAAACTTGCGGAACATCAGAAACCATTCGTAGTTAAAGATGATTCTATTATTGAAACTAAATATTGTGGTTATTGCAACCCATACAATATTCATCGATTTTCTCGGTTACATCTGAATTTAGATGAACTCAAACGTGATGGATATACTCATATTGAGTTTCATAAAAATTCATGGACACACTGGGCTTTCTATAGCTGGGATTGCGATTGTATATTAATATTGGACCCAACGGTAATAGTCCCAGTGTGAATCGAGGTGATGAAGAATGATTATAAATGACATGACAGTCATACCAAAGAAAGATAAAGAAACCGAGTATGACGTTGTTAAGGGACACAAACGGACGATAACAATTAAACGACACAACATCGGATTACAATTCGAAGCGGAATTGACATTTGATGAATATTATTGGGTATTCGGTGATCGAAGACCTGAGAAATTCAATCTGGCATTCGAATCCGCATTGTATGAATTTATCCGAGAAGAGTTCAAGGAGGACGAAGATGAACAAGTTAAAAATCACGGGTAGTACACCCCTGAATTGCACCGGTCTCGTAACAGGAGACTATTACATCATTGATGATGGACATAAAAAGATCGGTCAATTAATATCGGCTACGATTTTGAATATTATATTCAGAATATATGTTTCGGATAACGTAGTCGTATATGATGAACTGAGAATCCCAACAATTGATTTGATTGACAGTTCTACGATAATCACACACATCGGTGATAATTTACCGGTGAATGAGTTGGCTGAAATCCTTTGTGATATACCGAAGGATGAAATGATGTAACATGAAACTGTACAATGATTCATCAAACAACAAACAAATCGCAATCAAAGATATCATATACATGATAACGCAATTGGATAAATTTATCCAATTATATGACAAATGTATATACGAAACTGACGATGAACAACGTCGTGCAATTACTAAACTGGAAGACATTGTTCATCTGTTCAAAAAACGCGACTTCGAATATTTGTTCGAAGATAAAATCAATCTGATTGATTGGGATACAACAACATCAAAATTCACTCCAGATGAAATAAAAGCATGGAGAGAATTCTTCAAAAAGAATCCGTATTGAAAGGAATGATAAACATTGGATATCACACAATTTAAACCATTCGTAATCGAGAAGCTACTATTGTCGTTGGTCAGACGACATCAGATTCGTTCGGTTACAAACACAGATACTCGTTTTGATATAGAAACGGAGAACCATATAATTCATGGTTATTCGTATGAAGCACATGGTCTCCAATGTTTATCAATATCAATTGAACGAAATAAAGTTGAAGAATATTTAATAAAACTATATTACTCTGAACAAACGAAATATCACGAAATGATGAAACAACATTTATCGACATTCGATGCTGATGTGTTATCACCTTTGAACAATGTATTTGATGATTGGGATCATGGTCGACTGGCTGTGATCTCATTCGGTCATCGTGATTCTGTTGCAAATTTATTTCGTTATAAAATTGCTGTCAGTCAACAAAACAAGTTAATGATTGCTCGATCCAAAAGTGGATTTTCATATGCATTCTTAGATTCCGATATGAAATCATTTATTGAGAATCGTGATCTAGGAATTACGACGAATATCATATTAAGGAGACTTGATAATTTGGAATTTAAATCGTTGACTTCCGAAATGCCATTTGGTCCAGCGTTAGAGTTATTTGAAGACGCTATCAAAACTCCACTTGAAAAACCACCTATACATTACAATATCATCACAATCAATTCGCGACCACCATATATTATGAAATCTCCTACGAGAAATGTATGGATTGTTGTATTAGAAATCGACGAAAAACATTCTAAATGTCGATCTGGTTATATTGATAATGAACCAGATCCATATGCAATATCGTGGAATGTATATAATATACGAACTACGAAGATATACTACTATAAAGAATTACGTCGATATCAAATAATGCGTGGAAATGATTGTGTGGATATCACACATCTAATACGTGAATAATAATTATAACACCCGGGTTTAACCCGGGTGTATATAAACTTTTACTGTGAAAGGAATAATATAATGGAAACCGTAAACATACCTTGGACACAAGAGGAAATCAATCTCAGATATTTGGATTTATTCATTGAATGTTTGAATAAACCGATGGACAAGTTATTTGTGAATAATCGTTTACAAGTATCATTACCAAGTAAATATGTCCAATTCGATCCAGCACACGGTGCTTGTATCAAATATAATAATCTGATCAGAGGTCACGTCGACAAGGATTTTATAATTCAAGTCACAGATGTCATTAATGATGATTTACTTGAATACATGTCTGAAGAACGTTTGATGCTTATAAAAGAAAAGTATAGACGTTTCAGAAGAAAGTACATTCTTGAAACACGTGCTGATCTATTGTATGAGAAAATGAAACAGGAGCCTGAGGAAGATGAGTAAACTGAAAGAACTCAATAAAATACAACCATACATGACAACAAACTGTCAATTGGTATTCTCCAATAAATTCAACCCACTTGAGGTGTATGATATGCTCTTCAATGATGAAACTCTGAGAGCGTTATTTGAATCTCGTTGGGTATTATGTAGAATCGGAGAGTATCCAATGTCAAGATATGACTACGATAGATTCATTACAAAGTTCTCTAGTCCCTGTGTAATGATGGATACAATCATTGAAATGGATCACACATATCAGGGCAACATTACAGTCCCAACACAATACGAACCGATGTTCAGAAGTCTTGAACACCCGGTGATTCACCCGGTGGTTATAAGTAATACAGAGTCCATGACTGGATTCCGTATTGCATACTTCGTAGTATATGATAAATCTGAACTGATTTCTACCAACATCTATTCAGGTAAATGGTGGGACTATGGAAGGGATGATAAGAATGAAACTCGATAAAGGCTGGTATTAGATGATATAATTTAGGAGGTATCCCAATATGAGTATGGACAAGATCCAAGAAGTACTTCATTCAGAATTCGACATCAAAACGCATAAAGAAACTTTCACTAACTATTTGGAAGTAATAATAGACGAAGAAGGAAGAATCATGTATGCCGTTCCATCACATATGGAAAGACTCATTAAAGTGTATATGGAACGATATAATGTGACCCGTAAAGAAATCGTAAATAAACTTACATATGACGCACCATGTGAATATGGATTAGACCTATCCGCTTATCTGTGTGATAAGCTTCATTGTATTTGTGTATGGTTTGATAGTTACAGAGGAAAACCTAATCAAATACAACTCAACAAATTGAAGACATTACGTCTGTCTGGTATATATCATGGTCCAGTCCATGATATATATGAAGAAGAACAAAAGAAAATGAAAACATTAATAAATGAATTAAAAGAGTTTGCTAAGGAGGTATAATATGAATAAAAGGTTCAGAAAGAAGTGTAGGAAAGCAGCGAAGATTCATAAGAATATCTTCTATGCCTATAACCTGGCGCGCAAGCTCAATCAGCAGTGTAGTGGTTGTTCGTCAGATTACCATCACTTCAGAAAGACCAATCTGAAACGTTGTCTAACATACCATAAGTGGTGTATAAAGCATAACAAGAAGCTGTCTGATATGTACTATAGTATTCAGACAAGAAACAAAAGAAAATATTCTCCAGAGTTCGTGTTTAATGCCTTGAAGGATTTCAAAAAGGGTCATCTAGTAGATGATATTTCTCATCCCGTTTCAAGTAGAGAAAACATTGAATATGCTCAATC
>Ga0265299_10000468_pt1 | contig 50432 bp, 30 predicted proteins | sample AusTroGonzalo_MG_4_FD_193485 | JGI IMG/M metagenome (GOLD analysis project Ga0265299, IMG submission 193485) | Bovine rumen microbial communities from tropical cattle in Woodstock, Queensland, Australia - Gonzalo_02 | ecosystem: Host-associated > Mammals > Digestive system > Stomach > Rumen ...
CTCTTTCCATCCCTTGAGGGATTTCTCTACCAGTACCTGGGGCGAGAAGGAGAAGGCTTCCTCGGCCTGTGCCTCCAGCTCTGCCTCGTTGTCGCAGAAGCCTGAACCCAAACCACCCAGGGCGTAAGCGGCACGCAGGATGACGGGATAGCCCAGCTCTGCTGCTGCCTGACGAACCTCCTCGCGGGTGCTGCAGGCCTGACTCTTGATGGTCTTGACGCCAATCTCGTCCAGCTTCTTGACGAAGAGGTCGCGGTCCTCGGTATCTATGATGGCCTGTACGGGTGTTCCCAGTACCTTTACGCCATATTTCTCCAGAACACCCTTCTGGTACAGCTCCACGCCGCAGTTGAGGGCGGTCTGTCCGCCAAAGCTGAGCAGGATGCCGTCTGGGCGCTCCTTCTCGATGACACGCTCTACGAACTCGGGTGTTACGGGCTGGAAGTAAACCTTGTCTGCCACGCCCTCTGAGGTCTGGACGGTAGCGATATTGGGGTTGATGAGCACGCTCTCTACGCCCTCTTCCTTGAGCGCCTTGAGCGCCTGTGCTCCGCTATAGTCGAACTCGCCGGCCTGACCAATCTTCAGGGCACCGGAACCCAGCAGGAGGACCTTCTTGGGAAGTGAAGAGTGAAGAGTGAAGAGTGAAGAATCATTATCTGTAGTTGAGAGTTGAGAATTGAGAATTGAGAATTGAGAATTGAGAATTGAGAATTCTTCATTTTTCTCTCTTAATTCTTCATTTAAGCAAGCTACGAACTCATCGAACATCCACTCAGTATCTGTGGGGCCTGAGCAGGCTTCGGGATGGAACTGGGCAGAGAACCATGGGTTGGTCTTGTGACGGATTCCCTCGTTGGAGCCGTCGTTCATGTTTACGAAGAGTGGTTCCCAGTCGGCTGGCAGGGTGTTGGCATCTACAGCATAGCCGTGGTTCTGGGAGGTGATGAAGCACTGGGTGCTGCCCACGCGCTGAACGGGCTGGTTGTGACTGCGGTGGCCGTACTTCAGCTTATAGGTCTTGGCGCCTGCGGCACGGGCCAGCAACTGGTTGCCCAGGCAGATACCCATCAGGGGCTTCACCTCCTTGTTGCTGAGGAACTGGCGTATATGCTCGACCGTCTTGCTGCACTGCTCGGGGTCGCCGGGACCATTGGCCAGGAAGAGGCCGTCGAACTCCAACTGGTTGAAGTCGTAATCCCAGGGCACGCGGATAACCTCTACGCCTCTGTTCAGCAGGCAGCGGATGATATTGGCCTTGACGCCGCAATCTACAAGCACTACCTTCTTCATTGAACATTGACCATTGAACATTGAACATTCGGGTTTGTAGGTGATAACTTCCTTGCAGCTTACCTTCTCTACCCAATTGATGGAGCCGTAATCCTCATCCAGGTTATCACTCCCCTCGCCCTTTGGAGAGGGGTCGGGGGTGAGGCTGATCCTTCCCCTCATCACGCCGTGCTCGCGCAACAGCTTGGTGAGTCTTCTGGTGTCTATGCCTGAGATGGCCGGAATGCCTTCGCGCCTGAGCCAGCTGCTGAGCGACTCCTTGGCGTTCCAATGGCTGTACTCCTGGCTGTAGTCGGCAACGACGAGGCCCTTGACGTGTATCTTATCGCTTTCCATGAATGTAGGCAACGGCTGACCGCCTGTCTCTGGCACGCCGTAGTTACCTATCAGGGGAAAGGTTGTTACCAGTATCTGTCCTGCATAGCTGGGGTCGGTAAGGCTCTCGGGGTAGCCCATCATGGCTGTGTTGAAAACCACCTCGCCAACTGTATCCACGTCGGCACCGAACGACCAGCCGCAGAATACTGTTCCGTTATCCAAAATCAATCTTGCTTCTCTCTTCATATCTTATTTTTGTAGCTTTAAATTCTGTTCGACGTATTTCACAAAGGCTTCGTTCACCAGTTTGTTGCCGCCTGGGGTGGGGTACTGACCGGTGAAGTACCAGTCGCCCTGATGGTCGGGGCAGGCAGCATGCAGGCCTTCGATGGTCTGGAAAACGAATTCCACGGGTGCCTTCATGCCTACGGGACGCAGCATCTCGGCCATCTTGCGGTTGATGTCGTCCACGGTGAAGGGCTTGTAGAGGGCGCTGACGCAGTTGCGCTGCTCGGTCTTCGGCTTGCGCAGCTCGGCATAGCAGGCCTCGTAGGTGTCGTTGACCAGCTGCCACAGGCCGCGCTCTGTCAGCAGGGCTATGGTGGCACGGAAGGCTATGAACTCCTCCAGGCGTGCCATGTCTATTCCGTAGTAGTCGGGGTAGCGGATCTGGGGCGAACTGCTGACCATGACAATCTTCTTGGGATGCAGGCGGTCCAGAATCTTGAAGATGCTCTCCCTGAGCGTCGTGCCGCGAACGATGGAGTCGTCGATGATGACCAGATTGTCTACGTTCTCCCTCAGCGATCCGTAGGTGATATCATAGACGTGCGAGGCAAGGTCGTTGCGCGAACCGGCCTCTGTGATGAACGTGCGCAACTTGATATCCTTCCATGCCACCTTCTCGCTGCGCACGTTGAATCCCTTGTCGCGCAGCCCTTCCACCATGCCGTAGAAGGCTACCTCGGCGGTATTGGGGATAAAGGAGAATACGGTATGCTCGGTATCGTTGCCGATGGCTTTCAGGATGGGCTCGGTTAGCTGCTCACCCAGTTGCTTGCGCTCGCGGTAGATGTCGCGATCGGAGCCGCGGCTGAAATATATCCGCTCGAACGAGCAGCGTGCCTGCTGCTTGGCTTCGAGGATGGTCTCGAGGGCTGATGTGCCGTCCTTGTGGATAATCAGTGCCTTGCCGGCAGGGAGCTCATGTACGTCCTCGCAGGTGAGGTCGAAGGTGGTCTGCAGCACAGCACGCTCGCTGGCAACGGCAATCACCTCGTCGTCCTTGTAGAAGAAGGCGGGACGGATGCCCCAGGGGTCGCGCATGGCAAACATCTCGCCAGAGCCCGTCATACCGCACATCACATAGCCGCCATCGTAGTCGGCCATCGTGGTGCGCAGCACATTGGCCATCTGCACGTTATCCTCGATGTAGCGGGTGATGTCTGTGTTTGTCAGGCCTTTCTCCTTGGCCTCGACGAAGCAGCGCTCCACCTCGCGGTCCAGACGGTGTCCCATCAGTTCCAGCGTGATGTACGAGTCGCTGTAGATACGTGGCGACTGGCCCTGCTGGATAATCTTATCGAATATCTCGTCGATATTTGTCATATTGAAGTTGCCGCAGAGACACAGGTTCTTGGCCCTCCAGTTGTTACGACGCAGGAAGGGGTGAACGTACTGCAGACCGCTCTTGCCCGTGGTGGAGTAGCGGAGGTGGCCCATGTAGAGTTGGGACCCCCACCAACCTCCCCGAGGGGAGGCTTCCTGAGCATCATCCGCTCCCCCTCGGGGGAGTTGGAGAGGGGTTACCCTATCAAAAATCTCTGTGATGGCGTCCTTGCCCAGTGCTTTCTCGCGGAACATGTATTCCGTTCCTGCTGCTGCGTCCATATTTACGCAGGCAATACCTGCACCTTCCTGACCGCGGTTGTGCTGCTTCTCCATCATCAGATAGAGTTTGTTCAGGCCGTAGGATTGCGTGCCGTATTTCTGGTTATAGTAGCTCTGCGGTTTCAGTAGGCGAACCAATGCCACACCGCATTCATGCTTTAGTTGTTCCATATATTATAAATGAAGAATGAAGAGTGAAGAATGAAGAATTATCATTTTTCCAAACACGCTTTCACAAAACTCATAAACAGTGGGTGAGGATGCAGCACCGTAGAAGAGTACTCGGGATGGAACTGGGTGCCAATGTACCACTTCTTCCCAGGAATCTCTACAATCTCTACCAAATCTGCTGCGGGGTTGATGCCCACGCATTTCATACCCTTTGCTTCGTACTCCTCCTTATATTTGTTGTTAAATTCATAACGATGGCGATGACGTTCTTTGATTGTAAGCGAAGAATTTGTTGCCACGGTGTACGCTTCCGCAACTCTACTCCCTTCTCTCAATTCGCAATCGTATGCTCCCAGTCGCATGGTACCACCCATCTGGGTGATATTCTTTTGATCCTCCATGATGTCTATGACGTTGTGGGGTGCCTGCTCGTCCATCTCACGGCTGTTGGCATCCTTGTAACCCAGCACGTTGCGGGCAAACTCAATGACCATCATCTGCATACCCAGGCAGATACCAAAGGTGGGGATGTCATGGGTGCGGGTGTATTCTGCAGCAATAATCTTGCCCTCGATACCACGCTGACCGAAGCCGGGGCAAACAACGATACCCTGCAGGCCCTGCAGCTTCTCGGCTACATTCTGCTTGGTAATCTCCTCGCTGTTCACAAAGTGCAGCTTGGCCTTCACATCGTTGTAGATACCAGCCAGGTTCAGGCTCTCGCGGATACTCTTGTAGGCATCCTGGAGGTCGTACTTACCGACAAGGCCGATGTGTACCTCGCGGGTAGCGTTGCGCTGCTTCTCGAGGAAGTCATGCCAGGGCTTCATGGCAGGTGTCTCGCCAACGGGGATGCCAATCTTACGCATGATGGCAGCATCAAGTCCCTGCTTCTGCATGCTGACGGGTACCTCGTAGATGCTGGGCATATCCTCGCTCTGCACCACACATTCAAGGTCCACATTACAGAAAGAAGCCACCTTCATACGCATGCTGTCGTCGAGGTGGCGTTCGGTACGAAGTACCAAAATATCAGGCTGGATACCCATTCCCTGCAATTCCTTCACCGAGTGCTGTGTGGGTTTCGTTTTCAATTCGTCGGCCGCCTTCAAGTAGGGAACATAGGTCAGGTGCACGCAGACGGCGTTATGGCCTAACTGCCAGCGCAACTGTCGGATAGCCTCCATGAAGGGGGCACTCTCGATGTCACCAATGGTACCGCCCACCTCGGTGATAACGAAATCAAAAGACTCGCCCTGCTCGTCTTCGCGGAGCATGCGACGCTTAATCTCGTCTGTGATATGAGGCACGACCTGAATGGTCTTACCCAGATAGTCGCCGTGGCGCTCGCGATCTATAACTGTTTTATAGATACGGCCTGTGGTGATGCTGTTGTTACGAGTGGTGCGGATACCCGTAAAGCGCTCGTAGTGACCCAGATCCAGGTCGGTCTCGAAACCATCCTCCGTTACATAGCACTCCCCATGCTCGTAGGGGTTCAGCGTACCGGGGTCGATGTTGATGTACGGGTCAAACTTCTGGATAGTGACCTTGTAGCCGCGTGCCTGCAGCAGTTTGCCTATGCTGGCAGAAATAATTCCCTTGCCAAGTGAAGAGACAACGCCGCCTGTAACAAAGATGTAATTGGTTTTCATTATCTTGCCGTGTTATTCATTATCAATTTGTATAATTTCGCTGCAAAGGTACGTCGTTTTGGCCAAATTTCAAACTTATTTCAAACAAAAAGATAAGCAAAATGCAAAATAATTGATAAATAACCAAATTTGATCGGATAATAAGTTGTCAAATAATCGAACAGTTGGAGAAAAAAACATCTCTAATTGCTGTAATAGTGATGAAGAAGAGTGGTAATGTATTATATATAATAAAAGGTATATGTCTTTGTTTGGCTTTAGAACTTAAGATTAAAAAGGGTGGGTAGTCATTGTGCTATTCTTTTTTTTGTTGTTGATATTGGAATTTTTGATTTGAACGAAGTGTGTTTTTAAGGAGTTGGGCGGTAACAAAATTGATATTTTTTATATAAATAGAAAAAAAATCTCTAAGTTCTTTGTTGTAAATATGTTTTTTTTTTATTTTTGCAGTCGAAATGTGTAAAATTCTATATTTTAGGTATTTGACAAACACGCAAACGACTATTAAAGAATATTAGTTTATGAAAAAGATGGGGGACTTTAGAGACTTCGTGGAAATCGCAACCACGAAATAAAATCTAGGTATGAGAAAAATTCCCCCTACTCGGTTGATAGGTGCTGGCGGCAATTTCTACAAAACCCAAGCCGCTGACCTTTCAAATGAACGTAGATGATAGTCTTGCCAAGGTGACGGCGATAGGTGGAATGATGTTGGCAAATAGACAGAGATAAAGAAAGAAGAGACTTTCAGAGACCGGCGATAAATATCGTCAAAGTGTGTAACCAACATAGTATTAACAACTTTATTCATTAAGCAAATGAAAACAAAAACCTTCCGCCATGGGCTGGTTGTGACCGCCTTGGCAATCATGGGGACTTTCGGCTTTGCTGCATGTTCCAACGATGACAACGCCGTTGAGATTGACAAATCGGACGACTCTGGGTATGTTGCCTCCCGCACGGTTACCTTTGGGTACAAAACTTACGTCAGCCCTCAGGTGTCCGGCTATCTGAAGGGCGCCTTCGATGCTTGCGTGACCAGTCCTGTCGGAGTCATTGATGAAGGCACCGTGCTTGTGGTGCTCAATTCATTCGATGACCTCGACGATGCCACGCTCTCCTCGGCCTACAACCGCGGTGCGTTCATCGCCGTTGTCAATCCTACGCTCAGTGCCATCGGCAGTTTCTTTGACAAGCATCCCTACTGGGCGGGAAGGGCTACGGAAGAAGACATTGACGGTGCCGTGCTCTACGCCTTCAACAGAAGCAACCACCAGTATGTCCTCACAGCCCCCGACGAGGGATTCGAGGCCAGCGGCGGCGATGTCATTACCGACAGACAGCAGAACGTCGAGAACTACAGCCTTCTGCTTTCATCCTTCTTTGAGTATCTGAGGAACGTGGAGCGGCAGAACCTTGCTGTTCATGGCAACGCCAAAGATTCCTCAGACGTGAAGAAGTGGGCCGACCACATCCAACGCACCAAACAATTCACTGTAAACGTCAAGAAGACATTCCGTGAACTGGCCTTGTCAGACCCCGATGTATTCGACGGCTACTGGTCCTGGTCAGTTGTGTACGACATCTATCCCATCCACGTCTATGGGGTTAATGGGAACAAAGGTGCAGACTACTACGTCGTGAACATGTCGGCCAGCGTGGCTAATGACGGAATGGTCATGAAGAGCAAGCGCGATGATGATGCCGCGTGGTGGGGCAAGGGATGGAACAAGCACGGCGGCACATACGTTCGCTGGTGCGGCGCATACGCCAAGCACTTCGAAGTGCGGTGCGGCCTCGCAGAGTCGGTGGTCGATGGCAAGCCTACATACGTAGAGAACGTTTCATATCCAGCCACGGCTACTCCCAGCCCCGAGTCTGACAACGGCTCGACCACAATCACGCGCTCCAGTTCCCACTCCTTCGGATATGGCATTAGCGGCAAGCTTGGCCACGAAGGCAGCGTCAAAAAGAACGGCGACGGGGAAAAAACAGGGATGCAGTCGAAGAACTATCAGGAGATTTCGGCCAATATCAACGAAAACTGGGAATGGAGCGAGTCTGAAGAACGTCAGTTGAAGGATGTCAGCATCAACAGCATCAAGAGTGGCTCAAAGCCCGGATGGCGACTCGACTACGCCAACCTGCCCGAATACAAGTACAAGGAAGACAGAGGTTTTGACCTCGGCAAGTCCAATGCCTGGAAGAGCACACAGGAAGTACATGGCACATGGATATGGTATCTGCCCGACATGCCTGACGAGGATGCTACCAAGGGGCTGAAAATCTTCACCACGGTCAAGGCAACCTACGGCTTTATGAGCTGGATTACCTCGGGTGCCGACCTCCAGACCAATGAGTGGGTTTCCGAAGACTACGGTACCGTCACTCTGGAGCCTATGGTACGCTTCAAGGCAGGCAAGTTGCGGTTGATGAACGATTTTGACGGCCAGAACGGGAGAGTGTGGAGCTACATTTCAAACATCACCATCTGGGACGAGGAAGACAAGTTGCTCGAAGCCGAAGATAGATTCGCGGAAAGCTATGAAGGTGGAAAGGTGATCAACCTCGGATCCTACAAGTGCGACGTGCCGTTGAAAATCCGCTTCAAGAAGGACGGCAAGAAATACGTCTATAAACTCGACAATAACTCCTTCGTTAAGACTAAGTTCGAGGAAACGGTCATCCTGCACGCCTCCCACGACTTCGTGGAAGAAAAAGAATAGGCTGTTTGCTTCTTCGTTCCTGATTGTAAACTTAATGCTTTAAGCGATATGAATACTAAAATCGGCACCATTGTTAGGGTTGCGTCGCGGACAAGACCAAAATTAAATGGTTGAGTTTCGTTTAAGGTGTAAAAAGTAAAGAAATAAAGAAAATCCGAACCGTGCGGCTGATGCGCGGTTCGGATTTTTTTTAGGGTTAAAACGCGGTTTGAATCGTTACAGACTAAAACCAAGTCCGCAGAGCAGGTACATCTTGCCGCTGTCTGGGTTGGCGGTGAGGCCGACAAAGACGGGGAGATGATATTTCTGCTTGATGGTGAAATCCTTGGTTGCCTTCAGGCCGACATTGGTGCAGGCAAAGCTGGTGTTTCCGTATGTTGTGGTAGCCCAAGGAGAAATGCCAACGGAGCCTTCCCAGTCGAGCTTGGCCAGACGGAATGGGGCTTTCAGCTCGAAATAGCTACTGTAAGCGCGGTTCAGGTTGTTGTTCAAGCCATCGTCTCCAGCAAAATTGGTGTACCATGTGGCAGAAAGGAATCCGAAGTCGTAGCCGATGAAGCCTTCCCAGATATGGGTAGTCTTACCGGACTTGTACTGGAAGTAGCTGCCGTTAGAGAACCAGTAGTCGGTCAGACCGACCGTAAAGCCCTTCGTGCTATAGCTGAGGATGAGGTCCAGCTCCTTGGTGTCCTCGGCGCGGGTGATACCTACGCTTCCCCAGGCGGCAAGGCTAAGCCCCTTCCATTCTACGCCAAGGGTAGGCTGCAGGCTTACGTTTCCCAGGTCCTGGCCACGCCAGATGTACTGGTTGACAAAGTCGATGCCAAGGGTTGCGGTGACTGGCCCCAACTCCAGCCCCTCTTTTGCAGGGGCGGAAGCTGTTTCCTGGGCTGAAATGGGTGTGGATATGGATAATACTGTTGCTAGCCCTATGGCGATAGAGCCTATTCTGAATATATTTTTCATAAGTTTATTTTATTTAAAATTCGGAAATTTCACTTGCGTTGTAGTTATGTAGTTAAGTAGTTATCGCTTCGCTGGTAGTTAAGCCATTACCTTTTCCGCCTGTAGTTGGGCACCCAAAGCATTCGGCTTAACTACTTAACTACCGGCTACTTAACTACCGACTACTTAACTACTTCCAAAATTTCAGTTTATGTTATTTATTTGTCAATTCTTCACTCTTCATTCTTCACTTAATTGTAGCAGCTCTCTCCGTGCTCGTAGATATCCAGACCTTCGTCCTCGATACGGGCAGGAACACGCAGGCCGTGAATCTTCTTGATAGCGAAGAATAGGATGATACCGCAGGCAGCAGCCCAGAGGTCAATCATCAGAACACCGAAGCACTCAGCTCCAAAGAAGCCCCAGCCGTGACCATACAGGGCACCGTTGCTGGTAGAGAGCAGGCCTGTCATCAGGGTGCCCAGGATACCACAGACACCGTGTACCGAGCTGGCACCAACAGGGTCGTCTATGTGCAGACGGTGATCAATGAACTCGATGGCGAACACCAGTACTGTACCGCAGATCAGACCGATGATGACGGCACCCACGGGTGAAACCAGGTCGCAACCGGCAGTGATACCGACGAGGCCGGCCAATACGCCGTTCAGTGTCAGTGAGAAAGAGGGTTTCTTGTACTTCAGCCAGGTCAGGAACATGGTGGCTACACCACCTGCTGCAGCGGCCAGGTTGGTTGTCAGGAAGACGTGGCTGATGGCAATGCGGTTAACCTCGCCAGAGGCAGCCAGCTGAGAACCGGGGTTGAAACCGAACCATCCCATCCACAGGATGAACACACCCAGGGCAGCCATTGTCAGAGAGTGACCGGGGATAGCACGACTCTTACCGTCCTTGCCATACTTGCCACGGCGGGCACCCAATGCGATGGCGCCAATCAGGGCCAGTACACCGCCTACGCTGTGTACGATGGCTGATCCGGCAAAGTCGTGGAAGGTGTCGCCGAAGGTTGTCATCATGAAGCTGTCGGCAGCATCGTTGCAGAGCCAGCCGCCGCCCCATGTCCAGTGACCCTCGATGGGGTAGATGAGCAAGGAGATGACAGCACTATATATAACGTACATAGAGAACTTGGTACGCTCTGCCATGGCACCGCTGACGATGGTGGCTGCTGTGGCACAGAAGACGGTCTCGAAAATCAGGAAACCCTCTACTGGCAGCTCGCCCTTATAGAAAGACAAGTCGCCCCAGTTAGGCATACCGAAGAAACCGCCCAGCACATCGCTTCCGAACATCAGGCCGAAGCCCACAAACCAGAACAGCAATGAGCCGAACATAAAGTCGACAAAATTCTTGAACAGGATGTTTGCCGTGTTCTTACTGCGCGTGAAACCAGCCTCGCACAGCGCAAAACCCGGCTGCATAAAGAATACCAGCATTGCAGCCAACAACATCCAAACAGTATCCAGTGAAATAGCTATATCGTTCATAATAATAAAGGACCCACCCCTCATCCTCCCTTAGGGAGGGAGTAGAATTAATGTGAGAGGCTATTTATTGGATCATTTTTTTTATAGTTATACAATCTTTTTTTTGAAATATGACCTCTCTCCCCCTGCAAGGGGAGTGGAAGGGGGTCTTATTTCTTGTCTCTCAAAACTGTGTCACCGTGCTCTCCTGTTCGGATGCTCCATGTGTCAATCATTTCGCTCACGAAGATGCGGCCGTCGCCTACCTCGCCTGTGTGTGCTGTCTCTATGATAACCTTGATGGTGGGGTCAAGAAACTGGTCGCGGCAGACAATGGTTATTGCTACGCGCTCGATAACATCAGTCGAGTACTGTACGCCGCGGTAGATGCGTTCCTGTCGGCTCTGGCCGATGCCGTGTACGTCGTGATACTCAAACCAGTCGATGTCCGAGTTGAGCAATGCTTCCTTCACATCCTCGAACTTTGTCTTCCGGATAATTGCTTCAATCTTTTTCATACCTTAATGTTTAAATAATGAGCGTCCTTGTGTCACATTGCAATGTTTTCGCTGCAAAGGTATTGCAAAATGTCAATTCATTCCAAATATTTGTTGCAAAAAGATACGTCCGAATGGTCGATAATTGATGTATGTCAATAAATTTGAGTCTATAGGCCGCTTTTTGCCGCCAAAATGCGTTGTAATCTTACGAAAAGTAATATCTTTGCAGTGTAAATGAACAAAATGATACTATAAACGGCAAAAAGGACGGCAGGATGAAAGAGAAAATCCACTTCGCTAAAATGCATGGGGCAGGCAACGACTATATATACGTCGATACTACATTATATAATATAAAGGACCCTGCTGCAGCTTCCATTGCCTGGAGCGACCGTCATAAGGGTATCGGCTCGGACGGTTTGGTACTGATAGGCCGTTCTACTATGCCCGAGGCGGACTTTACCATGCGTATCTTTAATGCCGATGGTTCTGAGGCAATGATGTGCGGCAATGCCAGTCGTTGCATCGGAAAGTATCTCTATGAAAGAGGACTGACAAACCAAACTCAAATAAACCTATTGACCCTTTCAGGGGTAAAGACCCTTATCCTGCATGTCCAGGATGATAAGGTAGAAAGCGTAACCGTAGATATGGGCGAACCCGTATTCGAAGACGAAAGACAGTATAACCCGGCATGTGCTCCCTGCCCTGCAAAAGAAGGGCTGGGCGAAGGGTCCCTCTTTGTCTCCATGGGCAATCCCCACTACGTCATCTTTACCAACGATGTGGATGCTGTAGAGAAGAAAGGAAGTGAATTAGAATATCATGCCGCTTTTCCCGAACGTTGTAACATCGAATTTGCCGAAATGCGTCCTGACGGTATTCGAGTTCGCGTTTGGGAGCGCGGCAGCGGCATAACACAAGCTTGTGGAACCGGTGCCTGTGCTACAGCAGTCGCTGCCTGCAAGACGGGTCGTACAGGATGCCGGAGCCGTATCATCATGGATGGCGGCGAACTGGAGATAGAATGGCGCGAGGCTGATAATCATGTGTACATGACAGGCCCGGCTGAGTTCGTGTTTGAAGGAGACATCGAAAACATTGAACATTGAGCATTGAACATTGAACGATTATGAAAATTAATGACCATTATATGAATCTGTCGAGCAACTATTTGTTCGCAGATATTGCCAAGAAGGTGCAGGCCTTCAAGGTAGAGAACCCCGAGGCTGAGGTGATCTCGCTGGGAATAGGCGACGTAACACAGCCGCTTTGTCCTGCTGTGGTAGAGGCCTTGCACAAGGCTGCCGACGAGATGGGGCAGGGTGCTACCTTCCGTGGCTATGGCCCAGAGCGGGGTTATGACTTCCTGCGTAATGCTATCGTAGAGAACGATTATCGTGCACGTGGTATCGATATAGATGCCGACGAGGTGTTCGTAAGCGATGGTGCCAAGAGCGATACGGGTAACTTTCAGGAACTGTTGAGCGACGACTGTGTGGTAGCTGTTACAGATCCCGTCTATCCCGTTTACGTGGATTCTAACGTGATGGCCGGACGCCGCATCGTGAAGTTGCCCTGCACGGCAGATAATAACTTTGTCCCCAGCCTTCCCAAGGAGCGCGTGGATGTTATATACCTGTGTTATCCTAATAACCCAACGGGTACAACACTCACAAAGGAACAGCTTCGCCAATGGGTAGACTATGCGCTCCGAAACGATGCGCTTATCTTCTACGATGCTGCTTACGAGGCATTCATTCAGAGTGTAGATGTGCCACATAGCATCTATGAGATTCCTGGAGCCAAGCAGTGTGCAGTGGAGTTCCATAGTTTCTCTAAGACAGCTGGCTTTACGGGTATCCGTTGCGGGTACACGATTGTTCCGAAAACATTGAACGTACCCTTGAATCAGTTGTGGAGCCGTCGTCAGTGTACCAAGTTCAACGGCACCAGCTATATCAGCCAGCGTGCCGCAGAGGCTATCTATACACCAGAGGGCCAGCAGCAGATACGCACCACCATCAGCTACTACATGCAGAACGCCAAACTGATGCGTGAGACGCTGACCCAGATGGGATTCACGGTTTATGGCGGAACAGATGCACCCTACATCTGGGTAAAGACACCCAAGGGCATGACCAGCTGGGAGTTCTTCGACTGGATGCTGCACTCCGCCCACGTGGTATGTACGCCCGGAGCAGGTTTCGGTACCAGTGGCGAAGGATACGTCCGACTGACTGCCTTCGGTACCCATGAGAATACGGAGAAAGCTCTTCGTAGAATAGAGAAAACTCTCCCCTCATCCTCCCTTGTGGGGAGGGAGTAATTTCCTTTCAAGAATTAAATCAATAAATGAATATGAAGCATATTACAACAAAACAGATACATACCGCTCCCTCCCTGCAAAGGAGGGCATGGGCAGGGTCCGGTAAAGGACTCTACCAGAGCGACTACGAGCATGATGCTTGCGGTGTGGGTATGGTGGTAAATATCCATGGCGGAAAGAGTCATGAACTGGTGGATAATGCACTGAAGGTGTTGGAGAATATGGAACACCGTGGCGCTGAGACACGTGATAAGACGGGTGACGGTGCCGGTATCATGGTGCAGATTCCGCACGAGTTTATTTTGTTGCAGGGTATACCGGTACCCGAAAAGGGGCGTTACGGCACAGGTTTGGTTTTTCTTCCCAAGGACGAGAAGACACAGCAGGGGATTCTCGCTGTGATGATTGAGGAGATAGAACGTGAGGGACTTCAGTTGATGCACATGCGTTCGGTTCCCACCTGTCCAGAGGCATTGGGCGCTGCTGCGCGTGAGGTGGAGCCGGATATCAAACAGATATTTGTTACAGGTAACGAGGCAGCAGGCCTCGACCGTACATTATATAAGATAAGGAAGAGAATAGAGAACAGAATCACCGATGAGGACTTCTATATCTGTTCGCTGAACAGCAAGAACATCATATATAAGGGTATGCTCACGAGCGGTCAGTTGCGCCGCTACTTCCCAGACCTTTCCAATCCATATTTCACAAGTGGATTGGCCTTGGTGCATTCACGTTTCTCAACCAACACCTTTCCTAAGTGGAAGTTGGCACAACCTTTCCGCCTTCTGGCACATAATGGCGAAATCAACACCATTCGCGGCAACCGCGGTTGGATGAAGGCGCGCGAAAGTGTGTTGAGCAGCGAGGCACTGGGCGACATCAAGGATTTGCGCCCCATTGTACAGGAGGGCATGAGTGACTCTGCCAGTCTCGACAACGTGTTTGAGTTCCTGATGATGAGCGGTCTTTCGTTGCCTCAGGCTATGGCCATTCTGGTACCCGAGAGCTTTAACGATAAGAACCCCATCTCTGAGGACCTGAAGGCCTTCTACGAATATCACTCTATCCTGATGGAGCCCTGGGACGGTCCTGCCGCGCTGTTGTTCAGCGATGGTCGTTATGCCGGCGGTATGCTGGACAGAAACGGACTGCGCCCCAGTCGTTATACCATCACCAAGGGTGGTATGATAGTTGTCGCCTCCGAGGTGGGTGTGATGGACTTCGAACCAGGCGATGTGGTCAGCAAGGGCCGTCTGCAGCCGGGTAAGATTCTGCTCATAGATACCCAGGAGGGCAAGATATACTACGACGGCGAGATCAAGGAACAGCTGGCAAAGGCTTATCCTTATCGCGAATGGCTCAGCACCAACCGCATCCAGTTGGAGAAGTTGAAGAGCGGCCGCCACGTGGAGAACGCTGTCGAGAATTACGAACGCAAGCTTATCAACTTCGGTTTCGGGCAGGAGGATATAGATAAGACGGTTGTACCTATGGCAACAGCGGGTCAGGAGCCTGTGGCAGCGATGGGTAACGATACGCCCTTGGCTGTTATCAGCGACCGCCCACAGATATTCTTCAACTACTTCCGTCAGCAGTTTGCTCAGGTAACCAACCCTGCCATCGACCCTATCCGCGAGGAGCTGGTGATGAGTCTGACAGAATACATCGGAGCTGTAGGAACCAACATCCTGACGCCCGATGCCAGCAACTGCAAGATGGTGCGTCTGCCTCAGCCTGTCCTGACAAATACCCAGTTGGATATATTGTGTAATATCAGGTATAAGGGCTTTAATACGAAGAAGCTGCCCATGCTGTTCGATATCAAGAAGGGCGAGAGCGGACTTCGTCAGGCTATTGACGACCTTTGCAAGGAGGCTGAAGCCTGCGTAGACGAGGGTGTAAACTATATCATCCTTTCTGATAGAGACATAGACGAGAAGCATGCAGCCATCCCCTCATTGCTGGCTGTAAGTGCCGTTCATCATTACCTGATAAGCGTGCAGAAGCGTGTCCAGACGGCGCTTATTGTCGAGAGCGGTGAGATACGCGAGGTGATGCATGCCGCCCTGCTCTTGGGTTACGGCGCCAGTGCCATCTGTCCTTACATGACCTTTGCCGTGTTGGATGATCTGGTAAAGAAGCATAAGATTCAGGAGGATTATGCAACAGCCGAGGCTCATTACATAAAGGCTGTAGACAAGGGTCTGAAGAAGATCATGTCCAAGATGGGTATCTCTACCATCCGCAGCTACCGCGGAGCCAAGATATTCGAGAGCATAGGTCTGAGCGAGGACCTGCTGAAGCGCTACTTCGGCACAGAGGTGAGCACCATTGGCGGTATCAATCTGAAGGAGATTGCCCGCGATGCCATCCGTCTGCACGACGAGGCCTTCAAGCCTGCCGAGATAAACGAGTTCCTGCCTAATAACGGTCAGTTCTCTTACCGCAAGGACGGCATCCTGCATGCTTGGAACCCCGATACCATAGCTAATCTGCAGATTGCTACACGTCTGGGTTCATACAAGAAGTTCAAGGAATGGTCTGCCATGGTAGACGAGAAGGAGAAGCCCATCTTCATCCGCGACTTCTTCGGATTCAAGAAGGCAGCCAAGCCCACTCCTCTGGACGAGGTAGAGCCCGTAGAGAGCATCGTTAAGCACTTTGTTACAGGTGCCATGAGTTTTGGTGCTCTGAGCATCGAGGCCCACGAGGCCCTGGCTTTGGCTATGAACAAGCTGGGTGCGCGCAGTAATACCGGTGAGGGTGGCGAAGACAACGCTCGTTACCACTCTGATGTAGACGGCGTCTCGCTCTCCAGCAAAACCAAGCAGATAGCATCGGGCCGTTTCGGTGTCACAGCCGAGTACCTGGTGAATGCCGAAGAGATACAGATTAAGGTGGCCCAGGGTGCCAAGCCCGGTGAGGGCGGTCAGCTGCCCGGCTTCAAGGTCAACGAGATTATCGCCAAGACGCGTAATGCCATTCCTGGCATCTCATTGATTTCGCCTCCACCTCATCACGATATCTATTCTATCGAGGACCTGGCACAGCTTATCTTCGACCTGAAGAATATCAATCCCACGGCCGCTGTGAGTGTGAAGCTGGTAGCAGAGAGTGGCGTTGGAACCATTGCTGCCGGTGTAGCCAAGGCAAAGGCCGACCTGATAGTTATCAGCGGTGCCGAGGGCGGTACAGGTGCCAGTCCTGCCAGCTCAATGCGCTTTGCCGGTATCTCGCCCGAGATCGGTCTGGCAGAGACACAGCAGACGCTGGTTATCAACGGTCTGCGTAATCAGGTTCGCCTGCAGACCGATGGTCAGCTGAAGACTGCCAAGGACGTTGTTATCATGGCCATGCTGGGTGCCGATGAGTTCTCGTTCGGTACGCTGCCCCTCATTGTGCTGGGTTGTGTGATGATGCGTAAGTGTAATACCAACACCTGCCCTGTGGGTGTGGCTACACAGGACGAACGGCTCAGAGCCCGTTTTATGGGACGTGCCGAGTATGTGGTGAACTACTTCACCTTCCTGGCCGAGCAGGTGCGCGAATACCTCAGCGAGATCGGCGTTCATAGCCTGAAGGAGATTATCGGTCACACAGAGTTCATCGAGGTGACCCCCTCCCAGCCTCCCCGAGGGGAGGAGAGTGCTGCCGCCTCAGAAAAGTGGCGCACAATAGACTTCGGTCGCCTGCTGTACAAACCTCAGACAGACAAGGCGCTCTACTGGGACCGTGGTGACTTCACTAAGGTAACAGGCGTAAAGGACGAGGAGATTATTGCTGCCGCACAGCGTGCTATAGATGCGCAGGAAGAGATTACCCTGGACTTTGCCATCAAGAATACCGACCGTGCCGCCTGTACGATGCTTTCAGGCGTTATTGCCAAGAAGTATGGCGAGAAGGGATTGCCCGACAGCACCATCAATATTAAGTTCAAGGGCTCTGCCGGCCAGTCGTTTGGTGCCTTTGCCGTCAGCGGTCTGAACCTTAGACTGGAAGGCGAGACCAACGATTACTTTGGCAAGGGCCTTTCTGGTGGTCGCATCAGCATTCTGCCACCTGCCAGACGGGATGCCGGCTTCCATGCCGAGGATAATATCATTGCGGGCAATACCGGTTTATACGGAGCCACCAGCGGCGAGCTGTATGTGAATGGTAGGGTAGGCGAGCGTTTCGCTGTTCGTAACTCAGGTGCTATCGCTGTAGTAGAGGGCGCCGGTGATCATTGCTGCGAGTATATGACGGGTGGTCGTGTCGTAGTCTTGGGTAAGACAGGACGTAACTTTGCCGCTGGTATGAGCGGTGGTGTAGCCTATGTTTACGACCCAGACCATACCTTCGACTACTTCTGTAATATGGATATGGTAGAGATTAACCTGGTGGAGGAAGCTTCGCACCGCAAGGAGCTGCTCGAGCTTATCCGTCAGCACTATCTGCACACGGGTTCAGCCCTGGCCGGACGCATGCTGGACGACTGGAACCGCCATGTGGAAGACTTCATCCAGGTAGTTCCCATCGAGTATAAGCGTGTCCTGCAGGAAGAGCAGATGGCCCGTCTGCACGAGAAAATCGCTGATATCCAGCGCGACTACTAATGTTCAAGGCTGCCATTAAGCGAGAGCAATAACAAGCTTGCTTGATTATTGCCGAGCGGAAGCAGGCTCGAATAAATATTCAATGTTCAATGATCAATGTTCAATAGATAATCATGGGAAATCCAAAAGCATTTCTGACAGTGCCTCGCAAGGAGGCCGGATACCGCCCCGTTCACGATCGCATTCATGACTTTGGCGAGGTGGAACAGACATTAAATACAAAAGACAGGCAGGAACAGGCATCGCGCTGTATGGATTGCGGTGTACCTTTCTGCCACTGGGCTTGTCCCCTGGGCAATAAAGACCCGGAATGGAACGATGCCCTATATCATGGTGAATGGGAGACTGCATATAAGTTGCTCAAGAAGACCAACCCTTTCCCCGAGTTTACAGGTCGTATCTGTCCTGCACTCTGCGAGAAGGCTTGTGTCCTATATCATACCACAGGCGAGGCTGTTACCAATCGCGAGAACGAGGCAGCCATTGCCGAACGTGCTTTCCTGGAAGGCTACGTGACCATAGAGAGCCCCAAGCGTAACGGCAAGAAGGTGGCAGTTATCGGAGCCGGTCCTGCCGGATTGGCTGCTGCCAACGAACTGAACCTGATGGGCTACAGCGTTACCGTCTTCGAGAAGAACGAGGCTGCCGGCGGACTCCTCCGCTATGGTATCCCCAACTTTAAGCTCAACAAGGCCGTCATAGACCGACGCATCAGCGTCATGGAGCAGGAAGGCGTGGAGTTCCGCTACGGCGAAAAAATAATGTTCAATGCTCAATGTTCAATGTTCAATGAATATGATGCCGTCATCATCGCCACCGGCACCCCCACAGCCCGTGATATGAAGGCTCCCGGCCGTGAACTGAAGGGTGTGCACCTGGCACTGGAACTGCTCTCACAGCAGAACCGCGTGCTGGCCGGCATGACCTTCTCCGACGAAGAGCGCATTACAGCCAAGGGCAAGAACGTGTTGGTGATTGGAGGTGGTGACACGGGTTCTGACTGTATCGGTACGGCTCATCGTCAGGGATGTAAGAGCGTTACCCAGATAGAGATTATGCCTCAGCCTCCCGTAGGCCATAACCCCAATACTCCTTGGCCCAACTGGCCTGTAATCCTGAAGACGACTTCTTCGCACGAAGAGGGTTGTACGCGTCGCTGGAATATCAATACACTGGAGTTTCAGGGCAAGGATGGCAAGGTAACAGGCGTAAAGGTGCAGCCCATCGACTGGAAGCCAAACCCCGAGGGTGGCAGGCCCATCATGGTGGAAGCCGGCAAGCCCGAGGTCATCAAGGCCGAGTTGGTACTTCTGGCCATGGGATTCCTCAAGCCCGAGCACCCCGAGTATCCCAGTAACGTCTTTGTCTGTGGCGACTCCGCCAACGGTGCCAGCCTTGTTGTCCGCGCCATAGCCAGCGGTAAGCAGACAGCCCAGAAGGTGGACAAATTCTTGAAGAAATAACCCAACCCCTACATAAACAAATAAAACCGCAGTGTTTGCTGCGGTTTTATTTTTGTTTTCTATTCAGCGGGGGTGTCTGTTTCTTCACTCCTCCTTGGAGCGGAAAAGAGATGGCCCGACTTCTCCAGGATTGGAATTATATGCTTGGCTAGTTGGCGCCTTCCTTCGTTTTTCTCGGCGTAGTATTCCTTGCATAGCTTGTCATTATCAATCATAATGAGAGACATCACACGGTCATTAATCTGGCGTATCCTATACCCCTCTGCGTTTGTCGAAGTGTCGGAGATAAGGTAACATACGGGCCCCTTGTTTTTGCCGCTGACATTTCCGGTGGGTACAACAACAAATCCTACTCCGGTAATAGCCATACTGGCCAGCCCGATTGCTGTTCCTGCCGCCGCATAGGCATTTGACCGGTCATTTTCTGTATTATCTATCTTAACTGCTCCCGGGCCTACAAAAACCAGGCCTCGGCCTTCCAGGTATTTTGCCTTTACGTAGCCAAGGCTAAAGCGTAAATCACTATTCTTCAGTTTGTTGCAGTTTAGGTACAGCATGTCTCCCTGCATTATGATGAAAGCCTCGTTCCTGAGTATCAGGTCTTTTTCACTGTCTCCTGTAGCTATGGAATAGTCATCGCCGCCCCACCAGAACTTATACCTCTCATTATGGCTTGAGACAAAAATGTCACCCAACGGCACCCAGCGGTCTTCTGTAAAATCCTCGTAGCTTTTATAGTAGCGGCATTGGGCTTTGGCCTTCCCGTACTGTTGCAGGATATATTGCCAAGCGGCATCCTTGTCGCCCAGGTCGATTTCGACGTCCGGTTGCATGACGGTCTCGTCACTCTTGCTTTTGTCGGGTCGTACGAAGAACTTGTGCGGGATGCTGCCCCCTATACCCGTATTGGGCAAGCGGAAACAAAGAACATCGCCATAGTGGGAGGGCGAGAAAGTTGATGTCGTGCCGATGATGGTTCCCAAATGGTGGTCGCGCGCGAAGGTCAGCAGTATACCAGCGCTGCTATAGGTCTGTGGTCCCATTACGAATACCACATTCCCCTCGAAAAGTTTTGGCTGAGGGTAATTGGCGGGAATCTTTCGTGCGGGGTATTTGTATAGTTCATCCTTGTGTCCTTCCTTTTCCCAAGTGTCCTTGAGCGATGCGTAATCGGGATTTATCGATGCCAGATAGTTGGAAAGGCGTATGTAGGTGCTGAAGAAATTTGTCTTATCCACCGGATACAGACGCTCAAACAGTTGGGTGCAGTAATAGCTGTTACCACCGCTATTGTACTGCACATCCACAACCAGCGTGTTGATGTCGTCCTTTTCTATTTGGTCAAACATATTGTTCAGGAATTCATCAAAGGGGTAGTCGGCTTTGCTGGCACATTTATTGAACTGCAGATAGCAGATACTCTGATTAGAGAATATCTGGTAGTCGTAGATGTTGTTGTGGGGACGCATGATGTGCTCTCTGTCGGGTGCACCTGCCACGATTCCCTTTTCTTTCTGCTCCTTTCTAAATTCCGCTTTCAGCTCTTCCAGCTGCTTCTGTGTTGTTACGCTGGTATGCTTGTCTTTCAGTTTGCCCAGCACTTCGTTCAGGGCATCGGCCAGGGCCTCGTCCGTCTCCATGGTCTGGCATTTCTCCAAGAGGGCATCCTTCTTGGCAAACCATTCCTCGCGACGTTCGGGCTTAACGTAATAGGGATGTGTGTCGGCCACCATGTCCATAAACAGGATGGCGTCCTTCTGATACTTGTTGGCCGACTGGTACTCGGCCTTTGTCTGATAGGCAGAATCATTCAGTGTGTTAAACTGGCTTATGTCCTGAGCCTGTGCGGTGTGCCATCCTGTAAGCAGGATCAGCAATGCAATGATAGTTTTCTTCATTTTTTTTGTGTGTGTTGGCCTTTTTCTGCAATTTTGGCGGCAAATATACGAAGAGTTTCTGAATTACGGTGCAAAGTACTTCTTAAATCTCCCAAATAAAATGAATATGTAACTTTACAAAAATTTTCATTATGTAACACAAAATACCACAAAACTTGCTTTATGTCAATAAAAATAATAATAATGTCACAAATTGTTTGCAAAAAACTTGCACGTAATTACTTTTTGTACTATCTTTGCACCAGTTTAGTTGATTTTTCATACAAAACACGCAAAAAACTGTTTATGGAAGCATTAAGATTTCAGGTAGTCGGAGAGGCATTCAAGAAGAAACCCCTCGACGTAAAAGCACCCAGTGAGAAACCCAGCGAGTACTTTGGCTTGAAGGTTTTCAATCGCCAGAAGATGTACAAGTACTTGCCAAAGAGTGTTTATGACAAGATGATTGACGTCATAGAGAACGGCACACGCCTTGACCGTGCAGTAGCTGATGCTGTTGCAGCCGGTATGATGCAGTGGGCTCAGGAAAATGGCGTCACACACTATACACACTGGTTCCAGCCCCTGACAGAGGGAACAGCCGAGAAGCACGACTCGTTCATTGAGCACGACGGTAAGGGCGGCATGATCGAGGAGTTCAGCGGCAAGCTGTTGGTTCAGCAGGAGCCTGATGCCAGCTCGTTCCCCAGCGGTGGTATCCGCAGTACCTTCGAGGCTCGCGGCTATAGCGCCTGGGACCCCACAAGTCCTGTCTTCATCATGGACGATACCCTGATTATCCCTACCGTATTTATCAGTTATAGCGGTGAGGCACTCGACTACAAGGCTCCCCTGTTGCGTGCCCTGAAGGCTGTCAACGTGGCCGCTACAGATGTTTGTCACTACTTCGACCCCGAAGTGAAGAAGGTTGTCAGCAACCTGGGTTGGGAGCAGGAGTACTTCCTGGTTGACGAGGGTCTGTATGCTGCACGTCCCGACTTGCTGCTGACAGGTCGCACCCTGATGGGTCACGATTCTGCCAAGAACCAGCAGATGGACGACCACTACTTCGGCGCTATCCCCGAGCGTGTGGCTGCCTTTATGCGTGAATTGGAAATTGAGGCTTTGGAGCTGGGTATCCCCTGCAAGACTCGCCATAACGAGGTTGCTCCCAACCAGTTCGAGCTGGCTCCCATCTTCGAGGAGACCAACCTGGCCGTTGACCACAATATGCTCTTGATGTCTGTTATGAAGAAGGTGGCCCGTAAGCACAGCTTCCGCGTATTGCTGCACGAGAAGCCCTTTGCTGGCATCAACGGTAGCGGTAAGCACAACAACTGGAGCCTCAGTACGGATACGGGCGTATTGCTGCACGCTCCTGGCAAGACAGCCGAGCAGAACCTTCGTTTCGCTACATTCATCGTAGAGACCCTGATGGGGGTTTACAAGCACAACGGTCTGCTGAAGGCCAGCATCATGAGTGCCACCAATGCTCACCGTCTGGGTGCTAACGAGGCTCCCCCAGCCATCATCTCTTCATTCCTTGGCAAGCAGCTCAGCGAGTTGCTGGACCACATCGAGAAGGCCGACAAGGACGACCTCTTTGCTATGGGTGGCAAGCAGGGCATGAAGATGGATATTCCTGAAATCCCCGAGTTGCTCATCGACAATACCGACCGTAACCGTACCTCTCCCTTCGCCTTCACCGGTAACCGTTTCGAGTTCCGTGCCGTAGGTTCCGAGGCTAACTGCGCCAGCGCTATGATTGCCCTGAACAGCGCCGTAGCCGAGGCTCTGGTTGACTTCAAGAAGCGTGTTGATGCCCGCATCCCCGAGTTCGAGAAGAAACTGGCCGGTACAGGTCATACAGCTAAGTTCCACGCCATCATCGACGTATTGCGCGAGGATATCAAGACCTGCAAGCCTATCCGCTTCGACGGTAACGGCTATAGCGATGAATGGAAGGCCGAGGCTGCTAAGCGCGGTTTGGATACCGAGACTTCTTGTCCCAAGATCTTCGAGCGCTACCTGGATAAGGAGAGCATCGACATGTTCGAGAGCCTGGGCGTAATGACAAAGAAGGAACTTGCCGCCCGTAACGAGGTGAAGTGGGAGACCTACACCAAGAAGATTCAGATTGAGGCTCGCGTTCTGGGCGACCTCTCTATGAACCACATCATCCCCGTGGCTACCAACTATCAGAGCCAGCTCTTGCGCAACGTAGAGCGTATGGTAACTGCTTTCCCTGCCGACAAGGCCAAGGAGCTGAATGCCCGTAACCTGAAGCTCATCGAGGAGATAGCACAGCGCACCGCAACTATCGAGACAAAGGTAGAGGAGTTGGTAGCTGCCCGCAAGGTTGCCAACAAGATAGAGGACGAGCACGAGAAGGCCATCGCTTACCACGATACCATCGCTCCTATGTTCGACACCATCCGCTATCAGATAGACAAGCTGGAGCTCATTGTAGATGATGCCCTCTGGCCACTTCCCAAGTATCGTGAACTGTTGTTCATTCGATAATAACTAATTAAGATTGTACATTTCAATCGCCCCGACAAGCTGTGAAGCCTGCCGGGGCGTTTTCGTTGTGTTTTGTTTGGATGTTGACCGTCGCCTATTGGCTTTCAAACGACCGAATTGAGAATTGATTTTTTCTACTCTGAACTTTTCTACTTTCAACTTCTGAGCAAAGCGAAGCACTGCCTCTAAACTCTAATCTCTCAACTCTACACTTGGCTGTCGGCTGTTGGCTATTGGCCTTAAGTCTAATTCTCAATGTTCAATGTTCAATGCTAAGGGCTCAGGGGACGGTTCTTTGATCAAATTCGGGAAAAGTTACAAATTTTATTCAATGTCCCCAAACAAAAACGAGAAATTCTGTTCAGTGGTGCTGAATATTACAGAGGGTAAAGGTCTTGAGTAAAGTCTAATGACTAACGCCCTGTTAACATATTTTAACGGGTGGCGAGGCGCGTAATTTGAAGAAATGCGTATATTTGCAAAAGTTATTTATAAGATTTATTAGCTAAAACCATGAAAAAGAGGATACTTTTACTCCTGGGACTTATGGCCCTGCTGCTTCCGCAGTGTGTGAATGCGGCTTCCTTTATTAAGGACAAACAGAAATATACGGCCATGCTGACCGGCAAGGAGACGATAACCCTAAACCTGCCGACCTTTGACCATTGGACGCTCTCGGGCAATGTCTATGTGACCGATGACAGCTATATCGAAGCCATTGTAGAAGGTACGACGAGGAAAATCTTCAAGTGGAAAAGCTCGGGCAATAACTGGGAGGACCAATCGTGGGCATGGGCCACGACATGGGGTACTTTCATTGTGATGCGCGAACAATATGGCAGCAGTTATGACAACTGGACGCTGACGCCGGAACAGTGGTCGAAGTTTATGCTGGGTGCCGATATGGATGACAGTTCGCACAAAACCATGAAGGTTGTCTGGAAAGTACCCTACGAGTGGCAGGGAAAGGTTATACAGTTGCATGCTAACGTGGTTTGGGATGAGACTACGGGTAAGGGGCCTGCAATGGACATCAACATGGGGAGCTTCACTACATCTGCTCCTCCCTCTGTAGCCGTGATGCTGATGGATCCGATGCTGGCCTTTGAGAAAGGACACGCCAACGAGACCATCCTGCCCTATACCATTACAGCCCGTAAGGTGAACAGTATGAAGGCCTGTTATACAGACCGTATCAGTGGTGAAAACAAGGAGATGACCATCAGCAATGCGGGACTCTCGGGTTATATTTATTTGCCAGCCGACAGGGCGCTGAAGGATTTCTATCTGAAATGCAACATCGTGGATAACGACGGCAACACGCTGAACATAGAGTCGGAGCGCGTGAAGATACCACCCTTGCATCAGGCGCGCGACCTGACTTCCGTTTTGCAGGATAACGGACAGGTGATGCTCAGTTGGCGGGTAGAGGCTCCGGAGCTGGAGGATATCATCCCGTCTGACTTCTGGGAGGTGCAGCGTAACGTTACGGGCAGCACACAGGATGATGACAGTCATTGGACGACCATCGGACAGATTAATTTCGAGGCAGGAAGGGAGAATTATTCCTTTACCGACGAAGACTACCTGAACAGCTTCCATGAGAAGACGGTATGTTACCGCGTTCGCCGTATGGCAACCTCGATATGGGGATGGAGCGAGGAAGCCGGCAGGAGACTCTGCCAGCAGACCTCGGCCCTTTACTTGACGCAGATGTCTTTCGGAAAGGTGACTAAGGCTGCTGACTGGGAGAACAACGGCCAGCATAGTGTTAACATATCATGGTCGCCCGGATTTGGAAAACTGGGCTTTCTGGTGGGTAAGGACGGAAAGATTTACGATAGTGCACCAAGTGCTCAGAAAAATGGCGGTGGCATCTGGGGTGTTGTGGTATGTTCGAGACCTCTCATAGTATGGACTGCCCATGCCTATTCACTCACTTTAGAACCCAACGCCATCCAATACTATAAGAAACTCTTTATAGACCGAAGTGTCTGGAGCGATGATGCACCTGCACCGTCCAATTTCCGCTTTGTATATCCCGACTATTCGTACCTGACCAAGATAGTCAAGGGCTATGGCGGCCAGATTCCTGATACCCCGAAAGCCAATGCCGTATTTACTGCCTCTCCGCTGTATAATACCCTGGATGGCCTTGCATCTTACGGTGTCGATGGCATGAGGAATAAGCATCTCTTTATCTACAAAGACACAGTATGGGCATTTAATATGTCGGGTTCGATGTTTGATCCGTACACTACAGCTACCTCTATGCCTTTCCTGTCGAGGGGCTGGGCGGTCTATGAGGGAAAGGGCAGCTGCAATATCTGGGACCCGCGAGCCAAACTGTTGTTGTATATTGACATGAAGAACGATGCCGGAGAGATTGTTGCTACCGAGTGCCGTGACCTTTCGAGTGACACGGCGACCATCTTCAAGGGGCAGTACACGCTGGAACTGACTCGCAAATGCGTGGATTATGACTTCCGTCTGGTTATGAAGCGCGGCATGTCGCCGCTGCATTTCCATGAGACGGATGCCGACAGTCTTGTGCTGAAATTGGAGAAACAGGAAAAGGGGGACGATGCCGTCTATAAGTTCGTGAACAACGACAGCATTGTAAACCTTGCAGCCAAGCAGCAGCAGAGCAGCGTGGAGCTGACATGGAAGAATACGGGCGGCGACCGCGATTTCTATCGTGTACTGCGCCGCGAGCATGGTGCCTTGGACAGCCAGCGTTGGGACACACTGGCCACAGGTCTTACCCAGCTGTTCTTTGTCGATAAAAAAACCCGCCCACAGCATGTCTATGACTATCGCGTGGAGTCTGTGCTGCAGTGCGAGGGGCTGAAGGTGCACGGACAGCTCGTTACGGGACAGTGTGCTCCGACGGGAATGGTGCGCGGCTATGTGCGTCTGGCCGACGGAACAGGACTGGGCGACCTGAAAGTAACGGCAACGCCTATAGGAGACATCAAGGGGGCAGATATCAGGGTTGCCACCACAGACTCTACGGGTTACTTCGAGATTGGCGGACTGGTCTATCAGCAGGCTGGCAGCTACCGCATCAGCGTAGCTTCGATGGGTGATGCGGGCAGCTTCGAGCCGCAGATTGTAAGCTTTGACGAAGATGTGAATCTAAAGAGTAATTTCATCTTTACCGTCAATACCTATTATATATATAGCGGAAACGTTTATTATGAGGGCTCTACCATACCGGTGCCTGGTGTGCAGTTCCGCCGCGACGGCGTGCTGATGGTGGATGCCAATCAGAAGCCCATTACAACGGACACTAAGGGAGCTTTCACACTGAGCATCCCCAAGGGAACGCATCGTGTGCAGGCCGTGAAGGCAGGGCATAGGTTCAAGAACGACGGTTACCTGCAGAACCCTGATTCGCAGACGGGCGACCAGCGCGACTATAACTGGACAAAGGATGTCAGTACGGTTCGCTTGTGGGATCAGACGCGTGTGCTGTTGCATGGCCGCGTGGTGGGCGGTAACGATCAGGGCTTGCTGCCCTTAGGCGAGTCGCTGTCGAAAAACAACCTGGGTGACAGCCTGAAGATTGTGCTGATGTTAGAGGGCGATAACACTTCGTATATAGTCTATGACCCCTTCGACCTGACGAAGAAGGAACGTACGGAGACAATCGTACATAGCAAGACGGACACCACCACCGTCTTCAGCAACCGCAGGAGCGTCAGCATCCGTCCTGACAACAAGACGGGTGAGTATGAGACATGGGTCTATCCTGTGAAGTATAAGGTGACGGAGGTGTCGGCAACGGGCTATAGCACGCTCTTTCAGGAAGGAAAGGTGGGCGAGACGCTGGATCTGACCGACCTGCAGCAGGGCGATACGGCCAGATATAGCCGTATCTACCATAGTGTACCTTCGCTGGACGTGACACAGTTCAACTCGGGAAACGAGCGCTACTTGGGTGTGAAGCAGTACCAGAGTCAGGATAATGTGGGTAATAAGTCGATGGTTCAGCTTTGGGACAAGGAGAAGGGCTATGCCTTCGGTGTGCCTGTTTTCATGGCGGCTTCTCCCTATGGCTGGGTGCTTCAGGCGGTGGAGCGATACTATTATAATAACGACCTGCGACGCGAGGCTGATATCGTACGTCTGAAGGGTGGAAAGGTGACCTTCATCAACGGGCTGGTGAGCAACACCACGGTGGATGAGGTAGAACTGGATAGCCTGGGTGGCGGTTCGTACGTCTTTACGCCACAGAACACCACCTTTACGCTGGATAACGATCAGGCACAAAAGACGGTGAGTATTACGCTGCTTTATGACGGAACACACTTTGGTGTGACTCCTATAAAGGGCTATGTGATGGCCAGCCAGCCAAAGCCGCAGGGAAGACGTATCGTAGCCAAGGGCATACCGCACTTGATGGACATCCTGCGCGATCCCCCAGGCGGCAATAGCTATGCCTTCCTGGATACTGGCTCTAAGCTGAGTTACTCCTATTCTGCCAATATCGACGCCAGCATCGGATTCGACATCTCCAAGACTACCGGCACCTCTCTAAACAGCTATCAGGGTATCATAGGTATGGCGGGTGTTACCGGTACGGAATCGGGTCTTATCAACGAAGCCCAGACAAAAAAGAACTTCAGCTTTACATTGGCTACCTATTTCGGATGGTCGTGGAACTACAGCTATAACTTTGATGTAACCGAACGCATCCAGACATCTTCGGGGAAGAAGTTCGTGGGTAGTAAGGCGGACCTTTTCATAGGTCTGACAGAGAATACAATCCTGCAGGACGCCATAGCGGTACGTGTTGTCCCCGACAGCGTCTATCAGATGCTCGTCACCCATCAGGGAGGCACTTTCACGGCCAAGAACGGGACACCCATCAACGTGAAGGTGGGTACCATGAAGGAAATTGCCAGGGGTACTGATGCGACAGGACAGCCCGTTCACCTTATCCGTGACGAGGTGCTGGGCGTTGCCACGGCAATCAGTTCTACTTTCATACATTCGCAGTTTCATATCGAGAACGAACTGCTGCCCAATCTGCTTAAAATACGTAACTCGTTGTTGCTGCCCAAGGGTACGGCCCCTGCCTATGCACAGGCATTGGCCGATAAACAGGGCTTTGCATCTTATGTAAGCAATGTTGACGTGAACGACAAGCGCTTCGGGATAAGCGACTATGTACAGTATATACCCAAGGAACTGGAAAAGAGTCAGTGCCGCGACAGCATCAGTGCGTTGAACAACGAAATAAGTGCCTGGCTGATGTTTCTGATGAAAAACGAGGAGGAGAAGCTGAATGCTACCGACCTGGTGAAGAACTATAACTTCGACGGGGCTGCCAATGTGCAGTATAGCGAGAGCTTTAGCTGTTCCGGTGACAGAACGCGTTACCTGCGCTGGCCGGTGCTGAACCAATTCGGTGGTGGTACGGCAGCACTGCTGGGACCATTGGGCAATCTTTTGGAAAGTATCTTCTCCAGTGGCAAGGTTACCGGGGAACCCCAGACGTATAAAGTATTCGACGATGCAGCCATCGTGGATCTCCAGTTCGCCGGAGAGGCCATCAAGTTCCAGTTCAATCCCATCCTCGGAGCCAATATGAACGACAAGAACGGTATTAAGGAATCGTGGGACAAGAAGGTGGGATTCACGCTCTCGGCCAATCCGAAGAGTACACTGAATGTGGATGTCTATCGTACAAAAAGCAATATACAGGACTATACCGCAAAGGAACTTGCCGACAACTCCTTCTTCCAGATTACAAAGGAGTATCTGGACAATGTGAGGAATGGCAAGACGATAGCCAACCTGAGTTCAAACTCTACCAGCTATATGGACATGCTGAAGACGCCTGTCTATAGCAGCCTTGTCTATCGTACGCGTGGCGGTGCTACACTGGCCCCATACGAGGATGAGCGTGTGACAAAGTACTACAACCCCGGCACTGTGCTGGATGCCAAGACCATAGAAATCAACAAGCTGCGTATCTGGACCGAGCAGGCATCGGTGAGCAATGTGCCCTACGATGAGCCGGCACGTTTCACATTATACCTGACCAACGAGAGTGAGATGCCTAACAGCACTACTCCCTATTTCAAACTGGCTATAGACAACAACAAAAATCCGAAGGGAGCCAAGATTATGGTGGACGGCAACGTGCTGAACGGTGACGGCTATACCGTGGCTCTTACGCCCAATCAGGTGCTGACAAAGCAGGTGGAGGTCTATCCGGGACAAGACTTCGACTACGAGAATCTGGCTATTTGTATTTACGACCCGGAAGATGATCCACGCGTATTCAGTACGTTAATCTCGGCTCATTTCGTACCCTCGGCCGGTAAGGTGAAGGTGACCACACCGGGTGACAAGTGGGTTGTGAACACCGAGAGCAGCTATGATGCGAAACGTCAGGGCTACTACCTGCCTGTTCGTATCGAGGGCTTCGACGTGAACTATCGCGGCTTCGACCATATAGAACTGCAATACAAACTCTCTACCCAGGGAGAGAAAGACTGGGTGAATGTCTGCTCGTTTTACAACGACCGCAGCCTGATGGCACAGGCCAGTGGCGTGGTGGACAGCATCCCGTCTGATGGTGCTATCCAGACACGCTTCTTTGGTGAGGTGGATCCCATAGAGCAGCAGTATGACCTGCGTGCAGTGGTTTATTGCCGCTATGGCAATGGGTTCCTGACAGCATCGTCGCCCATACTGAGCGGTGTCAAGGATACGCGTCGACCTGTTCCGTTCGGTACACCACAACCTCAGAACGGTATCTTGGGTATTGGCGACGATATCAAGATTTCGTTCTCTGAGCCTATTGCTGGTAACTACCTCAGTACGATTAACAACTTCGAGGTGCTGGGGACACCAGTCAGCAAGGATATATCCCTCTCTACGAGTCTTGGCTTTAACGGCAATACTATCGCTATGTCGCGATCCCTGTGTAATCTGGCTGGTAAGAGTTTTACTGTGGATGTGATGCTTAATCCGGAAAAGAGTGAAAAGGGAATGACGGTCTTCTCGCATGGTGGTAGCGACATGGGCCTGAAGTTCGGCCTTACTGCCGACCATCGGTTGACGGTTGTCTTGAATGGTCAGCAAATCAGCAGCCAGGAGCCTATACCGTTCAATGGCTTGCGGCAGGTGGCCTACACCTTGCTTCAGGAACAGGACTCTATGCTCATGCAGCTCTACGACGGTTCGCGCCTTGTTGGGCAAGGCAGAGTGCCTGGCGTCTATGATGGCGAGAGCGAACTTCGACTGGGCTATGACTGGGATTACAATGTCCTTGACTCCTACAAGGGCCAGATGCTGGAGTTCCGCCTGTGGAACCGCGCGCTATCCGGTGCAGAATTGGGCGAATATGGCCAAAAGGTGCTCACGGGCTATGAACATGGGTTGCTTGACAACTATGGTCTCAACGAAGGAAAGGGTGAAGATAGCTATGATCGCGCTGTCGGAGCCAACGACTTGATACTGATGAACCATACGTGGATAAGCCCCGACGGCATATCCATGAAGTTCAACGGAACAAAGGGTTTACGCATGAGTCCCGACTGCTTCAACCGCTCTGACTACCACGACTATACATTGATGTTTTGGTTCCTTGCCAATAAACCCACTGGTACGCTCATGGCAAACGGTGAGGCTACCAACGAACCTGATGCGCGCAATCACTTCAATATCGGTCTGCGCGATAACCAGTTGGTATTCCGCTCCGGTGGCCGTGAGGTAATCAGTCAGGTGGATGTCAACGACAATGGCTGGCATCATTACGCCCTGACTGTATCACGCAGCCGTAATGTGGGGAATATCTATGTCGACCAAAAGCTCGTGCAGTCGTTTGCCGTTGATTCTTTGGGCGGTATCATGGGTAATAATCTGGCTCTGGGTGCAACCTATACCGATGCCAACACTTGCCACAATGTGTTTTCGGGTAATATCGACGAGGTGGCAATGTTCGAGAGCGTTCTACCGCTGAACATTATTCAGACTTACGCCACGCAACTCCCGACGGGAAAAGAGACGGCCCTAAGGGCTTACCTTGATTTCGGACGCTCTGAATTACAGGATGACGGCACGCAACGCCTGATGCCTACGGGAATAAGCTTGAAAAGATACAAGGATGCACAGGGGAATGTGGTTGCCCAGCGCAACGATACCATTATTGCACGTCCCTTTATCGATGCCTTTGCCGACCGTATTCATCATGCACCAATGAACAATACTCGCAAATTGGACAATGTACGCTTCAGTTATGTAGCCGACGGTAAGGATCTGCTTATAAATCTGGACGTACCTAACTATCAGATTGAGAAAAGCAACGTTTATGTGACTGTGCGTGATGTGGCTGACTTGAACGGAAACACTATGGCATCTCCGCTCACGATGAATCTGTATGTCTATCGCAATCCGCTGCGATGGGATGTCAAGCATATAAGCCTGTCAGCTCCATACGAAGATGGAATTACCTTCGAGGCTTCTGTTCGTAATCTGAGTGGACAACAGCAAACCTTCGAACTGTTAGACCTGCCCGTTTGGATAACTGCCTCGAAGATGCAGGGCGTCATCAATGCTCTTGACGAGGAGAAAATTGTCTTTACCGTTTCGCCCTACATCAACGTCGGCACATACAAGGAGGTAATCTCTCTTGTCGGTTCTGATAATATGACTGAGCCGCTTCCGGTGGAGATTCGTATTGAGGGCCGTCAGCCACAATGGCGTGTGAGCGATGAATTGAGGAACAAGAACCAGATGATGCATATGGTGGTTCGTGTGAATATTGATGGTAGTGTAGTTAATGACAGTCGTGATTTACTGGCAGCTTTTGGCCCGCAGCAGGAGGTTATGGGCGTAGCTCATGTGGAAGTCGATAAGAAGGCTAATGCCAACGAAGCGCTTACTTATCTGACTGTCTATGGCTATCCGAATACGGCTACACCGCTCAGCTTCCGCCTGTACGATGCCTCAAAGGGCAGGACATATTTACTGAACGAAGAGAAGAACAAGACCTTCACCTTCCACTGTGATACAGTAATAGGTACCAGCAGCAGGCCTGTGGTTCTGGTGAATGCCAGTAAAGAGGTGCAGACCATCTATCTGGCTAAGGGCTGGAACTGGGTTTCATTGAATGTGATACCTAAAGACACCATCGCATTGGGCGACCTGCTTAGAGGGGTTGCTCCATGGGAGGAAGGTGATGCAATCGAGGTTGTCACACCCACTTCGGCCAAGACTCTCTATTGCCGTCAGACAAAGGATGCACAAGGATATCGTTGGGATAAAAACGAACAGTTGGTGAAGCCGGATCCGCAACTTATGTATCGTGTTTATGCCAAGTCGGCCAAAACGGCTAACTTTGGCGGTAAGAGATCCAATAAGGCTATTACGGTAAGAAAAGGATGGAACCGCATTGGTTATCTGTCGACAATCAATCTGCCCATTGCTCAGGCTATGAGCGATTATACGGTTCTTGGCAGCGAGGGTGATGTGTTGAAATCGCAGGATGGTTTTTCTATGTTAAGTCGTAATAGTAGTGGTGAACTGACATGGAAGGGTACATTGCAATACCTAGAGGTGGGACACGGCTATATGCTGAAGCGTAATGCGGCATCTACAGAGTCTTTCATCTATCCGCTCTATTACGACAATAATCGTTATTCTGGCTCTGCAGCCCTTGCACCGGAATATCGTAATCATACGGCTACGACCATGAATATCGTGGCACAGATTTCTGATGCGGAGGTCTGTGATGGAGACAGCCTGGTAACCTACGACGGGGCTCGCCGTTGTGGCGCAGCTGCAATAACAGAAGACGGTCTGTTTTTCCTAAACATTGGTGGTGATGAGAAGACTTCAGACCAGAACCTCTTCTTCTGTATTGAACGTGACGGAGAACTTGTAGCTGCTACGCAGAGTCTGTTGTCTTATCAGGCTGATGCTGTATTGGGTACTCCCGAAGAACCTACTCAGATTAGCTTCGTCAAGTCAGACAGATATGCTGATGGATATTGGTACACACTTGATGGTATCCGACTGCAGAAGAAACCGCGTCGTACAGGTTTGTATATTCATAATGATAAAATAGAAATCGTAAAATGATGAAGAAGATATTGCTTTCTATTATAGCAGCCCTCGCCATGGTGTTGGGGGGCTGCTCCAAAGATGATGAGGGAACCGTTGTGAAGTCGGGGAACGACAATCGTCCCGCATGGCAGGCACCAGCCAGTTATGGCGATTACGAGCAGTTTATGTCCGTACTTATCATCCTGCAGGACGAATTACAGCCATACGCCTCGACAGGTGACTTGCTCTGTGCCAAAGTGAATGGAGAGGTGCGTGGGGTGACAGCACCGGACATTATAGACAACAAGGCGACATTCTCGCTGACCATAGCCGGTAATGGTAATGATGCCGGCATAGAGCTCTGTTACTACTCAGACCGCTTGCATAGGATCTTTACCCTCAGCAACTGGGCCGTCTTCGATGCCTCCGTTGCGCCTATGGGCACGGGAAGCCTTTACCAACCGGCTTTTCCGCTGTGACATCTTCTCCTTTTTCCGCTTCCTGAGCTCGTACATCAGGGAGAGGACGGAGATGTAGACACCTACGATCCCCAGCAGGAAGCTGAGCAGATCGTAATGCTCTTTTGCCCAATTCCAAATAGCACTCATAATGTATGATGTGTGGGAATTAATAGTTAATGAATCCTATGCCAGACTTCTCTTCCCAGGGATAGAAGATCTTGTTAAGGTCGCCCGCGAAGTTGGGGTCGTAGACTTTATAGCCTGGTCCGAATATCTCTATCAGGTGCTCTTCGGTATTGGCAGGAACACTCATCTCGGTATCCAGGAATGTTATTTTGCCCAACGTGAATGGCTTGAAGTGATGGGCTGTAACCTGAAAATAGAATGGCTTGCCCAGTTCGCACCTCCAAGGGTCGTAGAAAGCTCCATAACACCACATCTCGCCTTCGGACTGTACGAAGTACATAACGTCGAGCGTAACGCCCTTGTACTCGTATGTCTGCTCCATATTGTTGTCTCCGACAACGTGGAACTCGCGTACCAGTCGGAACCCGTTCTGGGTGAGTACCTTGTGAATGAGTGGGGCATCCTGCAGGTAGGCACCTACATCCAGATCTAACTCGTTGGGGACAAAGGTGCCGTCGCGATATGCTCCCAGCAATGTGCCGAATTCGAGCCAATAGTCCAGGCCTGCCTGTTGCATACTCTGGGCAAAGTGTATCAATGCCTGGGCACCGTGCTGCACGAATGTGGCATGCTTGCGGTCTTCGACGGCTTTCTCTTGTTTTGCCCTGTAGGGGCGATAGATATGCTTGTAGAGAAATGTTTTCTTTAATATGGAATGACGAGTCATGATTTATTGGTTGTGAATTTGAGAGGTTATACTTTATTGGAGTGATTCTGGAACTTCTGGATGTATTCCTTTATCATCTCGCGTTCTGAGTTGTGCAGGGCAAAGAGATAGCTGCACAGGGTGGTCATCAGGACACTGGTGGCACCGATGAGCAGGAAACGGATCCAGCCTTCGTCCATAGTCAGACGGATAGCCAATGGAATAATAGCAGACAAGGCTATCATCTTCAGTAACGGCCACAAGACTTCCTTTGCATATGATGTCAGGGTGAAACTGATGACCCGTTTCATAATCAGCAACGATACGTACTGCGATATCGTAGTCCATAGGAGCACCATCAGCAGGGCGTAGTTGGGAGAGTAGCCGTATTTGAGATACAGGTAGGCCGTGGGGATGCACATCAGCGAGACGGAACTGGAGACTGTCTGATACAGCATCATACGTCCGCTGGCGTGGATAACGCCGGAAACAGCCGAGTTGAGATTGTTGACAAAGGATATCAGGATGACGAAGATGATAAACGTATCGGTATACTCTGGTATCTTATTGCCCAGCCATAGGCGCAGAATGAAATGGGTGTCCAGAATGATGGGGAGTGTGATTAATGCTATTACGCATGAAGTAACTCTGGTGACTCCATACGTAAGGCTAAGCGTGCGGTCGTAATTCTGGTTGGCGTAGGACTGTACCACCTGTGGCCTGACAGGTATAATGATGTTGGACACAAATGCCATCAGGCCGGCATTGACCTGGGCTGCCAGCGCCCTGGCCGCATTCACGACGGGGCCGCAGAAGAAGTTGATAATCAGGTTGATGCCCTGCTCCTTCATGATGCCCGAGAAGGAACCGAAGATGTTCCAGCCCGAGAAGCATATCATGGAGCGGAAGAGACGCAGGTCTATGAGCTTGCGGAAGGCTATCTCGGGGAAATGCCACTTGGCATAGAAGGCATAGAGGACAAGGTTCAGCAGATTAATGGATGCAAACAGGGCTGCATAGGTGGCCAGGCGGTCAAAGCTGATAAGGGGGAGCATAAAGACGATTCCCAGCTTCAGGAAGGCATCCAATACGCTGACCAGGGCGTAGAAGTCCATTTTCTCGTGTGCCATAACGGCGGCAGAGTAGGGGGCCTGCAGGATGGTAAGCACGAATCCTACGGCCGAGAAGTGGAAGGCCCACATGGCGGCGTCCAGCCTGTCGGGCGGACAGACCAGTTTGTTGTTGATATACCAGATGCCGGCCACCTCGACAATCAGCAGCAGCAGGACGGCGGTAATGACCTGAATCCTGAGGGCTGTGTTATAGACGCGACAGGCGCCCTTGGTGCCGTTGCGGTCCAGCTCGAAATTATAGAAACGCTGAATGCCGTTGGAGATGGACAGATTAAGGAAGGAGAAGAGGCTGACGAAACCGCAGACGGTATTGTAGACGCCATAGTCTATCTGACCCAGTTTCTCCAGGATGGCACGAGTGGCATAGAAGGTCAAACTGAGCACAAAGACCATCCTAAGACTCATGAAGAGGCTGTTCTTTGCAATCCGTTTGTTGCCCTGTACGCTATCTGTCATTTACTGCTTCCTTATTTAACGTATCCGTAAATCTTCTCTTTCCAGGAATAGTGTTGCTTGACCATCTCGTACCCGTTGACGGCCAGTTGCTGGCGCAGGTCGGGGTGGTTCATAATGCGCAGGCAGGCATCGGCCAACGTGGCTGCCTCGTCCTGAATAAGGCAGTTCTCCTCGTGTTTGAGTTCGGGGATGGCGTTGGAGATGAGGCTGGTCATCACCACGGGGATGCCACAGCTCATGGCCACCAGGACTTTGTTCTGGATTCCTGCTGCCACACGAACGGGGGCTATTGTCAGGCAGGCATCGCAGATGGTGTCTTCGATGTTGTCGACATATCCGGTAACAAAGATATTCTCTGATGCCAACTGCTGTATGCTTTGCGGCGGCTGGGCACCGACGATATAGAACTTTGTATCCGGCTTCTGCTTGAGAATGCGTGGGAAGATGTCCTGAACAAAACATAAGACGGCATCCTGGTTCTGCAAGGTTCGCATATTGCCAACAAATACAATCTTGTTGGGGTGATATTTATGCTTGATATTCTTGCTGCACAAAATACCGTTAGTGTGCAATTCCAGGCTTTCGGGATGCAGGGATTTGGTCTTCAGATAGTCGATGTCGGCCTGAGAAACCAATACATTCTTCGGGAAGTGAAGTAGGCTATACTGCTCGGCCCTGAGAATCAGGCGCTGCTCCATGCGATAGACGTTCCTGAGCAGCCAGTTGCCTTTGCTCTGCGAAGACATAGCATAGGTCTTGGAAAGGGCATCCGTCATTTCTATAATAGAACGGCTATGGAGGCCCAGCTCGTCGAGATAGGGCATCATACGCAGCAGGTGGGCAATATAGAGGTCGGGGTTCTCCTTCTGGATTATCTCGCGCAACTTACGCCTGTATGAACCCGACATATAGAATCCGCACTGCATGGGCTTGGCCTGCAGGAAACAGATCAGCGCATGGAAGAGCGAGGATAATTGATGCCTGTGAACGGTATAGACCTTGTGATAGATGCGTTGTGCCTCGAATATCTGTGGCTGCCCGTCTTCCTCGAGACTGAGCAGGATGAGTTTGTAGCCTTGCTTGCGTAGCTGGTGAGCAATATTGTTGATACGCAGCACATCGCCTCCGTTTTCAGGAACGGGGAAGCGTGGTGTAAGGATGCATATCTTCTTGGCCTTGGCAGCGTTCTCGTTCAGTTCTTCGCGCAGATTGGTTTCCAGTGCCAGACGCTCGTCGTTCTTGGCAATGGAACGGTCGATGCGCTTCTGCCAGATGACGAAGAGTATGACGTCAATCAGGACAATCCATGTGATGTTGAGTCCCAGCAGGTATAATCCGGCATTCAACAGGGCGAAGATAATGTCGGCTACCAGGATGGTCAGCAAGGCCATGCGCATATAATGACCGGTACGCATAAGCTTGTGGTGAAGATGCGTCTTGTCGGCATGGAATGGATGCTCGCCTCGGAGGATACGGCTACAAGCCACGCGAGTAAGGTCGAAGGTGGGGATCAACAGCAGCGTATAGGAAAGTAGCAGGCTGAATTCCTCAGGTTGTTTGACCGTATTGTCCGAACTGAATTTCAGTGCCAGATAGCTCAGTGCATAGCCCAGCATCAGACTGCCGGAATCGCCCATGAAGATTTTGGTCCCCTTGGTGTTATCGCCAAAAAGGTTGTACCAGAGGAAAACAAGCAGACTGCCGGACATGGCTGCTGTGAAGAGGCAGAATATATTCATGCCCCAATTCCAGAATGCCCAGGTGAAGACTAAGAAAGCTATCAGGGAAAGGCTGCTGGCCAGTCCGTCGATGCCGTCGATAAGGTTTATGCTATTGACCACCAGCATCACCAAGAAGACGGTGAGCGGATAGCTTACAATCTCGGGAATCTCGTAAATGCCGCAGAAACCATACAGATTGTTAAGCGTAAGGCCTATCAATGGGAAACAGAGGGCGGCAATGAACTGGATGAAAAACTTCAGATGAGCCGACAGCCCGAAAAGGTCGTCCAACAGTCCAGTTACATAGATGGTAAAGATACCGAATCCTATCAGCAGGGTGCTGGATTTGAGCGGCTCGCTCTCACCATAGAAGTTGAATATGATGGCCAATGTAACGGCAATACCCACTATAGAACTGGGAACAAAGACAACACCTCCCAGACGGGGCGTGTTATTCTTGTGGATCTTACGGTCGTTGGGTCTGTCGAAATAGCCGTTGCGCTTGCACAGACTAAGTATCCATGGCATCAAAAGCATGGATGTCAGTGCCGAGGCAATGAAGGATATGAAAATATAGAGCGCAGTCATGTAGTCGTTTATATATATAAACGTGCTTTAAAGTTTATTTATTGTGCAAGATGCAAGGTTTTCTTTGGAAAAGTGGTGAATTGCCTTAATACTTGCGGAAACGCAGTGTGCCTTCTTCGCTGGAAAGCACCATTTTGTCGGAATTCAGTGCGTCGATATGCAGACGTCCGTTAGCAGGAACACCGTACTTGCGTAAATCGCTTACGTTGTGGCATACAGTGTCGCGTTCGGCATTGTTGAAGATCTTTTCCGTGTTGATGATAATGCTGTCTGCAGTCTGACGATAGTAGGTCAGGAAATAGCTTTCTGATTCGCCAGGTAACTCTTGCAGCATCAGTAGATTGTTGCGTACCTTGTAATATAAAGTTGTGTCGGGCTTGTCGTAGGCAACAGAGCCGTCTGCGGCTCTCCATTCTATCAGTTGCCACATGCCGCCCAATGTACCGCTGTCATCTCTTTTGTTCTCGCAACTGGCTGTTAGAACCAAGAGGAAGGTTGCTATTATGCTGTATAGGGAAAAATGCTTTATCGTGTTCATCTGTTACTTTGTTTTGTTGAATATTCCATTATAGGATACGGAAAGCATACCGCCATTACTCTTGCCAAGAATCTCGCCATCGTTGTGTCCGTAGCTGGCCGTAATACCTAATCCCTTCACCCAATGTGGTTTGTAGGTTACCTCGGCCAACAGGTAGTTGGCTTTCTGAGGGTCAGGAGTGGGTGCATTGTATGAGCCCAAACTCTTCTCGTGGGTATAGAGCAGGCGCCAGCCCCATTCTTCGGTAGGTTGGCCGCTAAGACCTATGTGGTGAGCGTTGATACGGCTGTGATAAACCATCAGGCGGTTACTGAAGCCGAAACGGTCGTTATACATGGGAGAGGAGAGGAGCGGGTTGCCCATAACGTATCCTGAATGCTGCCAGGCTCCGTAGATGTGGTTGTTGTAATATTGATCACAACCGCTAATCTGTTCGGGCATGTTAGCTGTCTTATCGTGATAGATGGCGCCGCTCTGGTCCATCGTGCCAATGTGCTCGTAAACGAAACTGCTTACGAAGGGATTTTTTGGCAGGTTAACCTCTACGCCATAAAGCATGTCTTTCCAACCGTATTGCCAGAACATCTGACTCTGGTCCTCGAAGAAATGCTCGAGATAAGCTGCTGCGCCCCATCCCTTACCGTGGTAGTCGAGACGCAGGTGCCAGCTTCCCAACTGGTTACCCTCGCGGTTAGCATAAATATCTCCGTCGTTGCTGTCGCTGCCGCCAGGAATCAGGGCGTTCCAGAAACTCTTGAAGCCATTCAGTAACTTCTCGTCGTAATATTCAGGACCGTCGAAGCCGGCTCTCTGCTTGATGTTATGTCCTGTGCCGCCAAACTGACAACACATCTCCAGCCCACCGGTTAGGGTAAGGGGGAATTTCTCTTTGTTTCCTATGCGCAGGAATAATGCTTTAGAATGGTAGAGAGAACCTGTGGTGTAGAGATAACGGTGGTCATCGTTGAATTCGCGCTGCCATGCGTTATCGGTATACCATCCGTATGCCAGATGAGCCTTGAAGGCCAACCAGTTCTTGGTGCCGGGGATGGCAAGGAAATCTGGTAGCTCCAGCCTTATCTGTGGTAAAGGACGGGCGTTGATACCTGTGGTCATAGCACCACTGCTCAGAGCTTGGTTCTTCAACTCCATGGGACGTTCCTTCTGACCCAGGCTCAGACGAAGTGCCTTCCACTGAAAGTCAGCATACAATTGTTGTACGATAAAATGTTTACTTCCCATGCCAACGGCTACAGCCAAGTCGGCACCGTAGCCTATGCGCCAGTTGCGCAGGCTGTCCGTCATGGCATCCCTGTGAAAGCCGCCACGCAGATAGCCGTAGTTGTTCTTGTGTGAACTGAGTCCGTATCTGTTGCTTGTAAACCAGAACGGGGCAAAATCGCCATCACTGAAAGCGCCGGTAACAGAACCTTCGTAAGAAATATCTTGCCCCAATCGGCTGATTTGAGCTCCTGCCGAAAGTGGTAAGATTGTTAAAAGCAATATTAGAAAATGTTTCATTCGCTTCTTTTTATGTTCCGAAAGTGTAAAATTTTCTTGCAAAGTTAGTGTTTTTATTGGTACGCGCGAATAGTTTGCCATCTTTTTTTGATTTTTGCGATAATTTTGGCGTTGACGTTAGTCTGATTGGGTAAATTGTTGTAAATTTGCAGAAATACGAGCGAAAATAGGAATATGAAGAAACTATATAAGGGGATGCAAGACCCTGCCAAAACTTTTCTGTTGATAGGGTCCGATGAGGAAGTGAATGATATTCGGGCAGAACTGAATGGACAAGGATTGAGTCCCCAGATACAAAGCATCTCACCCGATGCTTTGCCCGATGCTTTGCAGGAGTTGGAAAGTGTTGCGGCTGTCTGTTGTGTCCCGATGGCCTTGCAGAAATCTGATTTGCAGACGCTACGTCAGTTCTGTCGGGAAAAGAGTGCGGAACTGTTTTTCTGTGTGCCGGGCCTTGCTGCCCTTCAGGAAAATATGCAGGTCAGGAATGTGGGCTTCATGTCCTTCCTTTCTCCCATACCGGAACCGCTTAGCCATTGGTGGAACAGATTGGTTAAACGTCTGTTTGACTTGTTGGTGAGTGGCTTATTCCTTTTCTTTCTGTTCCCCTTTATCTACATTGTCGCTGCTGTGATTATTAAGCGAAAGAGTGCCGGACCTGTTTTCTCTTTGACAAAAGAGAGGAATCGGAAGGGTAAGACCTTTAGCCGATTTGATTTTAGAACGGATGCCCTGCCTGAGTCATCTTTCCTTCATAAATCGTCCGTAAAAAGGATGCCGCAGCTGCTGAATGTTTTCATGGGAAATATGTCCGTTGTGCCAGGCCTGGTTAAATGTCAGTTCTGTAAGGATGCTGATGTCTGGTATAGGCAGAACTGGTCGTTATGGCTGGATATACGGATACTCGTAAAAGCGATGTTTAACAAAAACAAAATAGAATAGTATTTATCAAGAAAATCAATAGTTATGTCAATATTTTCGAAATTATTTGGTAGAAAATCCGATTCCGATACCCGTATTGGCGGCATGGAAGATTTTATGTTGCTCATCAGGGTTTATTACCAGTCGGTTATTGCTGCCCAGTTGGGAATAAATAATTTGGCATCATTGCCAGACCTTCGGGTCTTTAAGCAAACTTACCATGTCCAGACTGTAAACAATAAGTTGGGAATTGGTGAAAAGAAACAGTGCAGGAAGTTGATGCAGGATATCTATCATATCAGTGACGGCTTTTTTGCTGAGATAGAAGGCAGTGTAAAGAAACGTTGTAAGAAGATACAGGATGTGCAAGGCTATCTGATTACATTTCAGGGATTTAGCCAAGACCTGATGATGCTGATGGGTAATCTGATGCAGTGGAAATTCCGCCTGCCAAGTTTTTTCAGAAGTGCCTTGCGACAGATGGTAGAAAAGCAGGTTCACGAGATAATGACCAAGCCTACCTGGAAGGATGAAGGTGTGCGTCGTGCCTGTGTCTCCGTTAGAAAGTATCAATCAGCTCTCGGATATACAGAATCGTGGATGTCTGAATATGTTTATACCCTTGTTATGCTCGCAAAAAAGGAGCCAAAGAAAAATAGTGAGGAATAATTTTGCATAATGTTTTAAAAAAAGTTATCTTTGTCCTCGAAATATTGGAGTTCAATAAAAAATGGATGCTAAACTGACAGAACTAATCATTCGGCTTGAGACACGTACTCGCCAACTCTTAATGCAGTACAGCAAATCACAAGACGAGAAGAAGGATCTCTTGTCACGCCTTAAAGAGCGTGATGCTGAGATATTGTCGTTAAAGCAAAAAAATGAAGAGCTCCAGCAACAATATACCCATCTTAAGATGGCGAAGTACATTGATATGGCAGATGATGACGTAAAGGATCTCAGAGGCCGTATCAGAAAGATGGTGCGTGACGTTGACCGGTGTATCTCCATGCTAAAAGTAGAATAGTATTATGGCTGAGCAAAGTGACACCTTATCAATAACTCTCCGATTTGGCAGCTGGACGTTGCCTATGACTGTTCGTCGTGAAGAGGAATATGTTTACCGACAGGCAGAAAAGCTTATCAAGGAGAGGTTCAACTTTTATACCAACAGCTATCCGGGTCAGAAGACAGAAATGTATCTTGTCATGACAATCCTGGATATTGCTGTTAAAGTCAAACAGCAGGAAACGTCTATGGATATAGAGCCTATAACCAGCAGACTGAAGCCGCTGCTTGCTGAGTTGGAGTCCGCACTCGAGAAAAAATCAGAGAGTTAATGACCCCAATTAATAATTCAAACATTAAAAATTCATGATACCTTATATTATTTATGGATTGATCATAGGTATTGCATCCTTTGTGATCTTCTTTTGCGTATGGTATTTTGTCGTATTGCCAAGCAAGCGTAAAAGAATGACGGAAGAGGCAGAGCAGGAAGCCGAAATCATCAAGCAAAAGAAACTGTTGGAGGTAAAGGAGAAGTTCATCAGCAAGAAGGCTGAATTGGAAAACGAAGTTCGCCAGCGTAACCAGCAAATCCAGCAGGCAGAGAATAGAGCTAAGCAGAGAGAGATTAGTCTTAATCAAAGACAAGATGAGCTGACTCGCCGTAAACAGGAGTCAGATACGATGCGTATGCGTCTGGAGACTCAGCAGGCTGTCCTCCAAAAGAAAGAGGAAGAGGTAGAGCAGCGTATGGGTCGCTTGTTGGAGCAGGAACGTACTAAGTTGGAGGAGATCTCTGGCCTTAGTGTTGATGAGGCTCGCGAACGCCTGATAGAATCTCTCAAAGATGAGGCCAAGACCAGTGCTGCTGCTTACATCAACGAAATTATGGATGATGCCAAGATGACTGCCAACAAGGAGGCTAAGCGCATTATCATACAGACTATTCAGCGTGTGGCAACAGAAACAGCTGTAGAGAACAGTGTTACAGTATTCCATATAGAGAATGACGAAGTTAAGGGTCGTATTATCGGACGCGAAGGACGTAACATCCGTGCGTTGGAGGCTGCCACAGGTGTTGAAATTGTGGTAGATGATACACCAGAGGCTATCGTTATCAGTGCTTTCGACCCCGTAAGACGTGAAATCTGTCGTCTGGCTTTGCATCAGTTGGTTGCTGACGGTCGTATACATCCTGCCCGTATCGAGGAGGTTGTAGCTAAGGTGAAGAAGCAAGTTGACGAAGAAATTATAGAAACCGGAAAGCGTACTACCATCGACTTGGGTGTACATGGTTTGCATCCCGAGCTGATCCGTATTATCGGTAAGATGAAGTACCGCAGCAGTTATGGTCAGAATCTGTTGCAGCATGCTCGCGAAACAGCCAACCTCTGTGCTGTAATGGCCAGTGAGTTGGGCTTGAATCCCAAGAAGGCTAAGCGTGCCGGTCTGTTGCATGATATCGGTAAGGTGCCCGATGAGGAGCCTGAGATGCCTCATGCATTGTATGGAGCCAAGTTGGCCGAGAAGTATAAGGAGAAGCCAGATATCTGCAATGCCATTGGTGCTCACCACGACGAGATGGAGATGACAACACTCTTGGCTCCCATTGTTCAGGTTTGCGATGCTATCAGTGGTGCACGTCCTGGTGCTCGTCGTGAGATTGTGGAGGCTTATATCAAGCGTTTGAAGGATTTGGAGAACATTGCTATGAGTTATCCTGGCGTCGTTAAGACGTATGCTATTCAGGCCGGTCGCGAGCTCCGTGTGATTGTGGGTGCTGATAAGATTGACGACAAGCAGACCGAATTGCTGAGCACAGACATTGCAACAAAGATCCAGAACGAGATGACTTATCCTGGTCAGGTTAAGATTACCGTTATCAGGGAAACACGTTCCGTTTCTTATGCTAAATAAACTTAGGCGTTATATCGTTTAACGCCTATATATAAATAAGGTATAGAAAAAGCCTTGGGTTTTTGCCCAAGGCTTTTTGTTTGTCAGAACTTCCACCATTTCTTTTTGGATTGCTTGAGTTCGGAAACACCAAGTTGTTCTGTCAGTATCTGTTCGTATGTCTTATGTTTCGAAATCATCTCGTAGATAGTTCCCCAGTCGGGTAAGCCTCCGATGTTCCTGTCGTCAATCCAGACGTCCGCCTTTATTTTTCTGCTGAAATGCTTGCTCTTATCGACTTCCTCCTCGGGAAAATCTTTGTTTATCGCATAGAACTCAATACCCCGGGCTCTGCACCATTCTACGGCTTCTTCCAGTAATTTCCCTTCTCTGACGCTCCACAGGATAAGTTTGTGGTGATCGTTAATAAGCATCTTCAGTGTGGCTGTGGCAAAGGGAATCTCTTTGCCGATCTCGGGGTATTTGTGTTCAACTATTGTACCGTCAAAATCTACTGCTATAGTCATAAATTAAATAAAGTATTTCCTGAATTAGGATAAATGTGTGTTTGATTATTCTTCCTCTTCTGTGAAGGCGAGGAGTATTTTACGGAAAACAGCTGGGAGGTTCTTCTTGTAGTAAATGGTGTCGAACCACATGTAGCTGTAAACAACAACAATAAAAATAATCCAGCCTAATAGAATCTTTAATATCATAATATCGGTTTTTTTCTTGAATTGTTATACATCAATTAGTAGGGTATCCTTTTCGTGGTATCTAAGGGCTCTAAGCCTTTCCCATTCCGGTGCGTTCATCCTCCAGGTGTGAGAGGTTGCCTCGGAACCGAAACTGTCTATTGTCTTGACTACCATCTTAAGTGTCATTCTGTGAATGTCTATGGCAGGGAGATACTGTGATACGGAATCAGCTTCGTTGTGTGTCTCAACAAGGAGCTGCATGTTTGTCAGTTCTTCCAATAAAATCCGGACTACCGTTTCCGGCAACTGAGTGTCCCTTGCCAGGGTACGTACCGAATAGGCTGTGCCTCCGTTGGCAAATCTCTTGCATATCTTGCTCATCAGAAGCAGACAGATGGTGTCGCGGTAACGTCGGCTTAGGTCATAGCTCTGTCGTTCGAAGGCATAGTTCTCCATGCACTGGTTAGCATAGCACAACTGCCCTCCCAGCAGACAGATGCTCCATGAAATCTGCAGCAGCAACATAAACAGTGGCAATGCGGCAAATGAACCATAAATGGCATTGTAGCTGCTCAGTTTTATCTGATAGTGTACGTAGAGATACTGTATGACAGAGAAGGCTATTCCTGCCACAATACCCGGTACTATTACGTTCTTGAATTTGACGTGTGTATTAGGCATCAGTTTATACAGCAGGATAAATGCAATACAGATAAGTACCACGGGCGACAGGTGCAGGATAGTTCCTAATGTATTGCTCAGGTACTCATATTCGGGAATCAGACTTTTGAAAGTCATCAGTGCCATATTCAATCCGCTTATGATAATGATGATAAAGGGAAGCAGGATAAATACGCTGATATAATCTGTAATCTTCTTGTAAATGTTGCGAGATGACTTGACGAACCAGATGGTGTTGAATGCTGTCTCGATGTTGGTGGTAAGGGAAAGCAGTGTGTATAGCAAGAATACCAGACCAACACCCAGGAAGACGCCGCTCTTGGTGTGCTGAAGATAAGAATCGACAAAGCCCAGAATGGTATCGAGTATTTCGGGGTTTATCTCCAATGAATTACGAATCCTCTCTTCCAGAAAACTGTCGAACCCGAATCCTTTGGCAATAGCAAAGATAATGGCAAAGACGGGAACAGCAGCCAGCATGCAGTTGTATGTGAGAGCGGAAGCGTAGCTCATGAGGTTGTTTTTCATGATGCATTCCGTAATGATGATGCCTCGTTTAATCATTCTGAGGCGCCATCTCTTGTACGCAGACAACTTTTGCTCGTTGATGTTCCAGATATAATCCAGGTTTCTCATTTCCATCTCATTAAAAATAGAAAAAGACAGTAAACTTGTAAGCCGGGTTCTGTAATCTTTTCCTTTTTAGGGGAGAAAGACGCTTGTCATTTATCTACGACCTGTGTCACCACAGGCCTCTATCGTTCTACCCTCCAGCTCAGACGGGCAGCCTTCTCTTTTGTTCGCTGGTATACATGAACTTTCAACTCCCGGAATGCACAGCATTGATGTCGCCATCAACCTGGTAGGCTCTTACCCTGCCTTCTCACCCTTACCTTCATTACGAAGGCGGTTATTTTCTTCTGCATTTACAGACCCTTGCGAATCTCTTTCCGTTAGGAAGCGGGATGCCCTGTGTTGCCCGGACTTTCCTCTCGCCCTCTCATTGCTGACAGGATTAGCGACAAGCCGGTTTACTGTCTAATTCTGGTTGCAAAGATAGTGCAAATCGAGCGAAATGCAAAATAAATCATATTTATTTTCATTTCAGAGATGTCGCCTATCTTCGAAATGTCGTCTCAAAATTACGATTAAGTGAGCGATTTTCCAAATTATTTGAGAAAATCCGAATGTGAGTAATTTGGAGGCGGGGCCTCAAAGATAGTGCAAATCGAGCGAATCTCGTATATGACATCTCATGTAATGTTGGTAAACGAATGTAAATTATCCCTATCGTAGCTTTTAACAACCGTTAATGAGATGTGCGCCATTGTTAAATATTGGCAAAAAAGTGTTTCTAATAGTACTATGTATATGAAAATTGATATATCTTTGTGTTGTTTTAGAGATAAAAAACAAGAAAATTAACAAACAAAAATAGATATAGTTATGAAACAGACAACTAAAATGTGGATCGGAATGACTATTCTTGCATTTGCAAGTAGTGCTGTAACTGGTGCAGTAATTAAGAATACATCTGCTAAGGAAGCTCCTGCACCTATTTTTGCTCCATCTCCCGTGGCTGCTGCAGCGCCAGGTGGTTTGGTAGATCTGACATCAGCTGCAGAATCTTCTGTAAATGCCGTTGTATACATTAAGGTTACACAAACGGGCAAAACACAGCGAGTAACGGTTCAGGATCCGTTCAGCGATTTCTTTGGCGATTTCTTCGGCTTTGGCGGTCGTGGTCAGCAGCCTCAGCAGCGCGAATACAAGGCTCCTGACAGACATGGTGCCGGTAGCGGTGTCATCATTAGCACAGACGGTTATATCGTAACCAATAACCATGTGGTAGGTGAGGCCGATCAGATAGAGGTGAAATTGAATGATAACCGCGAGTTCAAGGGACGTATCATCGGTTGTGACCCTACAACTGACTTAGCACTGATAAAGATTGACGGAAAAGACCTGCCTACAATTCCCATCGGCAATAGTGATGATCTGAAGTTGGGACAGTGGGTGCTGGCTGTTGGCAATCCCTTTAATCTGACTAGCACGGTAACCGCTGGTATCGTTAGTGCAAAGGCTCGTACCCTTGGTGCCAACGGTATAGAGAGTTTCATCCAGACGGATGCTGCCATCAATGCCGGTAACAGTGGTGGCGCCCTGGTGAACGAGAAGGGAGAACTGGTTGGTATCAATGCTATGTTGTACAGCCAGACAGGTAGCTATAGCGGCTATGGTTTTGCTATTCCTACCTCTATCATGAATAAGGTTGTGGCAGACCTGAAGGTTTACGGTACTGTTCAGCGTGCTGTCCTTGGCGTAGGTGGACAGGATGTATCCAATTACATCGACGTAGAAAAGGCTAAGGGTAACGATGTTGAGTTAGGAACCGTTACAGGTGTTTACATCGAGAAGATTTATGATACCAGTGCTGCCGAGGATGCAGGTCTTGAAAAGGGTGATGTAATTACGGAATTTGATGGCAAGAAGGTAAGCAAGATGTCGGAGTTGCAGGAAGCTATCGCTCAGCATCGTCCTGGTGACAAGGTTGCCATTAAGTATATCCGCAACAAGAAGTCTCATACAGAAACCGTTACATTGCGTAACTCTCAGGGTACAACGAAGGTTATGGAGGAAGTTGACCTCGACCAGTTGGGCGTTCAGATGAAGCCAGTTTCTGATGAGGAGAAGAAGACAATGAATATCAGCTATGGTTTGACTATCAATGCTATTCGCAACGGAAAGATGAAGACGGCTGGTGCTGCCAAGGGTACTATCATCCTGCAGGTTAACGACCAGAAGATGAATACCGTTGACGATTGGGAAGAGGCTGTAAAGAGTGCTAACCAGAGTACTGACCGCACTCTTTGGATTAAGGCTTTGACTCCAAGCGGCAGAAAGGTAAGCTATGTCATTGACCTGAATGAGTAGCATAATTGAGAATTGAGGGCGCAAGCGCCAATTGAGAATTGAGATTTGAATTTTTATATTTGTTTCCCCGAAATCTTGTCCATTTCGGGGAAACTTCGTATATTTGCGAGTTAAAATCCAGAAATAAACAACGATAATGAGGAAAAGCTTGTTTTATGTTTTGTTTCTCTTAGCCTGTCTGCTAGGTCAGAGTGCTGAGGCTAAGGTTAAGCAAAAGCCAGTTTATCTGTTTGGGTTTGCAACATCGTTTGTAGATTCATTAGCATACGTTACAGATGTTCAGTATATGGATTCTTCCTATGTTGAAACGAAAACCAAGTTTCTGGTAGGAAGAAATATTTATTCCATCCAGTTGCAGCAGTTTCTTATGAAGAACGAAGGCTGCAAGCATCCTGTAACATCTATCTTCTTTGGAAAGAAGAAAGAAAAGGTGGAAAAGTTGCGTCAGTCTGTCATTCGCAGGTATGAAGGAGATTATACCCTGAAGACTGTTACCTGTCCCTTCCAGACAGAGAATTATGTCGATCAGGAGGTAAAAGATATCCCTGATGCGGCTGCCGACAAGAAGCCCGGTAAGAAAAGTAAGAAAAAGTAAACTCTGATGATGGTCCGTAATCAGTATTATCGAGTAGGTGGGCATACATTCTGTGTGGTTTTCAAGGATGAGTGTAACGACGAGTCCCTGATACCTTCTTTTGCCCGTTTTAGGATAGAAGGACCATCGGATCCGCTGCTTTTCACGCTTACCGTCGACGATTCTTTCCGTTTTAGCGTTAAAGGGCAGGAGATCGGACAGTTTGATTGCGGAGGTTGTAATCATGGGGTTTACTGCACAGACAACGATGAGTATCAGTATGAGATTTCTGATGTGCAGAATGTCTTGTGCAGCTATATGCAGGCTTCTCCTGATTTCAAGGAATGTATAGTGTCTGTTATGGGTGAGACCTGGAGCCAGCGTAACTACGGACTCAATAATGCACTGATGATGGCTTATGCCTTTGCATCGGCCGACCAGTATACCATGCTGATGCATGCTTCTGTTATCCGCCATCAGGGAAAGGGCTATCTGATGACAGCTCCCAGCGGAACGGGTAAGAGCACGCATACCCGTCTTTGGTATGATAACATCCCTGGCTGCGACCTGATGAACGATGATAATCCTGTAGTGAGGATTGTAGACGGTGAGGCTATCGTGTATGGAAGT